>JGI20283J13201_100187_pt1 | contig 33108 bp, 34 predicted proteins | sample Plalitdecfosmids_FD_13201 | JGI IMG/M metagenome (IMG submission 13201)
GAACCGTGATCTTCACCACGCACGATCACGAGTTCATCCAGACATCCGCGAACCGCATCATCGAAATCGACACGATCCTCAAAGACGACCGCGAGATGTCGTACGACGACTACATCAAGAGGAACCAGTAGACGGTCAGCCTGTCATTCAGACAGTCCGTCAGTCAGTCAGCGCGTCAGTTTGAAGAGCTGCAGGTTGAGTTGAAAGACCTCGGTGCAATTGCCGCCGGCCAAGTGCTCGGCGGCTTTGTACATCGCTTCCTCGATCATAACCTTGGCTTCATTTAGGCGTTCAGGGTCACCCGCGAACGTGACACCCGAGATGAGACGCTGTTTAAAATCCGCCTCGGCATTCGCCGATTTCAATTCTTTCAACGCTTTTTGTATCATGCTTTCGTGAAAGTCGCGGATCACGGCGTGCGAACGTTCAGTTGGATATCGCACCATCAACTGACTTTTCGAATAACGTCCCTCTCGAACGATGACGTATCCATCTTCAATCATCCGCTGAATCGAAGACTCAACTTTTGAAAGCTTAAGACCTAGACGCTGCGCAATCCATTCGTGTGACTGTACAAAATTATCAGTCGTGATCAGATTATGGATGGCGATGTGATACCAGTCTTCAATCATCCAGAAGGCATTTTTGCCGAGCGTTTCGTAGTCGGCTGGTGAGCGTCGCGATTTCTCGAGCGTTTGCATTCCTGTTTTCGCGGAGAGGGTTTCAATTTCGTGGTTCAGTAAAAGCAGACGATGGATTTCCGCGACTTCGTGGTGATCCAGTCGCAGCACCTTCGCGAAAGAGCCAATTTGTTTAGCGGGAAATGAGCGTTCACCCCGAAAAACTTTACTTAAGTACGACGGCGTCACCTTCATCTGAAGTGCGAGCCCACGAATCGACGCGAGAGGATTTTGCTTTTTCAAACGAGCGAGCGCGCGATTGAGAAGCTCAACAATTTCTTCGCTCGAAGGTTGAGTCACCGTTCAACCCCGATAAGGGCGCGGTCTAAACCTCGTTGCACGAGCTGACGGCAGAACTTTACGAAAGAACGTACGTCTGGAATCTGCTGTCGTACGTTCTCGACGGCTCCGCTGTGGATCAAATCCAGTTTTGCCTTTTGTTCGGCAGGCGAGCTTCGCAAGACCTCTTTGCAGATCTCGAAACCGCCGGTCACACTCTCCCTCGTGACCTCTGGGTGGGAGCGGACGCCGCTATTCCTGCGGATCTCATTATTCATATAAAACCTCGTGTAGAGATCGCGCACAACTTCGGAACGATTCGGAGAGTTCCCCGAACGTTCCACCTCACCGAGACCGCGCTCAAGACCGATCATCTTCAGACGTGCTCCAAACTCGTCCCCGCCGCCGCCTACGCCGGTGACTCCTCCCTGCGCTGAAGCTTCTTGTTGGATTCGATCGGAAACCCCTTGAAGCTCCGTTGCATTGAGGATGCGATTCGCCCGAGTATTCGTCAGTAGCCACATTCCAGAAGAAATAATGTAGTTCTGATCGTTGAATCCTGCTGCTCCCAGGTGTTCATGAAGCGCGACAACGGCCCGTACTTGCGCCGGCGTCGTTGACCAACGGGTACGGTTCACGCGAATGAACGGCGAGCCCGAGCGATCCCATTCGGCCGAATCGCGCTCCATCGTGGTGTTTCCAATCGGCTGCGCGCGACGAATCGAATTCACCGTTACCACCTGAACCGCGTTCATTTTCTGAAGTAAATCAGAAAGATCGAGGCGTCCGAAACTGCGGTGGCCCATCGACAGAAGAGTCTGAGGAATCGAGAACGCGGCCGCTTGAAAGCTGGCGACGGTCGAGTCTTCTTTCGCGCCGGCTGCCGAGCTAAAAGCGACAACGGTAGATGCTAAAAGTGCGAGGATCCGAAAACGTGAAATCATGAACGAAGACCCTGCATATCTTCGGCCACACGAGGGCACGTGGGAACCAAACGTAAAGCAGCTCTGGGAGCACCTCCAGATCTGAACTGTCTATCCATTCAACACTCCAGAAGGAATTATATTCCTGAGTCCAACCATGGACTCACTTAGAACTCAGGAGAATTGTGCGGACCAAATCTCACGTTTAGGTTCGCCGTCAGATGACTTATTTAAAAGGAGGATGAAATGAAGATTATTTTAACGCTCGCTCTTGGGCTTCTCGGAGTTCAAGCGGCGGAGGCTGCACCCGCTAAACCCCTTCGCATGATCAAGGTTCACGGCACGATCATGAAGAGCAAGGTGTCGTATTCGCCGGTTGATCTCAAGCGTGAAAAGGTTTGTGACTTCTCGAGCGAAGCGCCCGTCTATGGCCCATTCAATGGAGTCGACCCGTACTCGTACGTCAACCTCGGTGTCTGCGAGACGGACCTCTTCGCGAAGAAAATTCGAATCGAGTTTTCAGGCATGTCGATGCTCTACCCAGGTACCGATCCCGACTCTATTAAGAAGTCAGCTGATGGACTTCTCACCGTTTACGAAAACGGGCTACCCCCGAATTTTACGGCGGCTTCGGCTGGGGTGAGCGAGCCCCTTGTGAAGAGCATGCAGGTTTTCTTAACGAGTCCGGTATTCACTGGTCCGCAAAAAGACCGCACCGAAGAAAGCTTCTCGGTCACGGCCACTTTCACGGAGGCTAAATAATGAAACTCTTCCTGGTCGCACTCGCTTTTGTCTCTAGTCAGCCTGCCGGCGCTGCGCCCGCCCAGCCCGTCCGTATGATCAAGGTCGAAGGAACAATCAGAAAACTCAAAATCTCTCCTGATGACTTCTCTCACGTGAATGTTTGCGATGTCTCTGGTGAGATCCCGGTCTATGAACCGTTGAGCGGGAACGACACCGCGACGGAGACGAAACTCCCGTCATGTGAAACAGAGATTGCAGGGCGCAAAACGAAGGTGACTTTTTCGGGTTTGGTATTTCTCTCCTCAGGAAGCGGCCCGAGCCGAATCTCGAAGCGAGCGAACATCTCATTAACGGTCGAGACTCCTGGGAAGAAACTGGTTTACGTTTCGGCGACAGCCGGTGTCGGCGATCCACTTGCAGCAAACTGGAGTCTGTCCATGCAGAGCCAGGTCTTCCACAGCAGGAGAGACGTCGAAGAGTCGCTTGCGACCGAACTCACTTTTTGGGAACTACCGGGCCTGTTACCAGCCCCTTCAACTCACTGAAGAATGAACTGAGCCTCTGCCGCGCTCACTGGCGAGGCCTCGACCGTCATCTTCAAGGCCACCTCGGCAGGTGGCTTGGCGAAGATCATGTCCTCGGGTGACTGGGGCTGAGCCTTGAGGGCCAATGGGAAACGTTCGTTGAACTCAAACGCGATACTTCCCGCCGATTCCCCCGAAAGAATCGAGAGAGCTGTGAGACGAGCAAGAATTTTGTGGGGCACCTTTACGGCGCGATCGACGTCTCCGACCGGAGTTGTCACCCGAACCTGAACGAGAAGCGTCTCGAGGGCTTTCTTCACCAGTGAAATCTCTGTCTTTGACGTCACGGCGGCGAGACGAACTAATTCGCCATTGTTGAGTGCCAGCGCCAGATCGCGATCGGCTTGTTGTTTGAGAGACTGCGTTCGCTCGTAGAGTTTCGCGGCTGGTATATGAAATTGGTTTGCCAGATCCGTCATCTGCGTCAGTTCAAGATTGCTGTAATCAGGAAATCCCGAAATTTGGCGCAAGTTTTCAAACTGGCCATACGAGTTCATCGGAAAAGCGTCACGGCAAACGACGGCCGAGGCCAACGCCGGAGCTGTCGTAAAGAGTCCGCCGAGGGAGACTGCGAGAATAAGAGTTCTGAAAATAGCGGAGGATCTTTTCATGCCGCATTTCCATTCAAGAATGAGACCAGGCGCGTGCGACCCGTACTCAAAAATAGCCTGCGAAGACACGGCCCTAGATGTCTTTTCTTGGCGCCCGAGCCGACAAACGTCTCTGGCGACCCGGTAGGCTCAGCCCGCTCTCCAACCTAAAATATTTTCCTCCTCGCGCGGGGGTCGGGAGCGAGTTGAGATCAATTGGTCAATTTCGGTTCAAAAAAGAGCCTCCGCGGGCCATCCGGCCTTACAAGCCCGGGTGTTTCTGCTACAACCTCGGGAATGAAAACCATGATGTCGATTCTTGTTTTCGTCCTCCTCAACCTCCTCGTCGCCGCCCTCCCTGCCTTTGCGCAAGCAAAGCTTTCGCTGTTCGCGCAGTCGGCGCAGGAGATTCGCGCAGACGGCAACTTCCGCTGTGAGGAGCTCGCGCAGGCTCGCAAGATCTATGATCAGAAACAGCGGTGTGGTTCTTCGATCGATGATTGGAAGACGTACGCGATGTCGCTCATCGAAGTGCCGGCGCGCAAACGCTCACGCACTGCGAAGCTTGAAGAGATTGTTTACCGCAACACCTTAATCACGCAGTCGTACGCACATCTCTACATGATGAGCGCGCAGAGTTTTCCGGCGTGCGGTCGGGCACTTCTGCCTTGGGTGGGGGGCGCTTCGTTGGGCTCGCTCAAATCGGGTCAGGTGATGCGATCGGGTTTGTCGGCGGTTCAGGGTGGAATTCCTTATTTTGACGACGTTAAAGATGGCGACTATCGCGAACGGTTCTGGGGACTTTTCGGTCCGCTTGCGACGACGGGTCTCGAGCAAGCGACGCTAACGTTGGGCGACGGAAATCGCGAGATCTTTCGCGATCTTTTTTGGCAGCTCGCTGCGGGCGCGACGTGCGGGGCGGATTCGGTTGTGGAGATGATTCAAAAAGATCCGCGCACGAAAACCGATGCGAAGCTTCAGCGCTCGCTCAAATCGTGGTTGCTTTTGGCAGAGGCGTCGCGCACGTGTGATTCCGAAACGGTCATTCGCGCGAACAAAGGTTTCGTCGAGGTTGAGCAGTTTCTCGTGGGTCAACCCGTGATGTACGAAGGCATCAAGAAGCAAGTCGGTGGACGTATGCTATCTTCGATCGTCGAGGCTGCCGTGCCGCAGGCGTTGGGACGCTTCCCGACTTTCATGGATCACTCGCGCAAAGCACGCGCAGATTTTCTGGTGAACTTCTCGGATGCGAACCAGCGTGTGAGCTGGATGAAAGATCAACTTGGAGTTATGGAAGTTGAGTTTCAGTCGAAATGGAATGAGCTGACTCCGGCGATGTTCTGCGCTGTTGCCAAAGAGTCCGAAGAGACCCGCATTTTTCTGGGCGCCTCTCTCGGGGAATGAGAAAGAGGGCGACGTTGATTAGCGACATGGTGACTCCGAAATTGACGAGTCCCATGAACGCCGAGATTCCGAGATGCATCGAGATCATGATGAGCGTCCAAATCATTCCAATTCCAGGAATCCACACCCCGATCATATAGAACGTCTCGAAAAACAGGGTCGTCCATCCAAGAAGTTTCGGGATGAGCGGCCAGTCGCCCATCCACATAAACGAGTATCTCTGAAATTCCGGCATGTGGAGCGCGCGCCAGATGGCATCCCCGTTCCACCATTCGTGGCCCAATGCTTTTGCAACTCCGGCGTTCAAGTACGTGATCAGCAAAGCAAACTGCATCACTCTTAATGAGTAAGTTGCCGCCCATGAGGGTACCCGTTTTTCGCCTTTGAGAATTGCATCGATCGACCACGCGGCGCCGGCGGGCATCCACATCATTAGAAAAAGAAAAAGGTGGAAGTAGCGATCAACGCCGTAACTCGAAAAAGTTCCGGAGAACATGATGAAGCTCTGAAAGGCCCAGAGAAAAACCGTACTCGAACGCGTGAAATAACCCACGGTGAATGTCGCGAGCACCACCCACCGAAAAACGAAAGCTCCGTGCAATATGACGGAATAATTCAGACCGTGAGATTCGAAGTAGGTTGCAAAACTCGGAGCGCTCGTGCCCGCCACCGCGTTCATGAGTTCGGCTTCGAGAAATCCGTACGGTCCGAAGAGATCATCGATAGAACGCCAAATCTGCGCGGTCTCCACGGCCATCATCACGCCGATCGAGATACGCAGGAACGCGAGCCAACGCCAGTCACGAGGACGAAAAAAGAAGTCTTTCATTTGCCGACCTGTTTGGCCGTCTCATCGCCGCTCGCAAACGTGATGCGGTAAACTTCTTTTGTTTCAGGACGAATCATCTTCGCGTGCTCTTCGAGAGAGGGAAAACGGTAAACGGAAGCGATCATTGTCACCTGACGCGCATCGGGCTCTCGACGAAAAATCTGGGCGGCAAGGGAGGCCGCCACCGCGCGCTTTAACTTCTCGTCGCGGTACGCCTCAAGAAAAAGGCGGTACATGTTGCCAACGCGCAGAGCGACTTCGCCCGTGACCATTTCGTGGAGGCGAAGGGTTTTTCCAGAATCCGTTTGAAACTCGATGAGAATTTGGTTGCCGATGTCGGGTGAGAAAAATCCGAAACTTCCGCCGGCACCGGTCACGCCGTGGTACGCGTTTCTGATAAACGCGACGAGAGGGTCACGCGTCACGGGATCAACGACGCCGACCGCAAACACGCAGAGGTGAAACGCGGTCAATACGTAAAGCACACGTCTGGGAAGTGAGCGCGGCATCGAGGCAGTCAATTGAAGCAATCAGAAGTTTACTTTTGGCATCGGGAAAGTCGCTCCGTTAGAAGAGCCCGTAAGTCCGCCAATGGTGTAACGATCCGGGAAGTTCCCGCGCGTGACCATGTTCGGATGATTGCCTTGAGTGACCGCGAACGGACTATTGCCGGAGTTGTAGACGTTCGGCATGTTTCCGGAAACAACGCGATTAGGGTAAGTCGTCGTGGCCTGCGCGACGAAAACTTTCGACATCTCGTCAGGCGTGAGGCCTTTTTCAGAGACGGCCGTTAGATCTGCGATGCGTACCTGCTTCACCACTGTCTGGATGGGCCGCCCGAAGAAAGCGACAACCAGAGCGGAAAAAACCATCAGAGCGAAAAATGCTTTCATTAAATCCTCCTGCGGAAGCCCTAGTTCTAACCGCAGGAGATCGCCGAGGGAAGAGTCTGCACGTGGAGTGAACGTGAAGTCTCCTCCACACTTAAAGCTTTTTGAGCTTGATGAAGTACACCCCGTCTTCGGGTTGAGCGCAGCGCGAAGCATCTACACGGGCGCTTCCGGGTAGGAGGTAAATCTTTGTCCACAGCCAGCCGTCGGCTTTGGCGCGAGTGCTCGACCGAGGATCAACGTAAATGGTATCTCCCGCTTTGAGCTGACCGCAAAGCTTCGACTTCGTAGCGCTGGCACTCGAACGAATCTCGCGAGCCGAGCCGATCTCGATCTTCGCGACACTCTTCTCGATATCGGTTGGAAGACCGTCGATCCATCCTTTGACGAGCGCGACAAGTTCGCGCCCTTCGACTCCTTCGGGCAGTTGCAGGGATCCGCCCGGTGGCATCGCCGGATATTCGCCCGAGCCCGAAATCGCTCCGTACATTTTGCTCTTTGCCGATTGTCCCGCGACAACAAAGCCGTTCTTCATTAAGAAATCGAGGGTCGAGAAACGATCATCCGCGACCTCTTTCTCTTTGAAGCTTCCGTGGCAGGTCGCGCAGTACTTCTGAATCAGTTTTGACTGCACACCTTCGTACCCGGCAAGTGAGGCCGGATTCGCACGAACGGCCGCACGCCACGCGAGCAAATCGATACGAGGATCGTTTGATTCGACCGGTGGCTTCCCGGCGCTCCCGCAGCCATCGTCGATCGGTCCGGCCGATGTTCTCGCAAGGCGCACGATCGTTTTGTTTTTATCTTCCGCAATCCAAATGGAGCCGTCTTCCGCTACGGTGAAGCCGACGGGCGATCCCTTTGGGCGAAGACCTTTTCGTTCGTACCAACCCGAGATGACCTCAGTGTAGGGTGCGTATTGATCAAGCCCCGCACGTGGCGCGAAAGGTTTGTCGGCCGGGCATGCACCCGCCCGGTCGTTTTTAAATTTCGCTTGTTTATCAGGAGATTTCACGAGCGGCCGGCCTTCCGCGTCCACTTCGTAGGCGACCAGTCTATGGCCGCTCGGCTGGTACCCGTGCCACGACATCAAGAGTTTTCCGCCGAGAAGATCTTGCAGTTGACCCGCGCGGTAGTAATTCACGCTCAAAGGAGCGACGTGAGGAGGCATCAACGCGTGAGGTTTTTGGTAGAAGCTGTCTTTACTGACTGCTTTTTGATCGCAATCGATGTTGTTAAAGCGTTCGCGAAGACCTTTCTTGGCTCCGTCCTTAAATACAAACTCAGGAGATTTAGCATGAAAGTTATAACACTGAGGCCAACCGTAGTTGAGGCCGCGCTGATCGGGCGAGATCACGTTGATCTCTTCGTAAGGTTCTTCTTGCTCCGGAAAGTCTCGTCCATTTTCGCCCTGAATGAGGTAGCCGGCATCCGAGACAACCATGGCCATCGAGTTCCGAAGCCCCATCCCTGCCTGTTCACGAACCTGAACACCGCCGGCCGGAATCGATTTTAAATCTTCATTTCGATAACGATAAACCGCACCTAAACCCATTTCGGTGACTTCAGGGCACGTCACGTAACCGCCCGTGTCTTTCGCGTAACAGTGGTCGGTAGGGGCCCCCGAATTTACGAAGAGGTCGCCATTTCGCGGATCAAAGGTAAAATGGGTGAGAGGATGCATGTGACCTTTGTGGCGTGGCAAATCCGCGATGACCAACTGCCAATCAACAATTTTCGATCCATTAAAATGAAACCGCGAGATCTGCTGGCTTTCGCCGACGTAAATAAAACCGTCGGGGCTCATGGCTAATCCGTGAGGAAGGTTCAATCCAGTTTTCAGAGTCTGCAGCTCGTATCGCGTGCCGTTGCGCTTGAGCCAACTCAGGCTTCCGTTGTTTGCTTTCCATCCGCCCATGTCGACCAAAAGAAAGTCGTTCGTGCCTTTCAAAGCCAGAAGCGTTCTTGGCATGAGCAGGGGCTTTTTCGAAACCCGATCCACGGCCTGATCGCGGCCCAAGACGAGGCCAAGGCAGGTGCCCGGCAACGTCGCCACGTGCAAGCGCGGATAACCGTCACAAGAACGATCCGCAGGATCATAAAGGTAGCCACTGCTATCGAGCACGGTGCGAGCGGCGGCAGGGCCGCGAGGATCATTTTGGTGCTGGCCTTGGTATTGGCCTTTTTCACTACCGACGCATCCCCCGAACAAAGCCAATAAACCAAGCGAACCAAAGATGATGCGATTCAATTTCAAGCGGAACCTCCGCCCTTATCGTTTCATTTTTCCCTCTTTTCCTCACTTCCGCGCCGCTCGCGCTTTTACGATTTGGACGAAGTTCTAGCTTCGGATCGAGCCAACTTGCGCTGTTTAGTCCTGGGCCCAAAGGTCGAGATCGGGCAACACTTTGCGGAAAAACTCGAGTCTCGGAGAAATGAGGAGCGCAGCCCAATCCCCTCGTTCTGAGAGGAGAAATCGTCGCGCCCGATTGAGTGAGTCAACACAGTCTGGACAACAGACAACGGGTAATCTCTTCTTTCGTTTCGCACTGCGCGGAAAGTTCGGGTGATGTAAGTAGCGAGAATCTCGTTGCTCACTGATCGAAATAAATTATTGAGGGATTGTGACAATTTCGTCCTAGACCCGGTCGAAAGGGCCCTGTTAGGTTCGCCGCAATTCCAAAGTCATTCGCGATTCAGCGGGTGGCTCTTTTTATACGTAGGAGTTTTCTTATGAAAATGCTCGTTCTCGCTGCTGCTCTCGTTGCTTCGGCTTCTGTTGCTACTGTTGCTTCTGCTACTCCAGCATACCCGAACTGCTCGAACGCAGGCGACCAGACAGCTCGCCCAGTTTACAAGCGTATCAACGGCAAAGTTGTTCACGTTGGCTGGGAGTGCGTTCAAGACAACCGCGGCAGCAACGGCGGCGGCGGCGTTCGTTTCTAGTTTTTAAAAAAATTAGATCTGAATATGAAAGCGCTGGATTTCGATCCAGCGCTTTTTTTATGCCCGAATGCCGAGAAGTTTGCCTTTGCTCTTCAAGGTGTCAGCACCAAAACTCGTGATGTTGTTCATCCCATAGACCTGAGCCAGCTCGACAAAGAGATCTGCCTTTTCGACGGCATTGTTAAACACGCCGGCCTCGCGACCGAATTTCAAGTCGCTCCCCGCTCCCGCCAAAACAAACGGAAGATTGTCTGTGCTATGCACGGTGCCGTCTGACATGTTCGAACCCCAAAGTGCCAAGGTCTTATCAATTAACCCGCGCGTTTTCAGTTGTCCGATGAGTTCACCGAAGAACGTCGCGTGCCGACGATTGATGCTTTCAAGTCCGGGCTTTGAATCATTTCCGTTTACCAAATGGGCGTAACCGTGATGGTCGTGGCCCGTTCCGGGATGCAGAAGGTACGCATCACCCACGCCGTCGTCATACATGATCGTAACACTCGAGACGAGGTCGCAAGCCAGTGCCTGGACGGCATAGCTCTGTAACCAGCGCACGTGAGAAGCGTAGTCGGGCTGGTTGCCGGCATTGCCCGGGTCTGCGCAAGCCGCCGTGCTGCCTTCGCCTTTGGCGAGTTTCGCGACCGACACTTCGAGCTCGCGCACGCCTTCGGTATAAGCCTGAAGACGTTCTTTGTCGTCGGTCGTGAGATCTCTCTGCACGGCCTTCAGATCCGTCATCACGAAATCAAGAAGGCTTCGCCGACGCGAATGCGCAGCTTTTAAGTGCGCACTCCCCTTTTTGTTCGCCGTAAAGATCGAATCGTAAACCTGACTAATAGAGTTTGTATTCGAGATCGGGCGATTCGCTTCTCGCCACGCGATGGTGTCGACATAACGATCGGAGTAGTGAGCGTGATCACCGGAGAAGTCGCGGTTCATCTGCTTCCACCCGAGATGCAAAGACCGCATCGGCGTCGGATACTTATCGGCGACGTACTGATCAAAAGACTTTCCGCAAATCACCGGGCGCGTGGGCCCGAGGGTGATCGGAACGCTCGATAAGAAGCCCGCGGTATTTTGCCAATGCGGATCTTGACCGTAAGTCGACTTGAGACCGCGCAAGATCATCAGGTTGTTGCGGTGACCCTGCTCGACGATCGGCGCGAGCGCGTTTTCAAATGTCCAGTTGCCGTTATTGGTGACGCCACCACTGTAGGTCATGTGCATCCCGCTCGGCGTGAACACACCAATAAACTTAGACCGACCCTGGGCCTGAGCAAATACTTTTGAAGGGACGAGAGACTCCAAGATCGGGAGCCAAAGGACCACTCCTGATTGAGTTAAGAAGCGACGTCGATTCATGTTCATCTCTCAATCCTCTCTCTGCTTCAAGAAGGCCGGGCTCTTTGAAATATTCACGATGATGTCGGCAATACCGAAGCTTTCGCGATTGATCTTTTGGACGTAGTAAAGCTCTTCTGGGGCGAGCGGCCGCGAGAGAGCGTGGGTCATCAACTTCATCACGACGCATTCGCGGAAATCATCGCGACGTTCGACGATGTCGGTGAGGTCTTTCACATTCGAAAATGGCGCACCATCGAGATCGCCCGTCGCGATGACCGGTTGGCCATCTTCGTATTTTTCACGCCAGAGACCGAACGGACCGTAATTCTCGAGCGCAAGCCCGAGCGGATCCATGTACTTGTGGCAAGATTGGCAAACTTCGCCAGAGTTGCGATGGTTCTCGAGCTTCTGTTTCACCGACCATTTCGGGTCAGCCAACTTTTTGGAATCTTCGATTAATTGAAAGAGCTCCGCACTCGGTGGTGGAATCGTGCGGCAGAGAATATTTGCCGAAACCCATTTGCCGCGCACAATCGGTTTTGTTTGATTGAGCGGCGCGGTCGCTTTTAAAAGGGCACCCTGCGTGAGAATGCCGCCACGATCGGCCGTCGTGACGCGCGTAAAGTTCTCGCCTGTGACCGGAAGTCCATAGTGTTTCGCGAGTTCGCCGTTCACGTAAGTGAAGCCCGGCTTGAGAATCGCTTCGCTCGTCATGTTTTTGTCGAGAATCTCTTTGAAGACGAGTTGCGACTCGCGCACCATCGCGCGATCGAGACTGCTCGCATCTTCCATCATGCTGAAGTCACGGAACCCCATCCACTGGCCCATCACGTTCTCAGAAAAACGATCTGAGTACGTGGCTAGTAAGCGGCGCGCCTCGGCGTCGTAAACATCACTTTTCAGAATGGATCTGTCTTTGACCCGAGCCGCGAGTTGCGCGTCTGGTAAACCACCCGAGAGATAAAGGGCGAGGCGATTGCCGAGCTCATACGCGGTCATGCTGTCTGATGAGAGCTCAGCCGAGTGCACGACACGGAGTTGAAACGCCGGACTCATTAGGATGTACATGATTGCCGCTTTCATTCCCTCTTCCGTCGGTGCTGAAAGCATCGGAGGAAGGGCCATGACGAGCGAATCTTGCATCACGCCGTTGAATTCACGCGGAGAATTGCCGAGTTCCGGATTTCCTCCGCCGAGACCGATGGGATAAGCGTGCAGCTTATACGTCTGACGATCGCCGTAGCGCGCGGGCACGGCAAAAGTAAAACCGTGATCGCCGCCATAGTTGAGACCTTGATTCGTAAAATGTTCGTTTACATCTGGTCGTGGCTGATTGGCGTAAGTGTTGCCGACGTACTCCAGCGGACCTTTTGCAGGTTCAACGTAAAAGTGCATCTCAACGGTCCGATCGGGCCAGTCGGGATCAATCGCCCAACCGCGTGCAATCAACTGCGACGAAACAGAATCTAAATATCCCGTGGGCGCCGCACGACCGCCGCCGTCGAGTTCTACGATCGCACTCTGTTTGTTTGATTCGTAGAGAGATTTGAGATTGCCAACTTCAACCGTCGTCACCGGTCGACGAAACGCGCGCTCGGCAAAATTCACGAGAACGGTCTGCGGACAACCTTCGAATGCGACATTGTGCTGACTCGGAAAGTGACACGGAAAGATGGCACTCGATCGCACCGCTTTTTTCGCGACTGCCTCGGCAAAAGCCAAACGCGAGTTCATATATGTTTCGTCGTAATGTTGAGTCGAAGCAGACTCGAATCCCGCCACTTTCGGATCGACGGGTAGAGATTTTACAAAGTCGAGACCGATGGTCGGATCGTTCAACAAGTCTTGAGCCGCGTACATCAGTTCGAACCGTGAACGCGATTGAACGAACGCCGCATCTTCGAGTTTGCCGGAGAATCGCGGAACGACTTCGGGAGGGAGAATATCTTTCGGTCCCGCCGACGCGAAGTACTGGACCGCCATTGATGAAGCTTCAAAACCCCGGCTGCAGTTTTGCGAAAAAACCACGAGGGTCACGGCCAGGCTCAGGAAGCTGAAGAGCGATCCGAATTTATGGCGAATGATGAGTGATCTCAGTGAATTAAAAGCTTTAATGTTGCCACTCCAAACCGTCTTCACTTATCGACGCCCCGTACGAAAAGCATGAACAAAAAAGACCAGTCCTGCGGGAATTTAACGACATATAAAGCAAACGTTTGGCCAGGCGACAGCGCGCTGACTTCGTGGCGAGTGGAAAAACGGCGAGCACCTGGCGATCGTTTGGTCGCTTCGGCCGATGACATTCTTCACTCCCCGAGGAGAGCGAACGAGCGTCTCAATATGAGATCAAAAGATGAGATCAAAATATGAGATCAAGACAACACTACACGGTGACACGCTCGACGTGACAGCCCGTCGAATTTTCTGGTAGCACTCCGGCTGAACTGAACAGAAAGGTTTTAATTATGAAACGCGCATTCTCTGCACTTCTCCTCTCCGCAGCCGTTTTCGGCACTGCACTTCTCTCTTCATCTGCTTTCGCAGGTGTTTACGATTGCTCTTCGAAAACTAAAGGTGGCGACGAATTCAAAGTCGCGGTGAACTTTACCGACGCGACCGCTAACCAGCCCTCGGTCTACAACTCGACCGTCAGCCTCGCCGGCAAAGACGTTCCGCAATTAGGTGCGTCGTGCTTCGTGATGGATCGCCCGAGCACTCGCTTCGTGAAATGTGCTCACCAGGCAGGCAATCTTCGCATCGAAGTTTACCCAACGGTCGAGACAACGAGCGGCGCTCTCAAACTCATGCAGTTTATCATCTGGGATGGCCCAACACCTCAGCGCGGTTCGTTCGCAAACTGCACGACCAAGTAAACATCTGCGAAGTCTCAAGGGGATATGTGAAATCCCCTTCGCATATTTTTTCGTAAACTGTGCGACACTTCGGGGCTATGGAAACTCTTCCTTGCCCCTATCACGTCCTCTATCTGCGAGCCGAACTCGACAGACGCAAAGCGAAGAATCCGCGCTACTCGATGCGCGCCTTCGCAAACTTTCTCGAGATTCACCCGAGTGCCCTCAGCCGAATTCTAAACAGTCTTCAAGAGATCTCTCTTCAAGTCGCGATGACTGTCTTGAAACAACTGAAGATGACCGAAGAAGAGAAACGTTTGTTCCTCGCCTCCGTTGCTGAAGAGAAGCGTTTCAGCGCCTCGCAAGTTTTGGCCGCGGCCGTGGATCTTCCGCTCGACGACTTCCTGCAAGTTGCCTCGGTCGGAACTCCTCATTTGCACACGCAGCAAGTTCTGTCTGTCGCTCCCTTTTACACTTTCGTTATCGATGCTCAACGGCACTTCCTCTTTGCGAGTGAGAGCGGTGCGAAGTGGTTGAACTTCCGGCCGTGCGAGATGGTCGGTCGCAATATTGAGAACGTAAATTTGACTGAAGAGTTCGCCGCTCCCATGCGCGAGCTTCACGATCTCGTTCTTACAACGAAATCGAGTGCACTTCGCGAGGTCGCGACAGACGGCACGACGGCAGAAGGATCTCAAAATTCGCTTCGGTATTACGAACTGACCGCGTCTCCCCTCCTCACAGATGAAGGTGCGGTACGCTCGGTGGTCTACGCCATCCACGAAGTGACCGGGCAGAAATTAGCGCAGCAAAAAATCGAGCGTCAGCTGGCGCAGGAGAAGAGGCTTCGGCAAGAGGCCGAGATGGCGGCCGCAAGAGCCCGGCTTCTTCAGAGTCTTTCGACGGCCTTGACCGAATCAACAACAAGATCAGGCATCGCCCACTGCGTGGTCTCGAGACTTCTCGGTCCGCTCGAAGCGGCGGGAGGAGTTCTACTTCTCACCAATCATGATGGTCGCTACCTAGAACCCGTGGGCACTCCATCGCCGAAGACGACCGTGAAGACCGGTCGCATCTCTTTTGATTTTCAAACGCCCTCGGCGATTGTTGCCAAAACAAATTTGCCGATCTGGATGCACGAGATCGATCCGCAATCAGAAGAATCCGGCATCGCGCATTCCTTTGAACCCGGCGTTCGTTTTGTGCTCGGCGTGCCGCTGAGTGTGCACGGCCATGTTTTAGGTGTTTTGGGACTTCGCTTCCGAAATGAACGTACGATCTCAGACCCAGAAAAAGCTCTGCTCGAGACGGTTGCGAATTTAACGGCGCAGGCGCTCGATCGAGTTTTGTTCGCGGAGGAGACCGAACGCAATCGCGCACTTCTCGATACGATTTTTCACGAAGCACCCGTCGGCATTCTTTTCGTTGATTCAAATTTCAGATCTGTGCGCGCGAACGACGAGCTCGCGAAGTATGCCGAGAAACCGTTGAACGCGGTTCTCGGTGGCCTTCTCGGAGCATCGGGCGGCAGCTTCGCTCGCCTCGAGCCCCTCTTGCGAGAGGCGATCGCCAGCGGCACGTCGAGCCGTCACGTTCAGTTCGAGTCTCAAGTTGAAGGTTCGAAATCGAATGCGATTCAAAATCCGCGGCATTTTTCTGCTTCGATCTATCCGGTGCGCAACGACGTGAGCGAAATTCTCGGTGCCGGAGCGATCGTGATGGAAGAGACCGACCGCGTGCTGGCTCAGCGCCAAGAAGAAAAACGTCGATCGCTGCTCATCAACGCCGGTCGCATTCTCGGCTCCACTCTCAATTCCAAAACGACTTTACGGCAACTCACGCAACTCATCGTTCCCGCTCTGGCGAGTGCTTGCCGTGTCGATCTTCTCGATCGCGACCATCAGTTACAAGTGGCCGAGTACGAAGATGCGGATGCCGAGGTCGCTTCATTTCTTAAAGATCCGCAGTTCACGTGCCCTGTGAAAGTCTGGAAAAATGGTGAGCCGGGATTTTTGAAAACGGATCGCGGAGACTCCATTCTTTGCGTTCCGATCGAAGCCGAAGGCGAAGCGATCGGAACTCTGAGCTTGATCAGCTCAGAAGAGAACGGCCATTTTTCAGAGATGGATGTTGAGATCGCGGTCGAACTTGCCGAACGCGCAGCGCTCGCGATTCGCAACGCACAGAAATTTGAGGAGGTTCGATCGAACTCTCCTCTGGAGCATTAAAGCTACTTCACTTGATTTTGGTAGCAGACGAGCATTCGGTCAAATGGCGGAATGTTTTGCCCGCGCGTAAACTTATCGTGAATGCAGTCGCCGAAAGCTTCAAGGGCCTCGCGCTTTGCCTGAGTGGTGGCGACGGTTGAGTCCATCAGCGCGCGGAATTCGCGGTGAAGTGACGAGCATTCCTTGTGCGACTTCCAAAAATCATCTTTACCGCGAAGGATTTCAGGCCAGGTCGACTGCGCCAAGAAAACTTTTGGATCGTCTTGAAGAAAACGGTCGGTAAACTGCGGCTTCGTCATCGGCGAAAATTCTTCGGCGAGAAGGTCGTGAATGTCGATCATCTTTCTCGAATACTGCGACCAATCGACGTGGCAAGTGTCGTAAAGAGCGTTCCAGTCAATCGTGAGATCTCGGGCTTCGGCGCGCACGCTTGCGATCGAAGTCAGAGAGAGAAGGGTCAGAACAATAAATTTACGTAAGAGTGTTTTCATTAGTATCTCGCAGCCTGTGCCATGCACTTATCGAACTTATTGATATAGCCTTGCGTCTCGCCCGGCAGCCGGCGATACGCCCAGCGGTCGGTGCGTACGCGCGAGAGAAATTGGCGACCACGCGTTTCACCTGCGTTATAAGCGATGAGCCAGTAGTGCATCAAGCGTTTCAAACTCGTCGCATTCGGCTCAGGGGGCGCGCCGAGACCTTGACGAATCGTCGTCTCCATCCCCTTCATGCTGTCGTGAAAGTACATCGCTGTCGCGAAGATCTGAACGTCGGCCATCGAGCCACTGCCGCTGCGAATGTTCGCAGCCGTGAAAGATGACACCCGACGAGTGGAACCACCGTTTTTGCGATAGATCTCCCACTTGCGTTGGTATTCTGGACTGCGCGCCATCAAATTCTGAAAACGACGAGCGGTTCTCGGCATGAACTGCGTGAGACCAGCCGCGCCTACTGGCGATGTCTGACCCGGAACGAAGTTCGATTCGGCTTTCATTAAACAAACGAGAGCGGGAGCGGGCAAGCCAAGGGCTTTTCCGGCGGCTTCAAAGCTATTGTTCACCGATGGCCACGAACGGCAGATGCTTCGGCGATGAAGAGCCGGAGCCGAGTAACATGCCGACTTGTGCGCTTGTTTCATCGACGGAATTTTCGTGCGGAATTTTGATTCGTAAGTGGCGCCGCCGACAAGAAGTTGAAGAGCGTGAGTGGAACTCCCCTCCTCGACTTCTTCTTCATTTTCGTCAGCCGTTTCGCTCGTCGTTTCCTGGCTGGCGGTTGACAGATCTTCAACTCGCACGCGACCGCGAACGTTTTCTTTGGCTTCAACTTCCGTCATTTTTAATCCGCTCGAGAGCAGAACTAAAATGAGGAGACTGATCGACTTTGCGTTTATCAACATTCGAATCACTCCCGAGACTGCCGAAAGACGGCCTCTAGAGTTCAATGGTTTGCAAGCGTGGCGCCAAACCTCGATGAGGCGCCAGTCTCGATTTGAGCCATTATGAGTGTCGAACTTTGAGTCAGCGGATCAGCGCGATTGCGCCCCGAAGGTCGGCATGGTGAGTGTCGGCGCAAATCCACCGGGCGCCAGGCTCGGTATTCCGAGGTAGTTAGAATTCAAACCCGAGTTAAAACCAGAATTCATATTCCCGAGCGTCTGCATCGGCGAGTAATTCGTCAGCCAACTATTCGCGAGCGAGGGCGTCTGCTGATTACCTGCCTGGGTTTTCATCTGAAACAAGTAGTTTTGCATTTGCACGTTCTGGTTGAACTGCTGCGCCTGCATGATATTCGAGTAATATTGTTGATAGAAGGGCGCCATGTTTTTCGCCGTCGCTTCTTCCATCTCTTTGTCGGTCGCTACTCGCGCTAACGTCGGATCGCGAGCCTTGTTGCGCTTGGCTTCAGGATCTTCGGTTTGGTCGTCGTCATCGTCACTCAGCGATTTTTTGCGTTTGGCCGCCAAGTCCGCACTCTGCTTGCGCGCGTCTTCCGCAGCTTTGGCAAGAGCATCTTTGGTTTCACCCAAAGTTTGAACGACCGAGTCTTTCATGGGCTTCTCGCCCTCTGCTTGCGCGGCAGATCCCGTTGCCACATCGATGTCGCAGCAATCTCCGACGGCCTCGATCTTCACGGTTTTGTCGTTCATGATCATCGCGGACTTCGCGAGCGTGACTTTGAATTTCTTCGGATCGGCATCGGCCATCACGACGGATGGATGAAACCGGGCCGCCGTCTTCGCATCTCTCGAGAGCTTCTCAAAATCCGAACAGTCTGCTGAGTCGGCCTTCGTACACTTGCTCACGTTGTCTTTAAGACACTTGAGAGCTTGCGACGTCCCCATAAGCGCAAACGGAATCGCTCCCGCTTCAGAAGCCTGATCCGGCGCTTGCAACGAGAGATACTGGACGCAAACGTTCGGAACACGTCCGCGCAGAGTCGCCGATTTATCCGAGGCGTTCACGAAGCCACTTAAACCATTTACGTATGTTTTGACGGTCTCGACCGGAATTAACTTCGGAGCATCGAGTGCGGCTTTACGGGAGGCCGGCATCGGCGGCTTCACGGCTTCGGCGGCGAAACTCTTCGATGTGGTATCAAAAAGGAATCCCAAGGCGATGAGAGCAGATAAAATTTTGAAAGCGCGGAAGCGAATCATACAGGCGAATTCTCACTTCGGTTGATCCACCCGTCTTGTGCGGGTGTTTCTTCTTTATCGGCAGAATTCGAACTAACTTCGCGCCAGCAGGCCCTTTTCTCAAAATGAGACGTGGTGCAGTCTGGACGGCGCTTGTTCGCCGAAACAGGTGAAAGCCCTGTCGCCAACGGTCGCGCTTTGGGGAGGGATTCAGACAATTTATTTGACCCTCTTCCAGGCGGACGCCTAAGTTCCCCCACTAGTTCTTTCGTCGAGGGGAAAAATCAATGAAATCCAGTCTTAAACTCAATGGCCGCAGCGTTGTCGCGGGTCTAGCTTTTGTCGCGATCACGTCCGTGGCCTTCGCCGCGACGGTCGCCGATGACGTCGTCGGCACTCTCTACGGCATGCGAACGGCTTACCGTTCTTCGTACGCTCCGGCGGAATGGAAGAAGAAAATTTCGGGATACGATCTCGAAACCGAGTTCGCAAAAGCCATGGCGGCCGTTCAAGCGAATCCGCAAATGACCGTTGCCGACGCTCAAGGTGTGCTGAAGAACTTCATCTACTCGATGCAGGACTATCACACGAGCATTCAGTTTGCGCTCACCGCAAGATCGACGCTCGCATTTTCGGTGAAGGGAGCGGAAGGCCGCTACTTCATCGTTCACATCGATCGCACAAAACTTTCTGAAAAAGCATTTCCGTTTCACGTGGGCGATGAACTCGTTCGCTTCGACGGAAAGCCAGTTGCCGACGCGATCGCCGCTCTTCAGAGTGAAATCCCGGCGAACGTTCCGCAAACAGATCGCGCGATGGCCGAGCAACGTTTGACGAAGCGAGAAGCCGCTCGCGGATACGCCGTTCCTCAAGGAACCGTGCTGATCGCCGTTCAGCCCCAGGGTTCGAACCAGGCGCGCGAACTCCAACTTCTTTGGGAGCACACTCCTGAGAGCGCTGCGAATCGCACGTGGTCGTTTGAGAGAGAATCCGAATCGACCCTCTTCCACCCCGTCATGGACGTAAAGTTAGGTTCGACCGTCGCCGAATCTCCTTACGATCTTGGCGCGAAGAAAACTTACACGCCTGATCTCGGCGTAAAAGTTTGGGAAGCTCCGAAGGACAATTCGTTTGATGCTTACATCTACAAAGCTCCTGATCGCCGTTTGATCGGTTACGTTCGCATTCAAGGCTACATTATGCCGGATTACAAAAAAGCCGTGGCCGACTTCGCCGCGATTGTTCGTCAGTTCGAAGCGACGACCGACGCGATGGTGATCGATCAGGTCAACAATCCTGGTGGATCGGTTTTCTATCTGTACTCTTTGGTTTCGATGCTTTCGGATCACCCGATGAAAACTCCGCGCCACCGCATGAGCGTGGACCAGGTCGATGTGACCGACGCGGTGAAGTTCGCCGACAAAGTTCGCAAAGTCACAAACGATGACGAAGCGGCCGCAGCCCTTGGCGATGAAGACCTCGACGGCTACACGGCGACATACCAGGTCGCGCGCTTTGCGTTGAACTACGCCGAGTTCATCAAGTCTGAGTGGAGCGCGGGCCGCAAGCTCACGACGCCGTACTGGATCGCCGGAGTGGATCAGATCAATCCTTCGCCGACTCACTACACGAAGCCGATTTTGATCTTGATCAACAATTTGGATTTCTCGGGCGGAGATTTCTTCCCGACGATCATGCAAGACAACCAGCGCGCGACGATCATGGGTTCACGCACGGCGGGCGCCGGCGGCTACGTCAAAGACATCAAGATTCCGAACTCGATCGGTGTCGCATCTTTCCGTACGACCGCTTCGATCGCCGAGCGCGTTTCGGGTCAGCCGATTGAAAACCTCGGCGTCACTCCGGACGTCCCTTACGAACTCACGGTCGGCGACCTTCAGTCGAACTACGCGCCTTACGTGAAAGCGATCAACGCGAACGTTTTGTCTCTGATTAAGTAGCCGTTAAGTCAGTTTCAGGAGGGAGCGCAGACTCGTCGCGAGACCTGCCGCTCCCGAGATTCCGCCGCCCGTATCGATACGGGCTTCTCCGTTCATATCCCAGAACAGGCCGCCCGCTTCGGTCACGATCGGCGCCACGGCCGCTAGATCCCAGATTTTGACATCGGGGTCGATCATCAAATCGGCGCGCCCGGTCGCCACTAGCATGTGTCCGTAGCAACTTCCCCATCCCCGAAATTTTTTGGCTGCTTGTAGGAGCTCGTCAAAAACTTCAGGACACCCTGCCCGTTCAAAACCCGATCTCGAGGTCGTCGTGAAGAGCGCTTTTGAAAGTTCGGTCGCGGTCGATGCGCGCGCGGGCTGCGGCTGAGGATGCGCAAGGCTCTCCCAGAACGCGCCTTGACCTCGTTGAGCGTAATAGCGCTCGCCCAGGGCCGGCATTTCAACCACGCCGATCACCGGCTGCTTCTCGAAGGTGATACCAATGAGAGTTCCGAAGAGCGGAACTCCGCGCGCGAAGGCTTCGGTGCCGTCGATCGGATCGAGAATCCATTCGAAGCCGCTCGTGCCTCCGTGCGAAGCGCCGCCCTCTTCACCGAGAATCGCATCTCGCGGAAACTCGCGCGTGATCGCAAGCCGAAGTTCGACTTCGATGCGAGTGTCGGCTTCGGTTACGATCGACTTATCGAGCTTCGTTTCGATCGCTAGATTTGGCTTTTGGTAGAATTCGAGCGCGGTTTTTCCCGCGCTTCTTCCCAACGTTTTTGCCAGTTCAAAGCGTTTGCGCAGCTCAGTTGCGTGCGTGGTGACCTCACTGAGCACGGGAGTAAACACGCTTCATTTCGTCGAAGTGTTTCTGCTGAAGGACGCCGCGGCGACTGCACATGAGGTTCGTCGTATCGAGTTGGTAATTCACCATGCGCGCACGATCTTCGTCGTAGAACTCAACGTAGCAATCCGGAAAACCGAGGATGTGACCAAACTCATGACGGATCGTCCACTGAGAGTCGTACTCGCTCGTCGGTTGGTTTTCATCCATGACGATTTTATTTGGCACCTCAACATGTGCGGTCACTCCGGGCTGAAAGAGCAGGTGGGTCATCGAAGTCGGATCGCCGCTCTGGAAAACGAGCTTCAGCTCCCAGTTCAGCCACTTCCATTCGTCTTCGACGTTGTCTTTCAAGTAGCTCGCAATCGCCGCGTTATTCGGATCAATCACCGGAATGCTCGCGAGTTCGGCGCCGCCGGGCTGCGCTCCTGACCAAACGATGTCGGTGCGGAACCACTGGATTTTGAAAAATGATTCGTAAAGCGTCTGACTTGCCGACTTGTACTTCAGCCAGAAATCTTTCACGCTCCCCTGCCGCGAAAGTAGCGTCGCAAACTCAGTTTTGCATTTCGCGCGATCTTCCGAGTTTCCGCAGACGCCGAGAAGCTGATCTTGAAACTTCGTTTGCTCATCGGGCTTTAGGTTTTTCCAGTCATTGAGCTTGGATTCAAGATCGGACTCTAGGCTGAGCAGGTAATAACCACGCACGTCGCTTTTGCGCTCGCGCTTGAGTTCATCCAAATAGGGTTTCATCGTCAGCCAACGAGTGGCGGCCTGATAGACGTGATCGACTTCATTGCCCCAACGGATGTACTCGGTTTCGTTCAGCGTAATGTCGTTCGGAAGTTCACCCGTTCCGAAAACAACCTCTGCCATCTCGCGAGGCATGGTCTGCTGCAAATCTTGGTAAGACTTGAGCACGATGTCGGTGTTCGACTCGCGTGGCTTTTCGATCGGGTAAGCGCGCGTGGTCTCTTTCGAGCTGAGCGAAATGCGGTGAGCCGCATCGCGAGCGCCATTGATCTTCACCAACCAGTTCAAATTTCTTTTGCCGAGATCAAGAACTGGCTGAAGGAGGCGCGCGTCCGCGTCTTTCAGAAGGTCCGGATTTTCATCGAGATACTTTTGCAGTTCGAGACTCGAAGCCTCGAGTTCAAAGTGAGGACGCGCCGGCGCGCTCTCATTTTGACTGCAACCAAATTGAAGAACGGCAACTGCGATTGCTATTGCTATTGGCATCAGAACCGATCGTGAAAGCAGAGACATCATAGGCATTTCCTCCCCTCAAAGGAGCCCCTGTTTTATTCGGGCCCTTCTCGGGTCGTCAATCGCTGTCGTCTGTCTCACGCGGGCAGGCAAATTAGATTTGCCAGCGAACGCAATTGTAGCGGTCCTCGCGCTTAAATTCGCTGACTTCCTCGGGGCGGCGATTTGCGCCCACCTCGCGCACCATGCGCGGCGGCTCAAAAAACAGAACACCCACTGCGCGAAGCACCCGCCAAACAAAGCGCGCGCTTCGCTTCAGCCATCGTTCTTTTAATATCGGTTTCGAACATTCTAACGTAGACATAAACTACTCCTGTTTATATGGCGCACGCGGAATCAGCGGACTTGCCGAATCGCAAACGTGCAAAAATTCAAAATTGAAATGGATAAAATGCGGATGACGAACCCCTAACGAGGCCGTCACGATTCGCAAATATTTGAAAAAACTCAGCTACTGGGGGATTGCGTTCACATCAGTGAAGCGAGATCGGAGGTAGCTGCGAACACATCGCCAAGGATTCCTACTGCGAATTGAATCGTGGGCTGAGAAGTTTGAATAGACATCATGCTACCTCCTTTCGAGGATTTTGCGATGGCGATCTCGTGGGGCAAAAGAGACGCCGTCGTCGAAAAACGAAATGAAGTCATAGCGACTTCATTTAACCCAAGATAAGCGAATTTTAATTATATTGAAAGGAGAAAACGTAAAAACGTTTTTTTAGTTCCAAAATGGGTGTCCGGATTTTTGGGCGGGAATTATTTCGTCGGCGCTACTTGGCAGTTCCGATCAAGATCATCGGCTCGAGATTCGGGTCTAACCACTCGGCCAGCTTTTGGAGATGAGATTTCTCCATCGCGATACACCCCTCGGTTCCTTGGCCTTCTCCCCTCCAGCTATGAACGAAGATCGCGCTCCCTTTTCCAGCCATGGTAGGTGATGTATTAAAGTTTATAACCAAAAATAGATTATAGACGTCGTCGGTCCGCTTAAGTTCTTCGTAACTTTTCGCGGTGGTGACACCTCTCACCCAATGATTGTAATCTTTGTGGTTCGGATCATCGATCCACTTGTCGTCGCCGGTGATATGCTGAACCGGCAACTGAATTTTCGGCTGGTCCTCCCGCGCGAAGGCTTGGAGAAAAAGGTACTGACCTTCGGGCGTCTTTTTATCGCCTTCGACTTTCTTTTCTCTCGCAACCGTACCGCCAACGCCGACCACCACCGGAAACGGCGATCCGACGGCCTGCCAATCTCCATTTTTGAATTCGAATCTTTGGGCGACGCTGCGGCTATTCGCCGAAGCCTCCACCCGCAGAGCCTGCGAAGACTTTTGCCCCAGCGCGAGGGCCGGTTTGGAGAGGTCCGCGAGGGTGGTTTTAGAAACGCAGCCGACGATAAAGAACCAAGCAAACCAAAGGAGTTTTCTCATACGTATTCTCATCCCTATTCTCATGGACTGATTGTACCGGGATTTGTAACGGATTCGTCAAATTGAACCCGTGAGACCGAATTCAATTGCCACTTTTGCCGCACTCGGGGAAGAGTTTCGTTTGTTTTCTGAACTGATTTTGAAACGATTTTGAACTGGCTTTGAACTGATTTTGAACTGCTAAGATTCTGGAGGATCTCGATGAAAAAGTTCGTTTTTGCACTCGCAGTGGCTCTCACGTCGCTGTTCTTATCGGCGCTCGTGCCGTCGGCCGCATTTGCTCAGGTCGAAGGCTCTGCTTCCGAAATGGGCGGAATGATGATTAACCAAGGGAATGTCGAAGTCGGCGGCGGCGGAAACTTCCTTCGCCAAAACCAAGGCGACCGTTGGGACCTCAATATCAACGGAAAAGTCGAATACTTTTTCTTGAACCGTTTCTCTGGCGGAGGTCGTGTTGAATTCTCGGATTCGAATGTCGAATCGACCTACGTCCGTGTTGGGCCTTCGGCGACTTACTACTTCGCGATCATCAAAAACATCGCATTGTACGTTGATCAGGCGATCCTCTGGACAAACCCGCGCGGCGACGGCGACAACTACATCTACGGCGACACCGGTGTGGGTGCGGACTTCTTCGTACGTCCGAACATCGCGGTCGGACCCTCGGTTCGCGGCGTGTACTACTTCAACGGTGACAAAGGTCTGCCGTCGGGCGGAACTGACATCCGCATCAATCTTTCGACTTTCTTCTGAGTTGGTGTAACCTAACCTCCGATCTTTATGATCGGGGGTTTCGTCATGGTCACACTGTCCCTACTCGTTAGTTTGTGCCTTTCTTTCTCTGCCCACGCCTGGGATGCGAAAAGTTTTAAGAAGCCCGATGAGGCCGCTCTTCGCAAGAAGCTCACTCCCGAACAATTCAAGGTCACCCAAAAAGAAGACACCGAATCGCCGTACAAAAACGCGTACTGGGATAATCATCGCGACGGAATTTACGTTGATGTTGTCTCCGGAGAACCGCTCTTCAGCTCCAAAGACAAATACGATTCTGGGACTGGTTGGCCAAGTTTCACGCGACCATTAAAAGCCGAGAACTTCGCGACCAAAACCGATAAGAGCATGATGTCGGAACGAACGGAAGTTCGCAGTAAACACGGCAACTCTCACCTCGGCCACCTGTTTGATGACGGCCCGCAACCTACGGGCCTTCGCTACTGCATGAACTCCGCCTCCCTTCGCTTCATTCCCGTCGAGGATCTGAAGAAAGAAGGCTACGAAGAGTTCATCCCGCTTTTCGCTAAAAAGAAATAGTCGCGACTACTCTTCGTAGTGCCACATCAGACCGCCATCGACGTAGAACGTCGATCCGGTGCTGTAATCCGATTCGGGACCCGCGAGAAATGCCGCGAGCTTCGCGACATCTTCTCCGGTTCCGAGACGACCGAGCGGAATTTGGCTCGTCAGCGCTTCTAAACGCGGCTTATCGGCGAGAAGATCTTTATTGATCTCGGTGGAAATGGCGCCCGGTGCGATACCGTTGACGTTGATTCCGAATTGACCGAGTTCAACCGCGAGAGTTTTCGTGAGCATCCCCACCCCGCCCTTGGCTGCGCAGTAAGACGCATAACCCGGAAACGGCAACTGCTCGTGCACCGAACTAATGTTGACGACTTTGCCCTTCTGCTTGTTCTTGATCCAATTTTTCACCACGAACTGAGTGGTGAAGAAAACGGCCTTCAAGTCGACTTGCAAAATAAGATCAAAATCTTTTTCGGTCACTTCCCAGAACGGCGCCTTCTTCTCGACACCCGCATTGTTAACGAGAATGTCGATACGACCCAGGCCTTTGCATGCGCCGTCGACGAGCTTTTCGATCTCCGACACTTTGCCGAGATCGGCTTTGATGACGATCGTTTTGACTCCGAGCTTGTCGATCTCTTTTTGGAGATCGAGAGCTTCGTCTTCACTGTGAGCATAATTAATGACGATCGAAGCGCCTCGCTTAGCAAAATCTAGAGCGATGGCGCGACCGATGCCGCGACCACTCCCGGTGATGAGGGCCACTTTTCCGTTCAACGACTTAGAATTGGATTCGTTTGCTGAGTTTGTCATGCGGGGATCATCGTCGATCACCCGCCGACGCGGCAACCCGGTTTCGGTGAAATTCTCGCAATGATTCTGAAGCGAGTCGGTCAGTGGGCGGTCGCCGCTCCGAAGGAGTAGTCTTCGTGTTTCGCCGAGTCGACCGGATGCGCCCGCTGTCGGAGGAATAAGCCGGTATAAATAATTCCGCTCACCGCTTTCGTGAGCCACTTGCGATTCGGAATTCCCGCCGCGTTCATCGTAAGCTTCGCCATCATATCGAGATGCCGCTTGCGATAGATACTCGTCACAACGGGCATAAACTCTTTTACGTAAACCGAGTGATCCTCAAGCCGAATCTCGCGCTCGGGATAATTCCCGCAAGCATACGCGAGCGACAACTCCGGGTCTTCAACTTCAATGCTCCGCTCAAGCACCGTCTTTAAGCGCGACCAAAAGCGCAAGCCTTCGGCGACCATGTAGTGCCCGAGTGTTTTGTGAAAAAGTTTGTAGTGGTGAACTTCATCCGCCGAAATGAAGCGGCAGATCTGTTTAAAAACCGGCTCTTCAGAAGCATCGCTCAGAGCCGCGTAGTAGCTCGCCGTTCCGGTCTCGACCATGCAACGCGCGACAAGCTCACGTGAGCGCGAACCGCGAATCGAAGACTGCACGCCCGTCTGAATTCCCTGCACTTTGCGAAACTTTTCAAACGCTTGATCAAAATCAAATGTCGGATCAGCCATCTTCACCCAGCGCGCCAGAGCTTCGCCGTGAATCTTTTCTTCGTCGCCCCAAACGCGAATCTGTTCGCAAAACTTTGCGTCGTCGCGAAATACATTGGTCAAATACTCAACGTAATCATCCGCATTCGATTCGACGAGGGCCGCCCCTTTCGCCAGTCGCAAAAGTTTTGCATCGACGAGAGCGGGATTAAATTTTTGCCATTCGATTTTATCAAGAGTCCAAAGCGCCATTTCGGCATATCGCCACGCACGCCCGGTCTGGTCAAATTAAGGGCTTGTCAGGAGGGGCGTTGTTGCCAACTCAACACAGGTTCTAATCGATCGTTCGGCGAGTGAGGATCATAAACCACAACCGAAAATCCGCCGCCAGCGACCAAAACGGATACTTGAATGTCGCCGGCCGATTCTTCTCAACGAAGAAATGCGAGTACCAGGCTGGCGCATACCCGGCAACAATCGCCACCACGAATATCAAGAGGTTCTGCGCGAGACCCGCGATCAAGCCGATCGAAAGTGCGGCGGTCGTCCCCCAAAAATGAATCCGCCGCGTTCGCGGAGAGCGATGCTCCCGCAAATAATACGGCCAAAACTCCTTGAAGGTCTGAATCCGCTCTTCCATTACTTCGCTCTCTGACTCGCAAGCTCCAGTTGACTCTGAATAAAATCCTTCAACTTCAATCCCGCCGCCTCTAGTTGCTGCGGAACAAACGAAGCCCTCGTCATTCCCGGAAGCGTGTTCGTCTCCAAAAAGATCGGCCCGTCATTCGTCAAAATCATATCCGTACGCGAATAACCGTAGCACCCCAATGCCTTGTGCGCCCGAATCGCAAGCTCCTGCGCCTCCGCCTTCTGCGATGGCTCAAGGTGTGCCGGTGTGACTTCGGTCGAACCTTTGCCGAGATACTTGCCCTCGTAATCAAACGACGCCCCCTTATTCAGAATCACTTCCGAAGGAGGAAGCGACAACATCTCCTGCCCCGGCTGATCCCAAACCCCGACCGTCAACTCACGCCCATCGACAAACGCCTCGGCCAAAAACTTTCCGTACGGCAACGACTGAATCCCCGCCAGCGCGTTCTCAAAAATCTCGTCACTCGTCACAATGAAAAGCCCGAAGCTCGATCCACTCGCCACCGGCTTCACCACAATCCGCCCATGCTTTTTGTAAAACGCCGTGAGCGCCTTCGCCGGATCTTTCGACGCTTCCACCACGAGATGCTCGGCCGTCTTCACGCCCGCCCGCGCCACAACGTCTTTCGCGATCAACTTATCGAAACAAAGCGCACTCGACTTTGATCCAGACCCCGTAAACGGAATTTGATTCTCCTCCAGCAACGCCTGAATCTGCCCGTCCTCACCCTCGGTTCCATGAAACCCCAGGAAGACCGACTTCCCCTTCAACCTCGGCAGCGCCTCCGCCAACGATTTCGCAAACGCGGGCGCCTTCGGCGTGAACTCACTCACAAACGGCTTCTCGTGCTTCCGAATCTCCTCGGGCGTCGCCACCGAAATCGACCCATCCCGATGAAAATACCAAAGCTCCTCAAACTCAAACTGCGCGCTCAAGTTCTGCGAACTCGCCACCGAAACCAACCGCTCATCCGAATTCCCACCAAACAAAAGAACCGACGCTATCTTACTCATACCGACAATTATGTCGCCCGTTCCCACACCGGATCAAGCGCTTTGATCTCCGCGCGTGGGGTCTGCAAGCGAAGACGCGAGACGCCCGACGATGCGGAGCGAGTCTCGGGCGACGCGTGCCACGTGGGCCCCGGGGCTGAGTGATTCCACGGGATTGACGCGCGTGCGGATCGCGTGCGAAGACGTGAGACGCCCGACGAAGCGGAGGGAGTCTCGGGCAACGCGTGCCACGTGGGCCCGGGGCGATGTGATTCCACGTGATCGGGGTACGTGCGAATCCCCAAAAGATCGATAATTCCCAAACTAGATTTTGGCAACCGGAGGCCGGACGCCGACGGTTTCGCACTCCATGGAGGGATGATCCACGCGCCCGCGAGATGGGCGTGAGCGGAGACGAAGTCGACGCGGGCATGTGAGCCCAAGGATCTTCGTTTCCAGAGGAACGATCGGAACCTGCGAGATGCTAATTGGGGCGAAGTCATTTGCGCGCTCTAGTGACTAATCCTTATGAGTTTACTGCGCGCCCTCCGGGGCAATGTCATTCCCGCGAACGCAAACTCCACCATCACGCCGCAAGCACTTGCGCCATACACATAAATATTATAGAGATGACAAGTGCCGCACCCATGGCTATTCTCCCACTCATGGGAAAAGCCATCCAGCAAGATCTCTTCGACGGAAAACGCGAGCACGGTCCACGCCGTTACAAGCATGGCGGCGATCTCAATATCGGCAAACGCAAACTCGCCAGACCATTTAAAAAGAATGCCGCAACCCATATCGTTTTCAAATCAAGCCTCGCAAAAGGCATCAACTCGATGCTCTCGCCGCGTAACCGCTTAGCGATTGACCGCATCATCGAGAAGCAAGCGCGTAAGCAGGAAGCGAAGATTCATGAGCAACAAAATGTCGGAAATCATCTTCACTTCCTAGTTTCGTTCAAAACGAAAAAGCAACTCACGCGGTTTCTTAAAGCTGTCGCTGGACTGATCGCGAGACACATACTCGGAGCAGAAAAAGGACACCCCGCCGGCACCAAGTTTTGGGATCATCCGCCATTCTCGAGAATCATCCAGGGTGCGCGCGATTTCGCGGGAATGGTAAGATACATTCTGAAAAACCAAGTTGAGGCTCATCTCGGAAAAGCGTTCCGCGAAGGTATCGAGAAGTTTGATCGCGCGCAGGCAAAAGCTCAGAAGACCGGTCGCGCGATTTGGGAGTTTCTCTAACGAATCCGAATCAGAACCGCACCCGCACGATCTGGATGAGGCCTTGGAGAATTCGAGTAATCAGCAGACCAATATGATTCCCATTCTGGACACCTCAACCTGTTTGTTTAATACTGCCGTGATATGACGAACGTCGAAATCGAGGGAAGCGAAAAGATTGTTGAATGGTTTGGCGGGTGGCCGTCGTTTCACGATGCGGAAGTTCACTTCGTTCATCTTGACCGGAGCGCGATCTCGACGATCAGAATTCAAACATGGATAATGACTGATAAAGTTGGATCGGACGGATTCTTCATTCTCGAAAGACACTGTTTCGTTGAGTTCAAGCTAACGAACATTAGCGGTTTAAATCTGAATGGCTTTAACCATCAGAATGTTATTTCTGGCTTGGATGTTGAGAAAGCTGAGTTCGGCTACCGACTCAAGTTATATGATTGCTATGGGGTGTCTGGCGAACTTTGCGCTGAGAGCATCTCTGCTGAATTGATCCCCTTCGCGCCGTCTTAAACCCCTGCCTCTTGACTGCCCTCACAAACAAATCTAATTGACTACCTGAATTCGCAGATGGCGACTCTCATGGTCATCTGAGTTTGAGCTATAAAACTCGCGTTGTCGCGAGGAAGCCTAGCTTCCGTCGAACGCTAAGCCTCTCTCTCACCGACGCTTCTAATGCGAAATGCCAGACCGCTGAAAGTGCTACACCCGCGCGTCTACGCCAACCACGCCACCCCCCGCCCAAAACTGTCACCGCCCACACGATTAACAGGCGGCGCGCCGTCTAAACAGCCTCGCGAGGAGGCGCGGAATTCGCTCTTCTGAAGGGGGAATGTGAGGGCTCCATCATGAAGCGTTTGGCGATGGCGAGACTGTTTAGGTTTTCGACAGGAGTGATGGCCGTGGCGGCTGGGTTTGCGGTCGCGAGCGGGATGACTGCGTGTTCGCCGAAGACGCAGCCGAAGCTCGTGAATGGGCTGGATCCGGAGGCCGAGCGCAAGGCCGACTTTTATTCGGAAGATCCGTCGCCGGAGTTTCAGGATCCGGTGCGGGGAAAGTTGGGATCGTTCTTTTTGGTTGAGCATTTTGCGGTGAAGACGAGTGCGTCGATGGAGCGCGCGATTCAGGCGCATCAGCCCGGGGGGATCGTTTTCTGGAATCCGGATAATGCTTCGGCAGAGACGATTCGTACGGTCATTAAAAACTACGCGAAGATTTCGAAGAGTGCGGGAAATTTGCCGATTCTTTTTTCCGCGGATTACGAAGGCGGACTCCTTACGCTTGCGGCGTCGGGTCGGTCGGTTCAAGGGATTCAGAGATTTAAAAAAGGATTTACTCCACTGGCGCATCCGATTTGGTTGGGCAAGTCGCTTGTGAAAGAGCAAAAAGATGAGCTCTGCCGGTTGCACGCGCGAATCATGGCGAAAGAATTGAAGAGCGTTGGGATCAACTATCCGCTCACGGTGACGAGTGATTTGGCGACGGCAAAGCTCTTTTTTAATCGCGGCATCTCGACAAATCCCGAAGAGGTCACGTCGTGCATGACGGCGATGATGGAAGTTTTTGCGAAAGAGAAAGACATCATTTTCGTGACCAAACACTTTCCGGGTTTGGGTCAGACGGTTGGAGATACGCACGAGAAGGTCGGCGTGAGTCGCGCGACGACGAAGGAAGAGACGATTCAGCACGTGCTTCCGTTCCGCAATGTGATCAAGACCGTGAACTCGAAACAGACGTGGAAACAGTACAGCATCATGTCGTCGCACGCGCTCTTTCCGTTCTTGGATCCGGATGCGATCACGACGGAGTCACCGAAAATTTTGAGAGGGTTGCTGCGCAATCAACTAAGCTTTCGGGGTTTACTCGTGAGTGATGCGATGTGGATGGGCGATTACGGCAAACTCCCGATGGATCGTTTGATGGTCACGTACCTGAAGGCATTTAACTCGGGTCTCGACATGTTGATGGTGCCGGGCTCAAAGTTCCAGATGGCACTGACGTTCTTCCGCAGCGTCTACGACAACTCGGTGACGGATGAGCAGAAGGCATTGATCGCGGAGATCACGAACAAACCCTACGACGATGTTCGCACGCAGTTTTTGGAACGAGTGAAAGAGAGCCTGAAGAATATCGACCGCGTGAGAGCGACGCTTCCTTCTTCGGCGGAGATGCCGGTTGAGGGCGAGCCGGATCCTTCGACGCTGACCACGAAAGATCGGGAGCGTTATTACGAGCTCCTCAGTCAGCTCGATGAGCGGTGGGCGCCGCTGCTTCCTGTGAAGACGAGCGAAGCCCACTAGTCAAATTTCAATGTAACTCGGTGATCGGCGTCTGCGCCGATGTCGAGACGTCGAGATCGTGAATGTTGATCTCGTCGCCTCCGCCGAAGTGGCGACGCATTTCTAGAACTTTGTCGATCACGGCGCGCTGGGTTTCGAGCACTTTCCAATTCGGCGTGTACTGAATGATCTTCTTAAGACCGCCGAGTTCACGCTCGATGTAATCGCGCTCATTCGAACTCCCGAGGAGATTGAGGCGCAGCTGCTCCCAGTAGACATTCGCGCGTCTCATCCAATCGCCGTAGTCTTGCTCTTTCATCGCGGCGATGAAAGCGGCAAACTGTTCGAGCGCGTGAATCGAACTCTGATCCTGACTCTTGGGCGGCACAGGGTGTTCAAGCGGAATCAACTCCGCTCGCGCCGCCCCTGCATCGGCTGGCTCTGCGGCGCTAGCCTGAGGGTGAAGGGGTAACTCAGACATTCGCTCCCCTGCTGTCGAATCTGTTGTCGAATCGTCGTCGGGCGCTGTGCGTTCTGCATTGTTAAGTCCGCTGTGAAAATCTCGATCCATCTTGCCCTCCTCGACAAAGAAAAGAAGATCGTAACCGAGAGGGGCCGAACGGAGCGGGCGTTCGACGCCATTTGTCCAAAACGTCAAACGGGTGTAGATAAATGTAATGAAAAAAGAATCGAGATTTGATCGTCGCGTTTTGGTTCGCC
>JGI20283J13201_100084_pt1 | contig 33103 bp, 23 predicted proteins | sample Plalitdecfosmids_FD_13201 | JGI IMG/M metagenome (IMG submission 13201)
TGAAATTCCTGAACGACGTCGGCCTCGATTACCTGTCGCTGGACCGCAGCGCCGATACGTTATCGGGTGGCGAAGCCCAGCGTATCCGCCTGGCGTCGCAGATCGGCTCCGGCCTGACCGGCGTGATGTACGTGCTGGACGAGCCGTCGATCGGCCTGCACCAGAGAGATAACGACCGCCTGATCGCGACGCTCAAACATTTGCGCGACATCGGCAACAGCGTGCTGGTGGTCGAGCACGATGAAGACGCGATCCGCACCGCCGACTACATCGTCGACATGGGTCCGGGCGCGGGCGTGCATGGCGGTGCGGTGATCGCCGAGGGTTCGCTCAAGGACATCATGAAGAGCAAGGAGTCGCTGACCGCGGCTTACTTGTCCGGCAGGAAGAAGATCCACGTCCCGAAAAAGCGCACCCTGTCGAATCCCGAGCGCCAGCTGACCATTACTGGCGCGACCGGCAACAACCTGAAAAACGTGTCGCTCGAGCTGCCGGTCGGCCTGATGACCTGCGTGACCGGCGTTTCGGGTTCGGGCAAGTCGACGCTGATCAACGATACCCTGTACCCGGCGCTGTCGCGCCACCTGTACGGTTCGCAGACCGAGCCGGCGCCGCACGACACGATTCACGGCCTCGAGCATTTCGACAAGGTGATCTCGGTCGACCAGGCGCCGATCGGGCGCACGCCGCGGTCGAATCCGGCCACCTACACCGGCGTGTTCACCCCGATCCGCGACCTGTTTTCGACGGTGCCGACCGCGAAGGAACGCGGTTACTCGGCCGGGCGCTTCTCATTCAACGTCAAGGGCGGCCGCTGCGAAGCCTGCCAGGGCGATGGCGTGATCAAGGTCGAGATGCACTTCCTGCCGGACGTGTACGTGCCGTGCGACGTTTGCCACGGCAAGCGCTACAACCGCGAGACGCTGGAAGTCCAGTACAAGGGCAAGAACATCACCGAAGTGCTGGAGATGACGGTCGAGGATGCGCACGAGTTCTTCAAGCCGGTGCCGGTGATCGCAAGAAAACTGCACACGCTGCTCGACGTCGGCCTGGGCTACATCAAGCTGGGCCAGAGCGCGACCACGCTGTCGGGGGGCGAGGCGCAGCGCGTGAAATTGTCGCTGGAGCTGTCCAAGCGCGACACCGGGCGCACGCTGTACATCCTGGACGAGCCGACCACCGGCCTGCACTTCGCAGACATCGACCTGCTGATGAAGGTGATCCACCGCCTGCGCGACCAGGGCAACACACTGGCGATCATCGAGCACAACCTGGACGTGATCAAGACCGCGGACTGGATCGTCGACCTGGGGCCGGAAGGTGGTGCGGGCGGCGGCACGATCGTCGCGACGGGTACGCCGGAAGAGGTGGCGGAGAATCCGAACAGCGTGACGGGCAAGTACTTGAAGCCGCTGTTGAAGCAGTAACGCAGTATTGAGCTGACTAAAAAGGGCGCCGCGGCGCCCTTTTTTTATACCTTACTGCCGCTGGACCGTCACCAGCACCACATCGTTGACCCGCATTGGCACCTGCAGGCTGGCGGTGCCGTTAGCCGCGACCGTGATCTGGCGCGTCTCCGGCTTGTCCACGGTCTGCGCCTGCAGCTTGGCCAGCTGGTCGGCGCTCAAGGTTTTCGGCTTGCCCATCTCCAGCCAGGTCGTCTGCGCATCGTTGGCGCGGAAACCGGTGCGCTGGATCTGCACCGCATAACGGCCCGGCTTCAGGTGCTGCAGGCTCAGGTTCAAGGGCGCGCCGTCGCGGGTCGGCTGCACCGTCGTGTAGAACGGACGGTTGCTCTTGTTGCCCTGGTCCGGCTGCTGCCAATCCCAGGCCAGCACTTGGAGCTTGGCACCGGCGGCGTCGCGCGTGACCCAGGTCTGCGCGTCCGCTGTCTTGATTTCCTGGTCGCCGAGCTGATTCAGGTATTTGTAGGCAAACCAGGCCGGCTTGCGCACGCCCTGCGGGTTCATCAGGCCGAAGCCGCCTTCGAACGGCATTGTTGGCGGACCCGGTTCCTCGAACAGGTCCGAATAGGTCCAGTAGCTCATGCCCTGCAACTGCCCTTCGCTGCCCTTGAGCTTGCTCAGGATATAGGGTGCGCTGACGTAGGAGTCGTGCACCGGATCGCGCGGCGTGTAGCTGGTGCTCCACTCGGTAAAGTACAGCGGCAGCTTGGGCTGGGTGGACGCCGCGATCTCGCCGCGCACCTTGCGCACGTCGCCGACGATGGCGGTGGGCGACGGCGACAGCTTGGTGTCGCCCTTGCCGTCTTCATCCAGGAAGCCGCCGTCGACGCCATAGGTGTGGGTGGTGATGAAATCGACCGGCGCCCCGCTCGCGCGCGTGTGCGTGAGGAATTCCGGTACCCAGGCCGCGCCCGCGGTCGACGGGCCGCCGACGCGCAGCGCCGGGTCGACGCGTTTCAGCGTGGCCGCGGTCAGGTCGTACAGCTCGAAATAGGCTTTTTGGTCGGCCTTTTCCCAGAAACCGTCCAGGTTCGGCTCGTTCCAGACTTCGAAGAACCAGCTCTGCACTTCGGGCTTGCCGTAGCGCTGCTCGATGTGGCGCGTAAACGCTTCGACCAGTTGCGCCCATTGCGCCGGCACCGGGTGCGAGGTATTCGCTTTCCAGTAGAAGATGCTGTTGTCGGAGGTTTTCATCGCCTGTGGCGTGAAACCGAGCTCGACGAAAGGCTTGATGCCCATGCCGAGCAGCTTGTCGTACAGGTAGTCGATCTTGGTCCAGTCGTACACCGGCTTGCCGTCGGCGACTTTATAAGTGCCGAGCACGTCGTGGAAGATGCCGTGGAAGCGGATGTAGCGGAAACCCAATTCCTCGCGGGCGATCTTGAGCTGGGCCAGGCTGTCGTCGCGGATCAGCGTACCCGGATAGTCGGAGCCGACCGACAGGTCATAGAAACGGTCGCGCGGCGTGGTCGGCGCCTGGGCGTCGATGACGATCTGGCGGCTTGGCGCCGCGTGGGACAACAGGGGGCAAGCGAAGGCGAGCGCGAGTGCGGCGCCCAGCAGGTTACGACGGTGTCTCATGGTTTTTATCCTTTATCGACGTCGGACTGTTTGCGCTAACAACAGAGTGCGACGACAGGATAGAGGATAAATACCGATTAGTAAATTCCTGCTCCCCGCATGGGTGCGCCGGGACCATCATGAATGAAAAAAGGGACGAGTCGACCTCGTCCCTTCCCCCGTTTGCGGCCGCAGTACATGCCGCGGTCGTCGTCTCCTCGCTGATTCTCCAACGAAACTTATTTTATTCTGACAAACGTTTCTCCAGCGCACGTTTGGTGGCCACCAATTCCTGAGGCAGGCGGTAAGCCAGTTTGTCGAACAATTCAGTGTGCAGCTTGAGCTCTTCGCGCCATGCGTCCTTGTCGATCGACGTGATCTGGGTAAATTGCTCGATGCTGAAATCGGTACCGGTCCAGTTCAGGTCTCCATACGACGGCGTAGTGCCGAACATGTGCTCGACGCCGCTGGCCTGCCCTTCGACGCGATCCAGGATCCATTTCAGGACACGCATGTTGTCGCCATAGCCGGGCCAGACGAAATTACCGGTGTCATCGGTGCGGAACCAGTTGACGCAGAAGATCTTCGGCAGCGCCTGCGGGTTCTGGGCGGCGATTTTCTGGCCCAAGTTCAGCCAGTGCTGGAAATAGTCGCTCATGTTGTAGCCGATGAAGGGCAACATCGCGTACGGGTCGCGCCGCACCACGCCCATCTGGCCGGCGGCGGCGGCGGTGGTTTCCGAACCCATGGTCGCGGCCATGTAGACGCCTTCGGTCCAGTCGCGCGCTTCGGTCACCAGCGGCACCGTGGTCGAGCGGCGGCCGCCGAAGATGAAGGCCGAGATCGGCACGCCGGCCGGATCGTCCCAGGCCGGATCGATCACCGGGTTCTGGGTGGCGGCGACGGTAAAGCGCGCATTCGGGTGAGCGGCTTTGGTGCCGGATGCCGGGGTCCAGTCCTTGCCCTGCCAGTCGATCAGGTGCGCCGGCGCCTCTTTCGTCATGCCTTCCCACCAGACATCCCCATCGTCGGTCAATGCAACGTTAGTGAAAATCACGTTTTCGCGCAGCGAGGCCATGCAGTTGGGATTGGTCTTTTCGTTGGTGCCCGGGGCCACGCCGAAGTAGCCGGCTTCCGGGTTGATCGCAACCAAACGGCCATCTTGGCCCGGCTTGATCCAGGCGATATCGTCACCGATGGTCGTGACTTTCCAGCCGTCGAAACCGGCGGGTGGGATCAGCATCGCGAAGTTGGTCTTGCCGCAAGCCGAGGGGAAGGCGGCAGCGATGTATTTCTTGTCACCCTGCGGCGATTCGACGCCGAGGATCAGCATGTGCTCGGCCAGCCAGCCGGTGCCGCCCTGCTGGGCTTCCTGGTAGCCCATGTTGGAGGCGATGCGCAGCGCGAAGCATTTCTTGCCGAGCAGCGCGTTGCCGCCGTAGCCGGAACCGAAGGACCAGATCTCGCGCGTTTCAGGATAATGGACAATGTATTTGGTGGCGTTGCACGGCCAGCGCACGTCCTGCTGGCCGGCCTGCAGCGGCATGCCGACGCTGTGCACGCAGGGCACGAAATCGCCATCCTCGCCGAGCACGTCGTACACGGCCTTGCCCATGCGCGTCATGATGCGCATGTTGACGGCGACATAAGGCGAATCGGACAGTTCGACGCCGATGTGGGCGATCGGCGAGCCCAGCGGGCCCATCGAAAACGGCACCACGTACAGCGTGCGGCCGGCCATGCAGCCGTCGAACAGGCTGTGCATGGTCTGGCGCATTTCCTTGGGGTCGACCCAGTTATTGGTCGGGCCGGCCTGCTCGCGGGTCGCCGAGCAGATGAAGGTGCGGTCCTCGACCCGGGCGACGTCGCTCGGGTCCGAATGGGCGAGATAGGAATTCGGACGTTTTTCCGGGTTGAGGCGCATCATCGTGCCGGCCTCGACCATTTGGGCGCACAGTCGGTCGTATTCTTCCGCGGAGCCATCGCACCAGTAGACGGCATCGGGCTTGGTCAGCGCGGCGACTTCCGCCACCCAGTTGACCAATCGATTATGCTTGACGTGCGCGGGGACCTTCAGTGCGGCCACGCCGCCCATCACGGGTTGATTCATAGTGCCTCCAATTGCCAATTAAGAATGCGTGGCACTTCGAACGGCGGGCAGATCAAGGCTCGCTGCTGCGATGACGGCGCGCAAGGTGCGCACTGCGGCGGTTCGAAGTCCTGGTTGTCTTCGGTTCCCGGCAGGATCGTCGTCGATTGGAGCCTCGTGGGCTACGGCGGTCTTGTCGCCAGCGGCGCTGACACGACCCCGGCTGGGTGGAACATGTGCTGCTGCTCGCAAGTGATGTCAATCAATCATCGCGAGTCCTTATTTCTGATCGATTCTACACCCGGACAATCCCGTTTCAAATGCTTCAACAACAAAAATGTAGGATTTTTGGTTGACTAATGTAGTAGGTTATTTGCATTCGCTTTGATTCTGTTATTTCATTACTTCCGGCCTACCAACAACACATAAAACCATGAAAATCGCAATCCTTGATGATTATCAAGATGCTGTACGCAAGCTGAAATGCTTTGAATTATTGGACGGACACGAGGTCAAAATCTTCAACAGCTCGGCACGCGGTGCCGGTCAGCTTGCGATCCGCTTGGCGCCTTATGACGCGCTGGTGTTGATCCGCGAACGCACCGCGTTGCCGCGTGCCCTGCTGTCGCGCTTGCCTAACCTGCGCCTGATCTCGCAAACCGGCAAGGTGTCCGGCCACATCGACGTGGCGGCCGCTACCGCAGCGGGCATCGCCATCGCAGAAGGCGTCGGCTCGCCCGTTGCGCCGGCCGAGCTGACGTGGGCGCTGATTATGGCGGCCAGCCGTAAGATCGTGCCGTATGCCAATAACCTCAAAGACGGGTTGTGGCAGACGGCGTCGATCAATCCCGAGCTCAATGGCCTGGGCAGGACGCTCAAGGGCCGTACGCTGGGGATCTGGGGTTACGGCAAGATCGGCAAGACGATCGCCGGCTACGGCAAGGCCTTCGGCATGACGGTGACGGTTTGGGGCAGCGAAGGCAGTCGTGCCGCGGCCGAGCACGACGGCTTGACTGCGGCGCCCTCGCGCGCAGCGTTTTTCGAAACGGCGGACGTGCTCAGCCTGCACCTGCGCCTGTCGGACGCCACCCGCGGCATCGTTACGGCGGCAGACCTGGCGCGCATGAAGCCGGATGCCTTGTTCGTCAACACGAGCCGCGCCGAGCTGGTCGAGGAAGGCGCGCTGGAAACGGCGCTGCAGCGCGGCCGGCCGGGTTATGCGGCGCTGGACGTGTTTGTCAGCGAGCCGCTGCCGGAGGATGCGCCCTTGCTGAAAATCCCGACCGTGCTGGCGACGCCGCACCTCGGTTATGTCGAGCAGGATAGTTACGAGCTGTATTTCAGGACGGCGTTCGAGAACGTGGTGAATTTTGCGAACGGCAAGCCGAGCAATATCCTGAATCCGGACGCACTGGCGCCATGACGGGATGTGAAATGACGGCTTGCGGGATCAGCGCAGTTCCGGCTCGCCCGTGAAGTTGGGACGGCGCGGCGGCATGACGTGACGGCGCGTCCACAGACCGTGCCAGCCCGGCGGCCAACCGATCGTGCGGCCGGCATAGGCGGGCAAGCCGGCGCGCACCGGCACGATCGGCACCGGCGGCTCTTCGATCAGGCCGCCGTTGGCATTCTTTTGCATCGGCGCCATGTCGAACGAGTAGGTGTAACCCGGCAGCAAGGCATCGCAGGCATTGGCGAACCAGGCGGTGTGGTCGTCGTCGCGCCCGAGCGCGCGCGCGAGGCCTTCCGGGTCGAACTTGGCCAGCGCGTGGATCAGCTCGTCGGTCGTGGCGCCGGGGGCATCGCCCCAGCCCATCACCGGGTTGTTGTTGTAGTCGGCGCCCGAACCGTACCAGCCTTCGCGCCAGGGACGGTTCATCCAGTCGCGCTGGCCGGCAAACAGATGCCAGCGCCAGTGCAGCCCGGAGGGCTTGGGCCAGGAGTGCAGATACAGCTTCTGGTAGCCGGCCTTGTGCAACTCGTGCACCATCGCCATCAGGCGCGCATGCGGCATGCGGTCCGGCGGCGAGCGGCGAAAGCGGATCGGCTCGCCATCGGCATGCTGCACCTCGTCGCTCGACAAATTCAGGTCGAGCGTGCGCGCCTCGTTGCCGAAGCGGGCCGAGATCCAGCCGGTCAACAGGTTGACGTGGGTGATGACGCCATAACCGCGATGGCGATGGAAAATGACAGTTCCAGGTGCGACGGGTTTCATGGAAGAAGTTGGCATAAGCCTTGAAATAACGCTGGAGAGACTCATCCGAGCCAAACGATTCTATCGCAGAGGCGGGACGGTACACTACCGTTTGCGGCTATCATGACCCACCTTTTTTTACTCAGTTACCAAATCATTATGACTTTGCGTATCATCGCCACCGGCGGCACCTTCGACAAACATTACAACGAATTGAACGGCGTGCTCGGCTTTGCCGATAGCCACTTGCCAGAGGTTATCAAACGCGCGCGCCTGACGGTGCCGGTCGAGCTCGAGGTCGTAGCGCTGCTCGATTCGCTCGACATGCAGGACGCCGACCGCCAAAAAGTATTGGGCGCCTGCCAGGCTGCGCAGGAAAAGGCAATCGTGATCGTGCACGGTACCGACACCATGCGCGACACCGCCCAGGTGCTCGGCGCGCTTGAGGCCATGGGCGACAAGACCATCGTCTTCACCGGCGCCATGATTCCCTATGAGATCGCCAACTCCGACGCGCTGTTCAACTTCGGCTTCGCCTGCGGCGTGGCGCAGGTACTGCCGGCGGGTGTCTACGTGGCCATGAACGGCAAAGTATTTACATGGGACAATGTGACGAAAAACCGCGCTGCTGGCGTGTTCCAGCCACTTTGACAAGCTGTTTTGCCTGAAAGCTAGCGAGCGCTGCACGTTTTCGTGAATTCCCATAATGTGTCTTCCCTTGATTGAGGAGGAAACAAATGAACGAACAACGTCCCACGTTGACGACCCGCCAGGGCCATCCGGTCCGCGACAACCAATCGCTGCGCTCGGTTGGCGAACGCGGCCCGGCTACCCTCGAGAACTACCAGTTCATCGAAAAGATCAGCCATTTCGACCGTGAACGCATCCCCGAGCGCGTGGTGCATGCACGCGGTACCGGCGCCCACGGCTACTTCGAAGCCTACGGCAAGATCGGCGACGAACCCGCCAGCAAGTACACGCGCGCCAAGGTACTGAACGAGGTCGGCGTGCAGACGCCGATGTTCGTGCGCTTCTCGACCGTGATCGGCGGCAAGGAATCGCCAGAAACGGCGCGCGACCCGCGTGGTTTCGCCGTCAAGTTCAAGACCGTCGAAGGCAACTGGGACCTGGTCGGCAATAACCTGAAAGTGTTCTTCATCCGCGATGCGATCAAGTTCCCGGACATGATCCACGCCTTCAAACCGGATCCGGTCACCAACCAGCAGGAACCGTGGCGCTTTTACGATTTCATCGCGAATCACCCGGAATCGCTGCATATGGTGACCTGGGTCAAGAGCCCATGGGGCATCCCAGCCAACTACCGCGAGATGGAAGGCTCGGGCGTCAACACCTATAAACTGGTGAACGATAAGGGCGTTGCCCACCTCGTCAAATTCCATTGGCAGCCCAAGCAGGGCATCCGCAATTTGACGTCGCAACAGGCAGCCGAGATTCAGGGCCAGGACACCAGCCACGCCACCCGCGATTTGTACGAGTCGATCGAGCGCGGCGACTATCCGGAATGGGAATTCTGCGTGCAGATCATGGCCGACGGCGAGCATCCCGAACTCGACTTCGACCCGCTCGACGACACCAAGCGCTGGCCGGAAGACCAGTTCCCGCTGCTGCCGGTCGGCCGCATGGTGCTGAACAAGAATCCGGGCAACGTGTTTGCGGAAACCGAGCAATCGGCCTTCGGCACCGGCGTGCTGGTCGACGGCATCGATTTTTCCGACGACAAGATGCTGCAGGGCCGCACCCTGTCCTACTCCGACACCCAGCGCTACCGCGTCGGCCCCAACTACCTCCAGTTGCCGATCAATGCGCCCCAGGAAAAGGCACGGGCCCGTACCAACCAGCGCGATGGCCAGATGGCATATTTTGTCGACGATGGCGGCGAAAACAAGCACATCAACTACGAGCCGAGCCTGATGGGCGGCCTGCAGGAAGCGCCCCAGCCGGAAAAGGACTACCACCAGTACGTGCAAGGCCACCTGGGCCGCTACCAGACCACCAGCACTGCCGCCGATTACAAGCAGGCCGGCGACCGCTACCGCTCGTTCCAGGATTGGGAGCGCGACGACCTGGTGATGAACGTCGGCGGCGATCTGAAAAAATGCCCGGAAGTGATCCAGCTGCGCATGGCCTGGCACCTGTGGCACTGCGACGAGGACTACGGCCGCCGCGTAGCCGACGTGGCCGGCATCGACCTCGAGAAGGCCAAGGCCTTGCCCCCGCTGCCGGGCAAGCCGGCGCCGCACGTCGACCGCCAGGGCGCGACCTACACCAGCGGCCAGCCCGAGCAAGGCGGCGCTGGTGCCGCCAAGGAACCGTCGACCAGCGAGGAAGTGGCGGCCGCCAAGTAAGCGGCCGCGCGCGCGCGTTCGCCTGCGCGTGACGCCCGCAAGCGAGCTGATGCGTACAAACGAAAACGGCCCGGGCATGCACCCGGGCCGTTTTTTTGCCGCCCCGCGGGAACGACAGCCTATCGTCAGGCCTTGGCTTCCCCGCCCAACGCCTCGACCAGGTCGGTCAGCAGCTTGGCCAGTTCGCCGGTCATCAGCATGATGTCGTTGTCGAAACGCTCATCGTCGCTGTAGGTGATAGTTTCGCCTTCCTTGATCACGTCGAGCGGCTTGATCGACTTGATGGCCAGCTGCTCGGTCAGCGTGAACGAGATGCGGCTGGTCCAGGTCATCGCCAGGCGCGTGCACTGCTTGCCCGAAGAGATATGGCGGCGGATGTCTTCCGGGTCGAGCGAGTGCTTGACGTAGCGCACGGTCGCCTTGCTTTCGCCAGTGGCACGCAGCTCGGTATCCTGGTCGATCGTGAAGTTGTACGGCGCCTCGTCCGATTCCAGCCAGGCGGTCATCACGCCGATCGGCGAACGTTGCACGCGCAGCGATTCCAGCGGCATCTTGTCCACGGCCTTGAGCAGCAGCTTGATGACGTCGTCGGCTTTCGACGGGCTGGCGGCATCGACCACCAGCCAGCCATTGACCGGGTCGACCCAGACCCAGGTGTTGCCGCGGATCGAGAAGGCGCGCGGCAGCAGCTCGTCGGCGACGCGTTCCTTGAGCTCTTTCATTGCCTTTTTGCCGGGCGCGAAGCCCTGCTGTTCTTCCATCTCGGCGGCGCGGGCCTTGGCGACCTGGTTGATGACCGAGCTCGGCAGCAGTTTCTTTTCGGTGCCCAGCATCATCAGCATCTGCTTGTTCACCACGTGCACCAGCTTGCCGTTGCCGCGCGGCGAATCCCAGCCTTGCTGCAGCAACTCGTTGCTGTTGGCCGGTACGAACGCCTGCGATTGCAGCGCGTCTTCCATTTGTTCAGGAGTGAACGCCCAGGGAGCGGGCAGGCGGTAGATCTGCAGATTCTTGAACCACATAGCGTGACTTTAGGTATCCAGTATTTCGAAGGAACGACATTCTACACGCTGCTGGGCAGCAATCTTGAGGTCGTCGGGAGGGGTTTTTTTAATGTGTTGTGCGTTCGTCAAACAAACTCATTTGCTTGACTTGTTCGACTTGCTCGGTGTCGGCCAGGCGCACGCCGACGCCCAGCAGGCGCACCGGGCGGCTGGCGCGCTGCCAGCCGGTCTCCATCAGGCGCCGGTAGGTTTCCAGGTTGGGGCCATGGCCGACGCACTCGACCGTCGTTTGCTGGAAGTCGGAGAACTTGATTTTCACGAATAATTTATTGATGAACTTGTCGGCATTGTTTCTCTTGATGCGGCCCTGCAAATGTTCCATCAGCTCGGGCAGCAGCGCCAGGCAGGCCGGCAGGTCCGGCACGTCGGGCGTATAGGTTTCCTCGGTGCTGATCGATTTCCGTTCGCGCACCGGATTGACCTCGCGCTCGTCGATCCCGCGCGACAAATCGTACAAACGTGCGCCGAACGAACCGAAATGCTCCTGCAGCCGCGCCATGCTCCAGTTGCGCAGGTCGGCACAAGTCTGCACACCCAGGCTGTTCATCTTGGCCGCCGTCACCTTGCCGACGCCGTGCAATTTCTTGACCGGCAGCGCCGAGACGAAGGCGTCGACTTCGCTTGGCCGCACCAAAAAAAGTCCATCCGGCTTGTTCCAGTCGCTCGCGATCTTGGCCACGAACTTGTTCGGCGCCACCCCGGCCGAAGCAGTGATGCCGACGGTTTCGAAAATCCGTCGCCGGATCTCTTGCGCGATCAGCGTGGCGCTGCCCTTGCAGTGTGGCGAATTCGTCACATCCAGGTAAGCTTCGTCCAGCGACAGCGGCTCCACCAGTTCGGTGTAGTCGCGGTAGATGTCCATGATCTGGGTCGACGCGATCCGGTACTTTTCCATGTTCGGCGGGATCATCAGCAAATCCGGACACAGCTTGATCGCTTGCGCGGTTGCCATGGCTGAATGGATGCCGAAGCGGCGCGCCTCGTAATTGCAGGTGGCGACCACGCCGCGCTGGTCCGGCCGTCCGCCGACCGCCAGCGGCCTTCCGCGCAGCGACGGGTCATCCCGCATCTCGACGGACGCGTAAAAACAATCGCAATCGCAGTGGATGATCTTGCGGACGGGGTCGTTCATACTGTAATTGCATACAGTATCGCCGAAGCGATGTTGTTGTGCAAGCCAATGACAAAAGGTCCACCCCGGTTTGCCGGCGTGGACCTTTGACTTCAACCTTGCTTCAACGGGCGTTCAAACCGCCGGCATTACCAGGACAGCTTCAACGCATACTTGCCGCTGGTCGAGCCGGTGCCGCCGCTGTAGTACACCACGCGCACATACACCGTCGCGGCTGTCGTGCCGTTGTTGGCGACCGAGGCCGAATCGACTGCGCCGGTGCCGTTCGTGCTGGACGTGATCTGGGTACCGGCCGAGTTGTAGACGTAGAGGTCGTAATCCGAGCTCGAGTTCGGGCTCAAGGCGGCAGCCAGGGTCTTGCCGGCCGGGAGCGCGACCGAGAAGTAGTCGGTATCCGAGCTGCTGGCCATGGTGCCGTTGACCGTCGTGCCGGCGCTAGCCACCTTGTTGGCGGTGGTGACCGTGTTGTTCGACTCGGTTTCCGCGATCGTGGTGCCGGTGGTCGTGCCCGAGCCGGTGGCGGCGTCGATCGCGGCCGAGGCATTCAGGATGCCGGCGCCGCAGCCCGAGCAGCTGGCCGGAAAGGCGCGCGCGCTCGATTTCAGGCGTGCGGCGACGTCGTCCGGGGTCAGGTTCGGGTTCTTGGCCAGCATCAGCGCGACCACGGCGGACACGTGCGGCGTCGCCATCGACGTGCCCATGTAGGACGCGTAGCTGTCCGCGCCCGGCGTGGTGGTGCCGGCGTTCAACGTCGACAGGATGCCGGCGCCGGTGTCGCCGCCCGGGGCCGCGATCGTCACGATGGTGCCGTAGTTCGAGTACGACGCGCGTCCGCCCGAGCGGTTGGTGGCCGCCACGACGATCGTGCCCGAGCAGTTGGCCGGGCTCGAGTTGCTGGCGTTCTGCGCCTCGTTGCCGGCCGCGACCACGACCACGGTGTTGCGCGAGCGCGCGCTGTTGATCGCGTTTTGCGTGGTGGTGTCGCAGGCGCCGCCACCGCCCAGCGACATGCTGATCACGCGCGCCGGATTGGCGTTGGCCGGGACGCCCGAGACAGTGCCGCCCGAGGCCCAGACGATCGCGTCGGCGATGTCCGAGGTGTAGCCGCCGCATTTGCCGAGCACGCGCAAGGGCACGATCTTGGCGCCGTAGGCGATGCCGGCCACGCCGCTGCCGTTGTTGGTCAGCGCGGCGATGGTGCCGGAGACGTGGGTGCCGTGCCAGCTCGAGTTCTCGGCCGCCGAACCGCTGCCGCATTCACCCGCGGTGACCCAGTCGCCCGGGTCGCTGGCGTCGCTGTCGCGGCCGCCGCCGTCGTTGCCGACGGTCGCGTCCGAGATGAAGTCATAGCCTTGCAGGAACTGGCCGGCCAGGTCGGCGTGCGGACGGTAGCCGGTATCGATCACCGCGACCTTGACGCCGGCGCCGGTCGACTTGTCCCAGGCGGCCGGCATGTTGATGCCGCCGGTGGTCTCGTAATAATCCCACTGCTGGGTGTAGCTGGTGTCGTTCGGGGTGAGCACTGCGTGCATCATGCGGTCCGGCTCGGCGTACTCGACGTTCGGATCACTGGCGGCCAGGTCGGCCGCGACCTTGCGCACGTCCGCCAGCGCCATCTTGCGGTCGAGCTTGACGATGCGGGCGCCGGTGGCGATCGAATGCAGCTCTTTCATCTGCGTGCCGTGCTTCTGGCCCACCGTATCGAGCAGGGCCTTGCGCGCGCTCGCGAGCGGTGCGGCTTTGAATTGCGCGGCGCCAGCGTTGGCGCCGACGGCGTTGGCCTTGAGCGACATCGGTGCGGCATCGCCCTTGTACTTGACGATGAGGCGGTCGGTCTGGTCGCCGATGGCGGCCGCCTGCGATGCGGGCGCGGCCGAGACGCCGGTCGCGACTGCTGCGCCCAGGCCGAGAACGGCCACTGCACACAATTTCAAGATTGCTGGGGTGATCGATTGCTCAGACTTCATGTTTCTTCCTTAGAAAAGAAAAGCATCAAGTGTTTCGTTTTCCGCAAGCATGAGTGCTTGAGATCTCGTTGTAGTCAGCGCCAGATCAGCACGCCGAATGTCCGTCTGAAAGCGGATAAGGCAGAGTAGCGCGAACGATATATGTACGAAGAAATTTCACAATTGAATTCGGTGCAAATACAACAGTTCAGCATGTTGATAGCGCTAAAACCTATATTGTTCGGGAAATTGTGAACTCGAAAGAACAAGCTACTTAGGGCGTCGGAACCCATCAATTACACTTTTGTATGGACTAGTGGGTATGGATCGAGGGTACAGGTACATGCGTTGAGGTGGCACAGTAGACTGTTAAATAACTATGGACGCAGGCATGAAAAAAGGCCGCGATCCCTCGCGGCCTGCTTGCTGATGGCGTCCAGCGATGTCTGGGCGTCCTGCCCTAGCGCTGCAAACGGTACAGCGTGTTGCGACTCGTCACGTAGAGCATATGGCCATCGGGGTCGCCGAGCACGACCCCGGTCGGCCGCTCCGGCATCGCGATCTGTTCGAGCAGCTTGCCGTCCGGCGCATACACATGGATATCGCCGTCAGGAATATAGACCCGGCCCTGCAGGTCGACCGCCAGGTTCGATTCGCCATGCTCGGCGAATACCTGCGGATCGGCCAACGATCCGTCCGGCGCCACGCTGAAGCGCATGACCCGCTTCATGTACTCATCGACCGCGAAGAAGGGCTGGCCCGGCACCGCCGCCAGCAGACTGTTTGCACGCATCACGTCGTAGGCCAGCGGCAGTACCGATTCGCCATCCGACAGCACGACGCTGGCCGCGGGCTTGAAGCGCGACACGTCCAGGTAATCGAGGCCGTCGCGCCAGCGGTTGGCCGGATATAGCACGCGTGCCCGCTGCTTGATGGTGTCGCTCGCTTGCGGCTGAAGCACCTGGAAGCTGGCGCTCGGATCGCGCGGATCGATCGCGTAGACGCGCGGCGCGACGTGGTGATACCAGAAAGCATACGAGGTGCCGTCCGAGTCGGCAGGCAGCGCGATCGCTTCCGGCTGACCGTCGACCGTGGCGCCCGGCACCGGCCGGTATTCGGTCACCACGTTGAGTTTGCCGTCGGCGCCGCAGGCCAGCGACAGTGGCTGCCAATGCAGTTCGCCGAGCAATCGCACGGTCTGGCGCGCGGCGGACCATTGATAGATGCGCTTGAGGCGGGAATCGAGCAGGTAGACGTTGCCGTCGCGATCGGCGCACAGGCCATCGGCGAACTCGAAGCCCGATGCCAGGCGCTCGATGCGGCCGGGCGCGGGTTGAACAGGCGCCGGGGCCGCCGGGCGTGGCATCGCCAGCCGCGCCAGTTCCCATGGCCGCACCGCCGCGCCGCTGCCCATGTCGACCAGCGTATCGGTCAGCGTGTATTTGGTCTGCGCGAAGTTATGCAGGTTGAGGAATTCGAGCCCGTCCGAATTGGAGGTGCGAATCGCCTGCGCATACGGAGTGTTCAGCCAGATGACGCGGAAGGTGTACAGGTTGGCGAAAGTCAGGTCGTGGGAATCGGCGATCTCGAGCGGCTGCGACTGCTGGCTCTCGGCGATTTCCTCCTCGGTTTGCACGTCGTACAAACGCCAGTTGGCAACGTTGCGCAGCACGATTTCGTTGCGCACATGGTGTTCGACCGACAGCGCGTACACGCGGCTCGGGGTCTGCGTGTCCGACGCATAAAAGCCGGCCGAGGCGTATGGACTGGCCGACCAGATGTTGCGGAAGATGCCGCCGCCGCCGTCCGTCACCCACATACTCGGGTATTGGGTGTCCCAGCGTCGCGCCGGATTGCCGTCTGCCGTACGGCTGTCGTTATACACCGGGACCGATTTTTCGCCAGGGGCCAGCATGGTGCCGTGGCCGCCGATGAACTTGACGTCGTTCATAGTCGAACCCGCGCCGGCGCGCCAGATCGCCGCCACCGCACGCGGGTTCGAACCCCCGGCATCCAGGCCGATGCCGCTGACGATGGCCTTGCCGCCGCGCGGCACGTCGAGCAGCGGCTTCGGTGCGCCGAAACCGGCGAAAGCCTCGGTGTTGTCGCGGATGAGGAGCTGGGTCGCCATCGGGTGCAGGCCGATCAGCACAGTGTCCGGTTTCAGGCGCAGGGTGTCGCTGACGCGGTAGCGGCCGGCCGGGAAATATACGACCGGGTGCTTGTCGATCGCCGCCTGGATCGCCTGGGTGTCGTCGGTGGTCCCGTCCCCGCGCGCGCCCGCGTCACGCACGCTGGTCCACCGAGCCACCGCGGGCAGGTCGGGAATGTCGGACTTTACGAACTTGGGCAGCGCGGCCAACCGCTCGATGCGCTGGGTGGTGCGCAGCGACGCCTTGTCGGCCAAGCTGTCCATTTGCTGGCCGTGGACCAGGCTGGCCACGTGGTAGATCGATGCTGGTGCGGCGATGTCGCGTCCGCTCTCGCGCAGGTGCATCAGCAGCGGCACGTTGCGGCAATCCAGGCCGCGCACGTTCACCTGCGTAAAAGCGTTGTTGCCGGCGCTGACCAGCAGGGCCGGGCCCTTGACGTCCTCGAAGCGCGAATCTTCCAGGATCAGCTTTTCCGGCATGCCCTCTTCCACCTCGATCACGGTCGGCACGTGCCTGGCCTGCATGCGCACGATGGTCAATCCCGCTTCGCGGGTGCGGATGGCGGCGCGGCGCTGGCCCTCGAATACCGTGTCGAGCATCATGAACGGCCAGCCCGGCGACGGTTTCGTGGTGAGGATGCCGTATTCGCCACCGAAAAAGCGCACGTCCTGCATCTCGTTGCCGACATCGAACACGCCGGCCTTGCCCTGGCCGATGTCGATGTCGACGTGGCTGACGATGCCGTGCTGGGCGAAGTGGGTGCGCAGCGCCACCGCGGCTGGGTTGCCGTCCTCGATGCGCAGGTCGATGTTGGAGATGCCGCTGTAAAAGGTGCCGGGATTCGCATCGGACACCGGCTTCCCCGCCCGGCCGGCTTGGTGCGCTTCGCCGGTGAACCAGAACATGTAACGGGCCTGGCCCTTGTCGGCCGGATCGGCGGCGGCGAAGCCGGGTGAGCCGGCGGCCAGTACGATGGTCGGACGATGCCGCCCATAGCCGATCAGGCGCACCGCCGGCGGCACGTAGATGGTCTTGCTGATCCGGTAAATGCCTTCCGGGATGAACACGACGCCGACGTTCCTAGTCGCCTTGACCCCGTCGATGGCGGCCTGCAGCGCGTCCGACACGTCGGCGCCGGGCTTGGCCAGGATCGGATAGGCCTGGGCGGTGAAGTCGGCCGCTTGCGGATCGGCGGGACGGCTCTGGTACGCCGATGCAGCCGCAGCGGTCGCAGCGACCGCGGCGCCGGACGAGACGGCGGGCCAGGCCATGGCCAGGGAGACAGCAGCCAGCAAGAATCGCTTCATTCACGAGCCCTTCCAAAAGGCAGACTGGAAACGTTACCAATCTGGCGAATATAGCATTTGCATTTTTTTCATGTCAAACAAAAACACCCTGCGAGCTTGCGCTACGCAGGGTGCCGGTCCTTCATTCAAGCCGTCAGCTTAGAAGTTGCCTTTGAACTGCAAGCCGAACACACGCGGCTCGTTGACGAAGCCGGTCAGGTTGTTGAAGTCGATGGCGCCGGTAACACGGCGCTGGTCGAGGATGTTGCGGCCGAATGCAGCCACTTCATACTTGCCTTCGGCCCAGGTGTAGCCGACGCGCAGGCCGCCTTCGGTCAGCGGCTTGCCGGTGAACTCGGCTGCTTCGTACAGGAAGAAATTGATCTTCGAGCGCCACGACCAGTCGCTGTAGACGAAGAACTCGCCGTCGCCGACCGGGATGCCGTAGCGGGCCGACAGGTTCGCGATCCAATGCGGGGCTTGCGGCAGCGCGTTGCCGTTGATCGACACCAGGCCGTTGGCGGCGATCGGGTCGGTGATCGTGCACTGTGCGCACTTGGCCACGTACAGGTTTGGATCCTTGATCTCGGTAAAGTTGTACGACGCGCTGGCGTTCAGGCGCAGCGACGGCGTGACGATGCCTTCGAGTTCGAGCTCGGCGCCGCGGCCGGCCGACTTGGCGGCGTTGATCAGCTTGGTGACGTTGGAATTGCCGCCGACCACGGTCAGCTGCTGGTTCTTGACTTCATAGTCGTACAGCGAGAAGGCGACGCGGGCACGGCGCTCGAACAGGTCGGCCTTGATGCCGCCTTCGTACGAGGTGATGGTCTCGGCGTCCGCCACGGTCACCGGTACCGACGCCGAAGCGGCGGCGATCGACGGTGCGCGGAAGCCGGTCGCGACGCGGGCGTACAGGTTGACGTCGTTGTTCAGCTTGTAGGTGCCGGAGGCATCCCAGCTGAACTTGCTCTTGCTCTCGTTGACCCCGGCCGGTCCGATCAGGACGACGTTGTCGTGCGCCAGCGTGATGAAGTCTTTCTTGTCATCGGTGTAGCGCACGCCGCCGCGCAGCGTGAAGTCGTCGTTGACGGCGTAGGTGACCGAACCGAACACGGCGCCGGCCTTGTTCTTCTGGTTCGACTCGACGTGCGAAGTCTGCGCCTGGGTGGTGCTGTCGTAGTTGTTGCTGTAGCCGGTCGCATCTTCGTTGAAGTAGTACACGCCGGCCTGCCAGTTCAGCGGACCGGTGTTCTTCGACTCCAGGCGGAATTCTTGCGACCACTGGCTCAGGTCCTTCAGGCCGCCGCCGGTCTGCACCTGGAACGGGATCCGGCCCGGACCGGCGGGGATGCCGCCGTCGATGTCGCCGCGGCTGTAGTAATGGTCGACACCTTCGTAGCCGGTGATCGAGTACAGCTTGACGTCGCCCAGGTCCCAGGTCAGGCGCAGGTTGGTGCCGCTGGTCTTCAGGCTCTGGTTGTTGATGGCGTTGGTGACGATGCTGTTCAGATCGGTGCCGGGGGCGAAGTTATCCGTGCCCTTCTGGATCAGGTTGGCGCGGAACAGGCGTGCGCTGCCGTCGGTCACGCGCTCGTGCGCGTTGATGAGGGCGCTGAACGTGCTGTTCGGCGTGTACATCAGCTGGATGCGTTCGGCGTGCTCGTTGTAGCCGTCCAGGTCGCCGGTCTTGTTGGTCTTGGCGAGGTCGCTGTAATTGCTGATGAAATCGTCGCGGCGCTGGCGCAGGGTGGACACACGCAGTGCCCATTCCTTCGACAGCGGCACGTTGACGGCGCCTTCCAGGCTTTCAGTGCCGTGGGTGCCGGCCGAGACGTTGTAATAGCCTTCCAGCTTTTTCGTGTTCGGCTTCTCGGAATCGAACTTGACCACGCCGGCTGGGGTGTTACGGCCGAACAGGGTGCCCTGCGGGCCGCGCAGCACTTCGACGCCGGCGACGTCGAAAATCGGGAAGCCTTTCAGAATGCCGTTTTCCTGGACGATGTCGTCGTACACCAGCGACACCGGCTGCGACGCGAAGGTCGAGAAGTCGGTGTTGCCGTAGCCGCGGATATAAAAGCGCGGGAAGGTGCGGCCGTTGGAAGACTCAATGTTCAAGCTCGGCACCTTGGCGGCCAGCACGCGGATGTCCTCGCCGCCGGACAGCAGCACGTCCAGCTTGTCGCCCTTGAGGGTCGACACCGACACCGGCACATCCTTGATGTTCTCGGCGCGGCGCTGGGCGGTCACGGTCACGGTCTGCAGCTGGGTCGCCTGTGACGGCTGGTCGGTTGGGGCGGTCTGGGCCAGAGCGGCGCCGAACGGCAGGGTCGCCAGTGCGAGCAGCGCGCCATGCGCGGCGATGACGCGCTTATGCATCTTGGACATTTTGTTCATTGAGTTTTTTTCCTAGGGAAGAGTAAAAAAGCCGCGTTGTCTCCGCTATTCCTCGTTCCCGGCGGCCTGCAGAACCGCACCCGACGCCGCATCTTGTTGATGTCTGTGCATGTCGGTTTATCAAAGGCGATATTGTCGAATATATGAATATCCTTATGCAAGGGATAATGTTTCCGACAGCTTACATACAACACTTTGTGATATATGCAATTTGCATGGCATGCCGAAATGTCGACTTTTTTCGGAAAACCCCTTGCGCGCGTTTGAAGCGGTAGGCTATGATGCGTGCCTCTTCAGACGTGATGACAAGCGTCGCAAGATACCTCGCAAGAGGGCGCTTAGCTCAGTTGGTAGAGCGGATCCCTTACACGGATTAGGTCGGGAGTTCGAGCCTCTCAGCGCCCACCAATCTCAGGTGTCGGAAAGTGAAGAAACGATCAGTAAAAACGGAGCGGTAGTTCAGTTGGTTAGAATACCGGCCTGTCACGCCGGGGGTCGCGGTTTCGAGTCCCGTCCGCTCCGCCAGAATGTAGTAGCAAACAAAGAAGGGTCCGATTCGTCGGACCCTTCTTTGTTTTGGCGCGCTGTGAGAATCCGAGACTTTCCGGCTCTTGCATTCTGGTAACCTCCTCTGCTGACATCCTCGTCAACCAAGGAGTTCGCCATGTTCGACCGCTTCAAGCGCAGTTTCGATCTCGTCCACGCCAGCGCGCACATCCTGCGGCGCGACCATCACCTGATGCTGTTCCCGGTCATCTCCGGCTTCACGATGATGCTGGTCATCGCCGCCTTCCTGCTGCCGATATTCGGGTTCAAGTCGATCGACGGCCTGGGCCGCTCCGGCCTGTATTCGGCCGCCTTCCTGTTTTACGTCGTCCAGTATTTCGTCATCTTTTATTTCAACACCGCGCTGGTCGGCGCCGTGATGATGCGCCTCGACGGCGCCAGTCCGACGCTGGGCGATGGCCTGCGCATCGCCAATAGCCGCTTCGGCGCCATCCTCGGCTACGCCGTCATTTCAGCGACCATCGGCGTGATCCTGCGCAGCATCCAGGAGCGCGTCGGCTTCATCGGCCGCCTGATCGTCGGCCTGATCGGCGCCGGCTGGGCGGCGGCCACCTATCTGGTCGTGCCGGTGATCGTCACCCGCGACCAGGGCGCGATCGGCTCGATTTCGGAAAGCGCGGCCCTGCTCAAGCGCACCTGGGGCGAAAACCTGGTCGGCCAGACCGGCCTGGGCGCCGCTTTCGGTCTGGTGTACTTCGGCCTGGCCGGCACCATCGCCTTGCTGGCGATCGTGCTGGTGCCGCTCGCCGCCGCGCTCAGCCCGTGGCTGTTCGTCGCCGCCGCCGTCTTCGTCGTGCTGGCCGTGCTGGCGTGCGCGCTGATGCATGTGACGCTGAGCGGTATTTATTCAGCCGTGCTGTACCGCTACGCGGTCGACGGCAGCGGCACGGCGGGGTTCGATGCGGGCATGCTGGGGTCGGCGTTCCAGCGCAAGCCATGATCGACCGGTTCATCCAGATTACCCGGGCGGTCATTGAAGAAGACGGCTTCGACGGCTATCTGCCGACGCTCCTGCTGCCGCAGCAAAACGAGGTGCTGGTACTCGATGACCTTCCGAACGAGGTCGACATCGGGCAGGCCGCGCTCGACTGGGCCGGCGCCATTGCGGGACAGGAGCAGGATTATTTTCTGGCGTTTAAACTCGACGACAGCCATTTCAGAGTGATCGCTCGCCTCGACGGGCAAACCAGCGAGCAGGTCTGCCTGGCTTGACGACGACGCCAGTACTTTCGCTTCAGGCGCGTTTCAGGATCGCCGGGCCGACCTCGATGCGGTTGCGCCCGCCGGTCTTGGCGGCATACAGCGCGTGGTCGGCGCGTGCCAGCGCCGCGGTCAATTCCTCGTTCGGCTCGACCATCACCACGCCGATGCTGGCGCTCATGCGGTAGGTCGAAGCGCAGTCGATCTCAGCCTGCGTCAGCGTCACACGCAGGCGTTCGGCGGCCTGCAGCGCGCCCTCGAGCGAAGTGCCGGGCAGCGCCAGCGCGAACTCCTCGCCGCCCAGGCGGCCCAGCAGGTCCGGCTCGCGCAGCACGCCGCGCGCGGTGTCGGCGAAGATGCGCAGGGCGCGGTCGCCGCAGGCATGGCCGAAGTTGTCGTTGAGCTGCTTGAAATGGTCGAGGTCGAGCATCAGCAGCGCGATCGGCTTGCGCAGGCGCAGCGCCAGCTGACGCGCACTTTCGGCGCGCTCGAAAAAGGCGCGCCGGTTCAGCGCCTCGGTCAAGCAGTCGACCGTGGCCATGCGCTGCATCTGGGCATCGTCGCGCTGCTTGCACATCAACAGGAAGCCAAAGCCGGTCACGATCATCAACAGGTAGCTGGCCAGATAGGCCAGGGCACCGATCGCCGTCAGCTCGCCGGCATTGACGCTGCCCTTCTCGACCACCAGCCACAGGCCGATCGCCAGCGCATACAGCACGTCGTTGACGCCGATGACGCGCTCGAGCAGCGTGCGCCGCTTGCGTGGATCGAGCAGCACCATCGCCGCGGTGAAGGTGTACACGGCGATCAGGCCGCCGACCACCGCGGTCATCTGCGTGCGCGAGGCGCCGGCGCACAGCGCGCAGGCGATGGTCACGATGCCGATCCCGATCGGCACCGGCATCACACGGCGCAAATCGTCGACACCGAAGAAGCGGCAATATGCGGCCACCTCGAGCAGGACCGCACCGATCCAGACACACAGGGCGAACACCTCGAAGGCGTGCGATCCCACACTGGGCGCGAGCCACCAGGCACACTCGCCGAGGCCGCATGCCAGGCGCGCCCACATCCAATCGCGCAGCGCCAGGCTGCGCGCGGCGCCATGCATGTAGCACGCCATCAGCAGCGCAAAAGCGACATTGCCGACGCCGAGCGCCAACATGAAGGTTTGAATATCGATCACCATGCTTTTCTCATGAACTTACCCATAAAATGATGTTTGTAATTTAAGGGTTATTTCTCTAGAGAACTATATTACATGGTTTTACAAAGTTGCCTGCGCACAATTCGACTACGCCGCTGGTCAGATAGGGTGGATGTGGCCGGGTGACGACGCACGGTGCGCCTGGACGAAAAAAAACCGGAGACCACGCTCCGGTTTTGATGTGCCGCCAAGTCGACAGCGGGGCTTACTTACGCCCTGCCCTCGGCTTGGCCTTGATGGTCGACAGAATGCCGGCCTTGACCTTGCCCGGTGGTGGCGCGAATCCACTACCGGCCGCGGCACGGTCGCTGCGCTCGCCCCCGCGCGCGAAGCCGCGTTCCTCGCCGCGCGGCTGGGCGCCACGGCGCGGCGCGACTTCGATCACGCGGCCTTTCGGCGCGGCATTACGTGCTTCGGCCACCAGCGGCAGGTGCTTGCGCTCGCCGCGCTCGTGCGCTGCCTCGGCTTCGCCGCCCGGTGGCGGCACCAGGTGACGCTCGCTGTTGCCGATCAGGTCGCCACGGCCCATGCGCTTCAAGCCATCGCGCAACAGCGGCCAGTTTTCCGGATCGTAGTAGCGCAGAAAGGCTTTATGCAGCTTTCTCGTCTTGCCGCTCTTGGCGGTGACAACGTCTTCCGACTCGTCGGTGACCTTGTGCAGCGGGTTCTTGCCGCTGTGGTACATCGTGGTCGCCATCGCCATCGGGGTCGGCGTGAAGGTCTGCACCTGGTCCAGATGAAAATTGTTCTTTTTCAGCCAGAGGGCGAGATTCAGCATGTCTTCGTCGGTCGAGCCCGGGTGGGCGGCGATGAAGTAAGGGATCAGGTATTGCTTCTTGCCCGCTTCCTTCGAGTACTTGTCGAACATCGCCTTGAACTCGTCGTAGGCGCCGATGCCCGGCTTCATCATCTTCGACAGCGTCGCTTCCTCGGTGTGCTCGGGCGCGATCTTCAGCAGACCACCGACGTGGTGCGTGACCAATTCTTTTACATATTCCGGCGAACGCACGGCCAGGTCATAGCGCAGGCCGGAGCCGATCAGGATCTTCTTGATGCCGGGAATGGCGCGTGCCTTGCGGTACAGCGAAATCAGCTTGCTGTGGTCGGTGCCCAGGTTCGAGCAGATGGTCGGGTAGACGCACGACAAGCGGCGGCACGATTCCTCGACCGTCTTTTCCTTGCACGACAGGCGGTACATATTGGCGGTCGGGCCGCCCAGGTCGGTGATCGTACCGGAAAAATTCTTGGTCGTGTCGCGGATCAGCTCGATCTCGCGCAGGATCGATGGCTCCGAGCGGCTCTGGATGATGCGGCCTTCGTGCTCGGTGATCGAGCAGAAGGTGCAGCCGCCGAAGCAGCCGCGCATGATGTTGACCGAATAACGGATCATTTCCCAGGCCGGGATATGCGCCTTGCCGTAGCTCGGGTGCGGCGCGCGCGCGTACGGCAGGTCGTAGACGTTATCCATCTCGTCCATGGCCAGCGGCAGCGGCGGCGGGTTCAGCCAGACGTCGCGGTCGCCGTGCTGCTGCACCAGCGCGCGCGCGTTGCCCGGGTTCGACTCGAGGTGGAACACGCGCGAGGCGTGCGCATACATCACCGGGTCTTCGCTGACGGTCTCGAAACTCGGCAGGCGTACCACGGTCTTGCGCGCTTTTTCGCGTGCGGCGGCCTGGCGTTCTTCGCGCGTCATGATGACGATCGGTTTCAGGACAGGTTGTGCATCCGGCTCGGGGCCCGCGTTGTCGCGCGCGCACTGCTTCGGATCTTCCAGCGCCATCGCGTACGGGTTGGGCACCTTGTCGATGCGGCCCGGCACGTCCACGCGCGTAGAATTGTGCACGGTCCATTCCTCGTCCGGCATCCAGGCATGGGCGGTGAGGAAGGCGGTGCCGCGCAGGTCGCGGATCTGCTTGATGTTTTCCCCGGCGGCGATGCGGCGCGTGAGGTCGACCAGCGCGCGCTCGGCGTTGCCGAAGATGACCAGGTCCGCCTTCGATTCGAACAGCACCGAGCGGCGCACCTTGTCCGACCAGTAATCGTAGTGCGCGATGCGGCGCAGCGAGGCTTCGATCGAACCGGCGATGACCGGCACGCCCGGGAAGGCTTCGCGCGCACGCTGGCAATACACGGTCACGGCGCGGTCCGGACGTTTATTCGGCGCACCGTCCGGCGTGTAGGCATCGTCCGAGCGGATCTTGCGGTCGGCCGTGTAGCGGTTGACCATCGAGTCCATGTTGCCGGCGGTGATGCCCCAGTACAGATTGGGCTTGCCCAGCGCGCGGAATGGCTCCACGGAGGTCCAGTCCGGCTGGCTGATGATGCCGACGCGGTAACCCTGCGCTTCCAGCAGACGGCCGACCAGCGCCATGCCGAAGCTCGGATGGTCGATGTAGGCGTCGCCGGTGATCAGGATGATGTCGCACGAATCCCAGCCCAGCTTGTCCATCTCGGCACGCGACATGGGCAGGAAAGGGGCAGTGGGAGCACGGCTGGAACGTTTGGCAACGTTCGAGAAGAGATTGGCAGGGGAGTTCATTGGCCGATATTCTACCGGAATTCCGTCGGCCTGACTGAGGCTCCCCTTAAAATTGGTTTTATTATCAACGACTTGGCTCATCCATTGGGCAAAAGCCAGGGATAAGCGTTGTTTTAGATCCCCATGCTGGTCAGGATGTTATTGAGTTCGCGCAGCGCCGGCTCGAGCTTCGGATGGCGTAACGCGAAGCGCGCGGTCAGCTCCTGAGTACGCGATGCCAGGCCGAAGGTATTGGCGTCGGCATCGTCGCCGCGTTTATCCAGCACGTGCTTGATGTCGCCATCGAGCTGGCGCAGCAGCATCTCCAGTTCGTCGTCGACCTGGCCGGTGTCCGCCAGGTGGCGGTGCAGGGTTTTCAGATGGGACTTCAGGTTGTCGGCATGGTCGTTGTTGTCGTTGATGTCGTTTAACATGGCGTAGTCCATTAATGTGTGAATCGCGTCTCGAGATACAGCGTCTCGACCTTTTCCCGGGCCCATGGCGTCTTGCGCAGGAACTTCAGGCTCGACTTGATGCCGGGATCCTTGACGAAGCAGTTGATGTCGATCCGGCGGCCGAGTTCGTCCCAGCCGTAGTGCTCGACCAGCCGGGTCAGTACGGATTCGAGGGTGATGCCGTGTAATGCCTGAATACTCATTGCAATGATGTCGTCGTGCTTGTTGTAGAAAGTTTATACCCGATACGCGCTGAGCGCCCACGAAAACAAAACGCCGCCGCGGCTGGCCGGGACGGCGTTTAGGTTAATGCAATAACAAACCTAGACCGTGTGACAAAACCCCTAGGGCAAGGCGCACCGTCGAAGACGGTACGCTAGTACGGCGAGACGGTGCAACGCAGCCATAGGGGTTTTTCACACGGTCTTACTCGCCGGTCAGGCCGCGGCGCTCCAGCAGCGGCTTGACGTCCGCATCGCGCCCGCTGAAGCTGCGGTACATCTGCATCGCGTCCATCGTGCCGCCCTTGGACAGCAGCATCTGGCGGAAGCGGTCGCCGTTCTTGCGCAGCAGGCCGCCGTTTTCCTTGAACCACTCGACGGTGTCGGCGTCCAGCTTTTCGGCCCACAGGTAGCCGTAATAGCCGGCCGAGTAGCCGCCCGAGAACACGTGCGAGAAGTAGGTCGTGCGGTAGCGCGGCGGGACCAGCGCGAAGTCGACGCCGTCCTTGTGCAGCGCATCGGCTTCGAAGGCCAGCACGTCGGTCGGGATCTGGTCGCTCGATAACTGGTGCCAGCGCTGGTCGAGCATCGCGGCGCCCAGGTACTCGGTGGTCCGATAACCCTCGTTGAACTGCTTGGACGCCTGCACCTTGTCCAGCAGTTCCTTCGGCATCGGCGCGCCGGTCTGGTAGTGCTTGGCGTAGTTGGCCAGCACTTCCGGCCAGGCCATCCACATCTCGTTGACCTGCGACGGGAACTCGACGAAGTCGCGCGGGACGTGGGTGCCGCCGAAGCGCGGGTACTTCACGTTCGAGAACATGCCGTGCAGCGCATGGCCGAACTCGTGGAACATGGTGCGCACTTCATCGTAGGTCAGCAGGGTCGGCTCGCCGTTGGCCGGCTTCGGGATGTTCAGGTGGTTCGCGACCACCGGCATCGTGCCCATCAGCTTGTTTTGTGTGACGTAGGCGTTCATCCAGGCGCCGCCGCGCTTGTTCGAACGCGCGTACGGGTCGTGCAGGAAGATCGCGAGCTGCTTGCCGTTGGCGTCGAACACGTCGAACACGCGCACGTCCGGGTTGTACACCGGCAGATCCTTGCGTTCCTTGAAGGTGATGCCGTACTCCTTGCCGGCAGCGAAGAACACGCCGTTCAGCAGCACGTTGTTGTACTCGAAGTAGGGGCGCAGCTGACTCTGGTCGAAGGCGAACTTCTCCTGGCGTACCTTGTCGCTGTAATAATCCCAATCGGCGGCGCTGGCCTGGAAGCCGCCCTTCTCGCGGTCGATGACGGCCTGGATTTCGGCCGCTTCCTTCTTGGCGTTGCGCACCGCCGGCGCGGCGAAGTCGGCCAGCAGCTTGTTGACGGTGGCGGTGTCCTTGGCGGTCTGGTCGGCCAGGCTGTAGGCGGCGTGGCTCGGGTAGCCGAGCAGCTGGGCGCGTTCGGCGCGCAGGCGGGTCAGCTGCAGCACGACGTCGCGGTTATCGTACGGGCCGCCATGGCTGCCGCGCGCCAGCGACAGCGCCAGCAGCTTCTGGCGCGTGGCGCGGTTGGTCAGCACGGCCAGCGGCGCCTGCTGAGTGGTGTTCACGACCGGCACCTTGAACTTGCCGTCCTGGCCATCCTTCTTGGCCAGCGCGGCCGCGGCGTCGATCGCCTTGTCGCTCATGCCGGCCAGTTCCGCACGCGAATCGACCACCAGCGCCGAGGCGTTGGCTTCCTTCAACACGTTCTGGCTGAACTGGGTCTGCAGCGCGGCGATCTTGCCGTTGAAGTCCTTCAGCTTGGCCTTGTCGGCGTCCGACAGGTTCGCGCCCGCGCGCACGAAGTCGAGGTTGTAGCGCTCGAGCAGGTACTTCGATTCCGCATCCAGGTGCAGCTTGTCGCGCTTGTCGTACAGGGTCTTCACGCGTGCGTACAGCTTGGCGTTCAGGTGGATCGCGTCGTTGTGCGCGGCCAGCTTGGGCGCCAGTTCCTTGTCCAGCGCATCCATCGCCTCGTCCGTGTTGCAGCCGACCAGGTTGAAGAAGACGGTCGACACGCGCTCGAGCAGCTTGCCCGACTTTTCCATCGCGACGATGGTGTTGTCAAAAGTAGGCGCGGCCTTGTTATCGGCGATCGCTTCGACTTCAAGAGCGTGCTGGCGCATGCCTTCCTCGAACGCCGGCGCGTAGTCGGCATCGTGGATCTTGTCGAAGGCCGGGTAGTGCAGCGGCAGCGTGCTGACCTTGGCGAACGGGTTCGAAGCCGGCAGCATCGACGCCGGTGCGGCGTAAGCCAGGTTGGCGCACGCCGCGGTAACGGCGATAGCCAGGATGTGGGAACGGTTCATTCTCTTGGGCTCCAGGGGTGGTGGATGTCGTTATGTGTTTTTATTGATTACCGGTCAGACCACGGCGTTCCAGCAGCGGCTTGATGTCGGCGTCGCGGCCGCGGAAGTCGTGGTAGGTCTTGAGCTCGTCCTGCGAGCCACCGCGCGACAGCACCATCTTGCGATAGAAGTCGCCGTTCTTGCGGGTCAGACCACCATTGTCGCGGAACCAGGCCGAGGTGTCGGCCGCCAGCTTTTCGCTCCACAGGTAGGCGTAGTAGCCGGCCGAGTAGCCCAGCGAGAAGCTGTGCGAGAAGTAGGTCGTGCGGTAGCGCGGCGGCACCGGCTTGAAGTCGGCGCCGTTATTCGCCAGCGCCTGCGCCTCGAAGGCCAGCACGTCGGTCGGGATCTGGTTCGGGGCCAGCTGGTGCCACTGCTGGTCGAGGATCGCCGCGGCCGTGTACTCGGTCGTGATGTAGCCCATGTTGAAGGTCTTGGTGGCCAGCACCTTGTCGAGCAAGTCTTTGGGCATCGGCGCGCCGGTCTGGTAGTGCTTGGCGTAGCTGGCCAGCACGTCAGGCCAGGTCGCCCACATCTCGTTCTGCTGCGACGGGTACTCGACGAAGTCGCGCGCGGTGTTGGCGCCGCCGAAGGTCGGGTAGGTCACGTTCGAGAACATGCTGTGCAGCGCATGGCCGAACTCGTGGAAGGCAGTGGTGACTTCATCGAAAGTCAGCAGTGTCGGCTGGCCAGCGGGCGGCTTCGGGATATTCAGGTGGTTGGCCACCACCGGCAAGGTGCCCAGCAGTTTATTCTGCGTGACGTACTCGTTTTCCCAGGCGCCGCCCTGCTTGTTCGGACGCGCGTAGTAATCCAGGATGAAGATCGCCAGCTGCTTGCCGTCGGCGTCGAACACGTCGAAGGTGCGTACGTCAGGGTCGTACACCGGCAGATCGTTGCGCTCCTTGAAACTGATGCCAAATTCCTTGTTGGCCGCGTAGAACACGCCCTTGAGCACCACGTTGTTCATCTCGAAATACGGCTTGAGCTGGCTCTCGTCGAATGCAAATTTCTGGGTGCGCACCTTGTCGGTGTAATACGCCCAGTCTTGCGGACCGACCTGGAAGCCGCCCTTCTCCGCGTCGATCACTTTCTGGATCTCGGCCGCTTCGTTGCGTGCATTGGCCTCGGCCGGCTTGATCACGTCGGCCAGCAGTTTATTCACCGCCTGCGGATTCTTCGAGGTTTCGGTTTCGAGCGAATAGGCCGCGAAATTCGGGTAGCCCAGCAGCGCCGCCTTTTGCGCGCGCAGGGTCACCAGGCGCAGCACCAGCTGGCGGTTGTCGAATTCGCCGCCGCGGCTGCCGCGCGCCATCGACGCGGCCAGCAGGCGCTCGCGCGTATTGCGGTTGCTCAGCTGGGCCAGCGGCGCCTGGCCGGTGGTGTTGCCGAGGACGATGGCGAACTTGCCGTCGTGGCCGCGCTTTTTTGCTTCGTCGGCAGCGGCAGCGATCTGCGCATCGGACAGGCCGGCCAGCTCGGCGCGGGTGTCGACGATCAGCGCCGAGGCGTTGGCTTCCTTCAGCGTGTTCTGGGCGAATTTCGACTGCAGGCTGGCGATCTCGCCGTTATAGGCCTTCAGCTTGTCCTTGTCGACATTCGACAGGTTCGCGCCCGCGCGCACGAAGTCGCGGTGATAGCGTTCGAGCAGGTGCTCGGATTCGGCATCGAGCTTGAGGCCCGTGCGCTTGTCGTACACGGTCTTCACACGCGCGAACAGCTTGGCGTTCATGTAGATCGTGTCCTGGTGCGCGGCCAGGACCGGCGACATTTCGCGGTCGATCGCGTCCAGATCGTCGTTGGTATTGGCCGATTGCAGGTTCGAGAAGGTGGTCGACACGCGTGCCAGCAGGCGGCCTGACTTTTCCATCGCGACGATGGTGTTTTCAAAACTCGGTGCCGCCTTGTTATTGGCGATCGCATCGACTTCGCGCAGCTGCTCGCGCATGCCGGCTTCATAGGCGGGCTTGAAGTGTGCCGGCTTGATCTTGTCGAACTGGGGGTAATGGAAAGGCAGCGGGCTGACCTGGGCAAATGGATTCGAAGCGTCGAGGGTGCTTGCGGAAGCGGTCGATGCAGCGAAGGAAGGGGCGGCGCTCGCCGCATATGCCAGCGCGATGCTGGCCGCAACGATGAAGCTGTGGTGACGTTTCATTGGATCTTTCGCGGACGCTGTAAGGACGCCGCCGGAACGAGCCCGGCAGCACGGTCGCGCAAGATCATAGCAGGGTTATTGCAGAATGGTTACATCAGATTTGTTGCAATCTCGGCGTGGGCGTGCGGATGGCAAATCAGGGCTGTTTGCCATTCGCCGCTTGTTCCTGCTCGATTTCATCGATCACTTTTTCTTCGATGCGCCGGTCCGGAATCAGCCACATTACCGCCACCGCCGCATACACGACAAACCCGAGCCAGGCCGCCCACCACGACAAGCCGGCGCCGACCAGATACAGCACGATCGAGATCTTGCCTTTGCGATCGTCGCCGATGGCTTCGGCCAGGGTCGCATTCTTTTCGTGATTCATGACCAGCCTGCGCGCCAGCAGCGAATACGAAGTCGCACACATGAACAGCACGAAGCCATACGTCGCGGTCGGCCCGGTCTCGAAATGGTTCTCGCCCATCCACCCGGTCACGAACGGAATCAAGGACAGCCAGAACAGCAAATGCAGATTTGCCCACAGCACCCCGCCGCTGACTTCCTTCACGGCGTGCAGCATGTGGTGGTGATTGTTCCAGTAAATCCCGACGTAGACGAAGCTGAGCACATAGCTCATGAACACCGGCCACAGCGGCAGCAGCGCGCTGAAATCGGGATGGTGCGGGACTTTGAGTTCCAGCACCATGATGGTGATGATGATGGCGAAGACGCCGTCGCTGAAGGCTTCTAGCCGGTTCTTGCCCATCAATATGATCTCTTCTTCCGCTGGTTATCGACTTGTCCTGATCCGCTGTCAAACGAAAGAATGGGATAGTTCGACCTGATCTGGCATCGCATCGGCAACCAGATTGAAAGATGCCGATGCAAATATGAATTGCCGGAAGTCTCCCGGCCCATCCTGCCAGTGATTGCCCAAGCCAAGCGTTTCCATCTCGCTACGGGGAATATATTGATATACGAGGGTCAGCTGACTGATCGCGTCATCGTCTTCGAGTTCGGTTTCGATGAACTGGCGAGTCATCGTAAGCTCGAAATATTTCCCCGATCCCCAATCATAAGTGCCCCACTCGATCAGCAACATATCTTCCGAGCAGACTGCGCAAGTCACCTCCGCCTGAAATTCAAGCATGGCCTGTATGCCGGCGCGTGGCGTGGACGCCCGCAAATCGATGCCCTTTGCGGAGGCAAAGTCTTCGAACGCTTTGACAGATTCACTTGGCTTCATACGGGCTCCTGACGACGTCAACAACAAGACAACTCAAATCACTTGCACACCGGCGCTACCGCCCCTGGATTGTCCACCCGCGCCAGCGTATAGACCCGCTTCGGATCGGCAAACAGCGGCATTTTCAAGGTCAGCGCCCGCCCACCGTGCGCGAACTGCCCGCTCATCTGTGTCATGCCACCGTCGGGATTTTGAACGGCAAATTGCATCGCCCCCGATGTCGCATCCACCTTCAGCCCTTCCGCAACCAATGCACGCATGCTGCCATCGTTATATTCATAGATCAGCAAATCGCCATCAGCCAAGCGGCGCAGGGTAATGCGCGTGCCGTACAGGTCGTCGCTTTGCTTCGACACGCAGAAATCGGAATAGATGACGGTGCCCAGGCGCGGCACGTCATTTGGAGCAGCATAGCCCGGGCGGGCAAATGTCAGACCCATCAAAAGAAAGGCAAACGGCAGGCGCTTCGGGCTATGCATGAGCATTTATCTCTGGTTAATGTTATACAGAGATTAACACTGAAGTGTCTGTCTTTGATGAATTAGTCTCGGCAAAGACGAGATGCGAGATCCAGTTGTGGAGATTTTGACTACTGTGATTCGGACCGCATGTACTTATCGAAATTCGCCGCGAAATCATCCAGATTCGCCGCCATCATCTGGCGGAACTGATCCGTGAAATACTCAAGCGCCCGGTCCCGCTCGCCTTTCATGTTTTGCGCATTACCAGTCGTCTTGGCGACGATGAAGGCATTGAAGCGGGCCGCAGCGTACAAGTTGGAGGCGCTGACTTCGTTCGGATGGGCCGTATTGCACTGGTCGTTGGCCAGGTTGATGGAGGCATTGGCGCGTTCCCAGAATGCCGGGCCGGGGGTGTTGTTGTCGTCACTCATGATATTCGTCGTAGGTTCTCGATTCGGAGCCGGGACACTCTAGCACACGCACTGCAGCGAACCTATAAAGCAATTCGGCCCCGGTACCTCGTCACGAATGACAAGATACCGGGGCCAAACTCACAGCGCATCGGATAAACCGGGGCCGCTCAGGAATCAGCCATGCACCGGCAAATCCCGCGCCGCGATCGGGCAATCCTTGCGCTCGAACAGCGTCCAGGTACCGCTCTTCATCACCAGGCGCGGTGCGCAATCGGCGCCCTTGAACAGGTCGGCCGGCAGCGGCTTGGTATCGCGCGCGATGATGTAGCGATACGGATCGATCGGGAATTGAGCGACAGTAAAGGCCTCGGCGCGGAAGGTTTCCTTAATCAACGGCAGGTGATCGGTGCGGAAGCGGACGATCTGCGGCGGGAACCAGCCGAAGTTGAAATCGACCAGGCCATGCTTTTCCGATTGATACCAGGTCGAATAATGGCGATACGCCAGGTCGAGGCCGGCATCCTCGCTACGCGATGCATAAGTCAGGGCCAGCACACGCTGCCCGGGCTGCATTGCCGCCAGCACCGGTTCGAAATCCTTGGATTCTTGCCCGAAGCGGTACATTTCCATCGAGTGATAACCGAGGATCCCCCA
>JGI20283J13201_100059_pt1 | contig 33094 bp, 21 predicted proteins | sample Plalitdecfosmids_FD_13201 | JGI IMG/M metagenome (IMG submission 13201)
AGCTGCTCGAACCGGTACGTCACCTCGTTCGCACGCACGAGACGATCTTCGATCTCGACACGTTGCCGCGCGCGCTCGCGGTGATCGGCGCCGGGCCGCTCGGGCTCGAACTGGGCCAGGCGTTCGCGCGGCTCGGCGTCGACGTCACGGTGCTCGACGAAGGACAGAGCGTCGGCGGGCTCAAGGATCCCGAGGTCAACCGGGCCGCCGTCGCGGCGCTCGGGCGTGAGATGACGCTCGCGCTCGGAGTCAGGGCCGATGTATCCGCCACCGACGACGGTCGCGCGCGACTGGCATGGGAGGGCGGCGAGGCCATTGTCGACCTGATCCTTGCCGCGAGCGGGCGCCCGCCGACCCTCGCCGAGCTGGCGCTGGAGACCACCGGGCTCGCGCTCGACGAGCACGGTTCGCCCGAGTTCGATTCGCGTTCGCATCGCTGTGGCGACAGTGCGATCTTCGTCGCCGGCGACGCGGGTGCGTGGCGACCGGTGCTCCACGAGGCCGCGCGCGGGGGTCGGATCGCGGCCGACGTCGCGGCGGGCGGCGAGCCGCCGCGGCGGCTGCCTGCGTTCGCGATCACCTTCACCGAGCCCAATCTGGTGTCCGTGGGGCGCGACTTCGACTCGCTGCCGGAGAATGCGCAAATCGGCACCGCCAAGGTCAGCGACAACGGCCGAGCGACCGTTGACGGCGAGGACCAGGGGCTGGTTCGGCTGTACGGCGACGCCGACGGTCGGCTGATCGGCGCGGCGATCGCGGCTCCGGGTGGCGAGCATCTCGGCCATCTCGTCGCGCTGGCGATCGACCGCGGCACGGAGGTGGCAACCTTCGCCGATCAGGCCTGGTATCATCCCACCGTCGAGGAACTGCTCCAGGCGGCGGCGCGCGACCTGCTCGGCGCCGACGATTGAGCGGCGACGCGAGCGCTCGGCAGGACGTTCACTCCGGGCGATCTCGCCCCAGCAACGAACACACTCCCGCGGGGCGCACCGCGCTTCCATTGATCACCACTGACTTGCTCCCGGCTCCCGGACGGACGCCCGGGCACGCCCGCGATCACACCGCGACGTCCGCCTTGATCGCGCCGTGCGGGTCATAATCTTCCACCGTGAAGTCGCCGATGGCATAGCCGTCGATCGTGTCGGGCCGCCGCGTGAGGCGCATCCGCGGCACCGCGCGCGGCGTGCGACGTAGCTGTTCCTCCGCCTGCTCGAGGTGGTTGAGGTAGAGATGCACGTCGCCGCCGACCCAGACCAGCTCGCCCGGCGTGAGATCCGCCTGCTGCGCCAGCATCAGCTGCAACGCGGCGGCGCCGACGAAATTGAACGGCGCACCGAGCAGCAGGTCGACCGAGCGCTGGTACAGCAAGCAGTTGAGCCGGCCGCCCGAGGCGACGTGATATTGGTAGACCATGTGACAGGGCGGTAACGCCATCGCCCCCAGCTCGGGCACGTTCCAGGCGTGGAACAGCATGCGGCGGCTCGTCGGGTTCTCGCGCAAGGCACGGACGAGCTCGGCGATCTGGTCGTACTCGCGGCCGTCCGCTCCCAGCCAGCGCCGCCATTGCTTGCCGTAGACCGGCCCGAGCTCACCCCAGCGCGCGGCAAAATCGTCGTCGGCGACGATGCGGCGCTCGAACTCCTCCTGCGCGATCGGCTCGCCGGTGGCACGGCGGTAGGCGTCGAGCGGCCAGTCGGTCCAGATCCGAACATTGTCGCGCAGCAGTGGCTGGATGTTGGTGCCGCCGGTGAGAAACCACAGCATCTCCTTCACCGCGGTCTTCCAAAAGACGCGCTTGGTGGTGAGGATCGGTGCGAGGCCGTCGGCAAGGTCGAACCGCAGCATCGCGCCGAAGAGCGAGCGCGTGCCGACCCCGGTGCGGTCGAGCCGCTCGTCGCCGCGCTCGAGCACCTGCGCCATCAGGTCGAGATAGGGCTGTTCGGGATGCGCCATGCCGGGGGTGGTAGCGGATGCGCGGGCGGGCGTCATCCCGGAGCGGGCCAACGGCGCGCCTCGCACTTCATGTTCCCCGGCGAACGCCGGGGCTTAGGTGGGAAGGCCGTTGTGGCATTTACCAGCGGCGCCCAACTGGGCCCCGGCCTCCGCCGGGGAACAACGGGGCAAGGCAAACAATGCCCCTAGCCCGCCTTCGCCTCGTCGTTGATGCGACAGGCGCGGATCGCGGCCGGGTCGGGCCGCGGCCCCGCCGCGCGGAACGTCGTGAAATAGCCGCCCGCGGAGCGCATCTCCTGGAAGTCTACCTGGGCGTAGCCGACCGCAGCGAACTCACACTTGAGCAGCGCCGGCGGGGTGCCGTGATCGCGCGTCGGGCGGTTGGCGTCGACCACCACCACCAGCCCGCCGCGCCGCAGCGACGATCGCATCCGCCACAGGAACTCGTACGGCTGCTCGATCTCGTGGTACATGTGGACCATCAGGATACGGTCGAAGCTGTTCTCGGGCAACCGCGGGTCGGCGGGCATGCCGAGCCGGACGCTGACATTCTCAAGCCGCTCGCGGGTCACGCGCTCCGCCAGCGCGTCGCGCACCGCGGGCACGATGTCCTCCGCCAGCACGCGCCCCTCGGCGCCGACCCGGCTCGCCAGGCGTGTGGTGTAATAGCCCTCGCCCGCGCCAAGGTCGGCGACCGACATGCCCTTGCGGATCTCGGCGAGGTCCATGACGCGGCTGGCCTCGTTGAGCCGGTCGCGCGCTTCCTCGGTCGACCAGCGTGCCGACACGATCGTCGCCACCGGCCGATCCGCCTCCGGGAACGGCCCCGGCTGCTTGGGCTCGTGCTTGATCAGCGGCTGCGTCCCGTCGCACGCCGCCAGCAGCAGCATCGCGGCGAGCAGCGCCGAGCGGGCGAGCGCGCGCGTCACTTAGTCGACGTCCTCCACCGCGACCTTCTCGCCGGTCACGCGCTGTGACAGCGCCGCGGCCATGAAGGTGTCGAGGTCGCCGTCGAGCACGTCGCCCGGCGAGGTCGAGGTCGCGCCGGTGCGCAGGTCCTTCACCAGCTGGTATGGCTGGAGCACATAGGAGCGGATCTGGTGGCCCCAGCCGATGTCGGTCTTGGTGGCGTTCTCGGCATTGCTGATCGCCTCGCGCTCGGCAAGCTCGCGCTCATAAAGACGCGCGCGCAGCTGGTTGTACGCCTCGGCCTTGTTCTTGTGCTGCGAGCGCTGGTTCTGGCACTGCACCACGATCCCCGTCGGCAAGTGCGTGATGCGCACCGCGGAGTCGGTGGTGTTGATGTGCTGCCCGCCGGCACCCGACGCACGATAGGTGTCGATGCGCAGATCGCCTTCGTTGATCTCGACCTCGATATTGTCGTCGATCACCGGGTAGACCCACACGCTCGAGAAGCTCGTGTGGCGGCGCGCCGCGCTGTCGTACGGACTGATCCGCACCAGCCGGTGAACGCCCGATTCCACCTTAGCATAGCCGTAGGCGTTCTCGCCCTTCACCAGCAGCGTCGCCGACTTGATCCCGGCCTGCTCGCCGGCGTGATAGTCGACCAGCTCCACCTTGTAGCCGTGGCGCTCGGCCCAGCGCGTGTACATGCGCTGGAGCATCTCGGCCCAGTCCTGGCTCTCGGTGCCGCCCGCGCCGGCGTTGATCTCGATGTAGCTGTCGTTGGCGTCGGCCTCGCCCGCCAGCAGCGCCTTGACCTTGTCGGCCTGAGCACGCCCGGCGAGCTGGGCGAGCGCGTCGGTGCCCTCGTCCGCCATCTCGGCATCGCCCTCGGCATCGGCCATCTCGATCAGCTCGACCGTGTCCGCCAGCTCGCGCTCGATCGCGCGGGTCGCGCCGATCGCCTCGTCGAGGCGGCGGCGCTCGCGCATCACGGCCTGTGCTTCCTTGGGATTGTTCCAGAGCGACTGGTCCTCGACGCGTGCGTTGAGCTCGTCGAGCCGGCGCAGCGCGCGGTCCCAGTCGAGCGACTGGCGCAGCAGCGCCAGCGCCGCGTTGATGGTGTCGACATGAGCCTGCGCTTCGGCGCGCATAGGGTATCTCCAGCGGTCACGTCATCCAGCAGGCGCCGGAATCTCGCGCGGCACGGGATCGCATCGTGGCCGGAGATCCCGGCCGACGCTGGGATGACGAAAGAATGTTCAGCCCGACGACTTAGTAGATGCCCCCCTGCCTCTGCAAGAAGTCGCTGTCGCTCGCGGGCGCGCCGGTCGTCCCGGCACTGGGCGCCGCACTCGGGGCGGCGATCGGTCCGGCGCGACGGGCGCGGCGCGCCTCGCTCTGCGGCTTGAACGCCTCCCAGATCACCGCCGGCTTGGGATCGTCGCCGGTCGGGAAGGTGCCGTACACCGGCCGGCCCGAGGCGCGGTCGATCCGCACCATGCGCATGCCCGCGGGCGCGCGGAACGGCAGTACGGGCAGGCCCTCATAGGCCTTCTGCGCCCATTCCTTGAACACCGGCACCGCGACCGTGCCGCCCTGCGCGTAGCCGCCGAGGCTGCGCGGCGTGTCGAAGCCGAGGTACAGGCCGGCGATCATCTGTGGCGTGCCGCCGATGAACCACACGTCGGTGGGGCCATTGTTGGTGCCGGTCTTGCCGAACATCGGGCGGCCCAGATCGCGCAGCGCGGTGGCGGTACCGCGCTGGATCACGCCCTCGGTGATGTGCACCATCTGATAGGCGCTCATCGCGTCGAGCACCTGATGGCCGCGGGTCGGCAGGCGCGGCATCGCGCGGCCGTTCCAGTCGGCCATGTTGCAGCCGTCGCAGGCGTGCCAGTTCTCGGGCCAGATCACCTGGCCGCGACGGTCCTGGACGAAGTCGATCAGCGTCGGGTCATGCCAGCGTCCCCAGTTGGCGAGCACGCCATAAGCGTTGACCATCTTCTCGACGGTGGTCTCGCCCGCGCCCAGCGCGTAACTGAGATAGGGCGCATAGTCGCCGATCTGCATCGCTTTGATCAGCTTGGTGACCTTGCCCATGCCGGTCTGCGCGGCGGTGCGCACCGTCATCAGGTTGCGCGACTGCTCGATGCCCCAGCGCATCGTGTGCGGCCCCGCCCCGCGCGAATTGCCGAAGTTGCGGAAGCATTTGTTGCCCAGCGCGGCGCCCTGGTAGACGCAGAACGGCCCGTCGACGATGATCGAGGCCGGCGTCATGCCGTTCTCCAGCGCGGCGGAATAGACGATCGGTTTAATCGTCGAGCCGGGCTGGCGCATCGCTTGGGTGGCGCGGTTGAATGATTGGACGCTGGCGTCGAAACCGCCCTGCATCGCCAGGATCCGCCCCGTCATCGGCTCCTGAACGACGAAGCCGCCCGAGATCTTCGGCACCGAGCGCAGCGCGAACCGGCGCCCCACCGGCGCCACCGCGATGATGTCGCCGGGCTCGATCGCGGTGAACGCCGCGCCGCCGACGTTGCGCACCGGCATCTGCGCGGCGTCGCGCGGCAGCTCGCCGGTGGTGCCGTCGGCGAAGCCAATCCGCCACGCGTCACCGTCGCGCGCGATCGCGATCGCCGCGCGCCAGTCGCTATAGTCGAGCGAGATATTGGTGTTGAGCAGCGCGCCGTACCATTTGTCGCCGTCGACATCGACGTGCCGCAGCGGCCCCGACCAGCCGCGCCCGCTGTCGAAGCGCAGCAAGCCGTTGCGCAGCGCCTCGGCGGCGAAGCCTTGGATGCGCTTGTCGAGCGAGGTGCGCACCCATAGGCCGCCGGCGTAGACGCTGTGCGGGCCGTCCTGCGCGCTCTCGCCGAACTTGTCGATCAGCTCGCGCCGTACCTCCTCGACAAAATAGCCGCCGACGCGCTCGAACTTGGGCGTGCGCCGCGTGATCGCGCCGATCGGCTCGGCCGCGGCGACGCGCGCCTGCTCCTGCGTGACGAAGCCGTTGCGCACCATCTCGCGCAGCACGTAATTTCGCCGCGTCAGCGCGCGCTCGGTGTCGCGCAACGGATCGTAGTTGGAAGGCCCCTTCGGCAGGATCGCGAGATAAGCCAACTGCCCCAGCGTCAGCTCGCTTAATTCTTTGTCGAAATAGGCGTGCGCCGCTGCCTCGACGCCGTAGGCGTTGCGGCCGAGGAAGATCTGGTTGAGGTACAGCTCGATGATCTGCTGCTTGGTCAGCGTCTCCTCGATCTTATACGCCAGCAGCGCCTCTCGGATCTTGCGTGTGGGCGAGTAAGCGTTGCCGATCAGCAGGTTCTTCGCGACTTGCTGGGTGATGGTGGAGCCGCCCTTGGCGCGCTGCCCGCTGCCGAACTTGCGCGCATAGTCGAACACCGCGCCCGCCAGACCCGGAAAGTCAACGCCGTGATGCTCGAAGAAGGTGCGGTCCTCGGCGGCGAGAAACGCCTTCACCAGCAGCGGCGGATATTCGTTATAGGCCAGCTCGACGCGGCGCTCGCGCGCGTAGGAATAGACCGGCGCGCCGTCGGCACCGCGCACGTTGGTCGGCAGCGGCGGCTCATAGGCCTTGAGCTTCTCGACCGAGGGCAGGTCGCGCGCGAACACCAGCCAGAAGACGCCGAAGGCGACGACCAGCAGCGCGAGAAGATAGGTCGCCCAGCGCACCAGCCGGCGCTGCCACAGCCCGCGCCAACGGCCGCCACGCGGGGCCGCCTCTTCGCGTACATCGAGGGGATCGGAAGCCATCGCGCACGGCGTTTAGCAGGTTCGCGGCGCGGGGGAAGCCGCGCGCGTCAGTCGGGGTCAGCGCACCGCCAGGCGACGTGCGAAATATACCTCGACCGCGCGGCGCACCGTCTCGGCGATCTTCTCGCGCCCCTCCTTGCTGCCCAGGAAGGCGGCGTCGGCCGGGGTCGAGATATAGCCCGTTTCGAACAGCACCGAGGGCATGTCGGGTGCTTTGAGCACCATCAGCGAGGCGGTGCGATGGAAGTTCGTCTTCACCGGCATCAGCGGCTTAGCCTCGCGCCCGAGCAGCCGCGCGAAGCCCGCCGAGGCGTTCATCGTCTCGCGCTGGGTGAGATCGATCAGGATCGAGGTGACGTCGGCGTCACGCCCCAGCCGAACGCCCGCGATCACGTCCGACTTGTTCTCGCGCGCCGCCAGCAGCGCCGCCTCCCGGTCGGAGGCGACGTCGGAGAGCGTGTAGGCGGTCGCTCCGGTCGGCAGGCCGGCGCCGACGCTGTCGCAGTGGACCGAGATGAACAGGTCGGCGCGCAGCCGCCGCGCGATCCCGAAGCGCTCGCGCAACGGGATGTAGTGATCGTCGTCGCGGGTCAGTGCGACGCGTGCGCGGCCACCCTCGACCAGCGCGTCGCGGATCGCCGTGGCGATCTTGAGCGTCACGTCCTTCTCGCGCAGCGCCGCCTGCGGGTTGATCGCACCCGGATCGTTGCCGCCGTGGCCAGCGTCGATCACCACTAACGGGCGCCCCTCCGCACCGTCCACTTTGGGCAGGCGCAGGCCGCGCGCGGGCGGCGGGACCGGCACCGTGACCTTGTAGCCGTCCCGGTGCGCGTCGCGATCGGCGCGCGACTTCCACGGCAGGAAGTCGAGCGACGGTGCGTCCGTGTCGGCGTCGCGCGGCGACGCGGCGGCGACCGGCGCGAGCGCCACCACAGCGGCGAGCGCCAGCGTCGCGCCGACGCGCGTTGCCAGTCTTCTCCTGCGGCACGTTCGCGGTATCATCCCCGATCCCTATCGCCCCGAACCTCACTCCGTGGTTAACGGACTGCGCGGCGAGAGGAAATAGCAACGTGAATCGTGCCGGTTGATGCGGCGGTTCGGCGATGCTACCGAGATCATGACCGGAATGTTGCGCGATCCACGCGCGACGCAGCTCCGGCACCACTGCCCGCCCGGCGCGACGCCGGGCCCGGGTCATCAGGTTGACGCTCGCAATGCCGCACCCCGCCCGACCGCTGCCCCGCCCGGCCTCTGCCGGCGGACGCGCGGTCGCGGGTCGCCCCGCCAGCATCTCGCGCGGGGCGGCGCGGCACGCGACAGCAGCACCCATCACCATCCGCGCGGCCGGCCCTCTCGGGCGGCCGGCAGCGCCCTATCGTCGCGCCGCCGCCCTGCACGGGCGAGGCGGCGCGTGGAGACCGTTCAATGACCATGCGTATGCTGATCGACGCACGCCACCGGGAGGAAACCCGGGTCGCCGTCGTCAAGGGTAACCGGATCGAAGAGTTCGATTTCGAGAGCGCCGAGCGCAAGCAGCTCAAGGGTAACATCTATCTCGCCAAGGTGACGCGCGTCGAGCCGTCGCTCCAGGCGGCGTTCGTCGATTATGGCGGCAATCGCCATGGCTTCCTTGCCTTCAGCGAGATCCACCCCGATTACTATCAGATCCCGAAGGAGGATCGCGACGCGCTGCTGCGCGAGGAGGCTGAACACGCCGCCGAGGAGGCGGCGCTGCGCGCCGAGCAGGACGCGTTCGAGGACGCCGAGTTCGATGGCGACGAGGATGAGCTCGACGCCGACGAGCACGACCATGACGAGGCGGACGAGGACGACGCGGCGGAGGAGACCGGCGACGTCGAGGACGGCGCCGAGCCGCGCCAGCCGCGTCGTCGTCGCGGCCGCGCCGGCGCCAACGACGACCAGGTCGAGGCGCTGCGCCAGCGCCGCATGTCGCTGCGCCGTCGCTACAAGATCCAGGACGTCATCCGCCGCCGCCAGGTGCTGCTGGTGCAGGTCGTCAAGGAGGAGCGCGGCAACAAGGGCGCCGCGCTGACCAGCTATCTCAGCCTCGCCGGGCGTTATTGCGTGCTGATGCCGAACACGTCGCACGGCGGCGGGATCAGCCGCAAGATCTCCAACGCGGGCGATCGCAAGCGGCTCAAGTCGATCATGGCCGAGCTCGCGCTGCCGTCCTCGATGGGCTGCATCGTCCGCACCGCCGGGCTGCAGCGCACCAAGACCGAGATCAAGCGCGACTTCGACTATCTCGCGCGACTGTGGGACGAGATCCGCGAGAAGACGCTGTCGAGCAGCGCGCCCGCGCTGATCTACGGCGACAGCGACCTGATGAAGCGCGCGATCCGCGATATCTACAACAAGGACATCGACGAGGTCATCGTCGAGGGCAGCGACGGTTATCGCCAGGCCAAGGAGTTCATGCGGCTCCTGATGCCGAGCCACGCCAAGAAGGTGAAGCATTACAGCGACCCGGTGCCGCTCTTCCAGCGCGCCGGCGTGGAGGAGCAGCTCGCCGCGATGTACCACCCGGTGGTGCAGCTGAAGTCGGGCGGCTACCTCGTCATCAACCCGACCGAAGCCTTGGTCTCGATCGACATCAACTCCGGCCGCTCGACGCGCGAGCACAATATCGAGCAGACCGCCACCGCGACCAACCTCGAGGCGGCGCATGAGATCGCGCGCCAGCTGCGGCTGCGCGACATGGCAGGCCTCGTCGTCATTGACTTCATCGACATGGACAATGGCTCCAATGTCCGGAAGGTCGAGAAGGCGATGAAGGAGGCGCTCAAGAACGATCGCGCGCGCATCCAGGTCGGCCGCATCTCCAGCTTCGGCCTGATGGAGATGAGCCGCCAGCGGTTGCGCACCGGCGTGCTCGAGGCGTCCACCCGCCCCTGCCCGCATTGCGAGGGCACCGGCTTCGTTCGCACCGCCTCGTCGTCGGGCATCTCGGCGCTGCGGCTGATCGAGGACGAGGCGGCGCGCGGGCGCGGCTCGCTGCTGACGCTGCGGTGCAGCCAGGAAGCGGCCTTCTACGTGCTCAACCGCAAGCGCGGCGACATCGCGGAAATCGAGGATCGCTACGGCGTCCAGGTCGAGATCATCCCCGACGAGGAGCAGGAAGGCGCGCGCATGTCGGTCGAAGCCAATGGCCCGCCGCCTGCGCACGCGCCCAAGTTCGACCGCCCGATCGTCGAGATCGAGGACGACATGGTCGAGGACGAGGTCGAGGAAGAGTTCGAGGACGAGGAGATCGAGGAGACCGCCGCCGAGCCGCGCGCGCGCGCCGACCAGGGCGACGATGAGGGCGGGCGCGGCAACCGCCGCCGCCGGCGCCGCCGTGGCCGTCGCGGTCGCACCCGCCCGGAGGGCGAGAGCGAGGGTGACGTCGAGGCCGTCGACGCCGAGGGCGAGGACGAGGAGGAGCTCGTCGACGCCGCTGACCCGGTCGAGGACGAGGAGGCTGTCGAGGCCGATGCCGAAGCGCCGGCCGAGGCGGGTGAGCGCGAGGGCGGTCGCCGCCGTCGCCGCGGCCGTCGCAACCGCCGCCGCGACGGTGACCGGGTCGAGGAGGCCACCGGGTCGACCGAGGCGCCGGCCGAGCCGGCGGAGGAGCCTGAGGCCGAGGCGGAGCCCGACGCCGTCGCCGCTCCCGAGCCCGAGCCCGCGCCGGTCCCCAAGACCCGCCGTCGCCCGCGCGCGCGCGCCGCGACCGCGGCGGTGACCGAGCCCGAGGTCGAGGCCGAGGAGCCCGAGGCGGAGACGCCGGCTCCCGCACCGGCCGCGGATGAGGCACCTGCCAAGCCCAAGCGCACGCGCCGCAAGAAGGCGGTCGAGCCGATCGCCGAGGCGGCCGACGCCGGCCCGGTCAACGACGGCCTGCCGGCCCCCGAGCGGGACGAGCCAGAGGCGGTCGAGGTCGAGGCACCGGCCAAGCCGAAGCGCTCGCGCCGTAAGAAGGCCGATGTCGCGCCGGTCGCCGAGGCGCCGGCCGCGGCCGAGCCGGAGGCGGAGGCGACGGCAGAGGCCGACGCCGAGGCGGAAGCCGCGCCCGCCGACGGCGAGGCGACGCCACGCCGCGGCTGGTGGCAGCGTACCTTCGGCGCCTAACGTCGTGCGCCGGGCTTCAGCCGCGGTTCAGTGGAACCGCGGCAGAACGCCCGGCGCATGCTCTCGTCGATGTCCCCTGCCGCGCCGAAACTCCCGGACGATCGTGAGGAGAGCGGCGCCGTGATTTCTCCTGACCGACGCCGCCGTGTTCCTGCGAACGCAGCAATCCAGGGCCACGGACGACACGGGTCGCCCACCGGCGCTCGCGTCCGCGCACAGTGGGGCCGGGCCGAGGCTCTGCTACTAACCCTCATTCCGGCCCCGAGCCGGGGTCCATCCGCCCTGAAGGTACAAGGAAGCGAAGCGCACGCGGCGCGTTGGATGCCGGCTCAAGCCCGGCTTGGCGGGGGAGGTGGTCGCCTTACGACGCCTACCCACGCGCGCTCCTCGCCCGCCCCCCGCTGGCAGCGCCTCGTCGCCGCCGCGGCGACGGCGGTCCTCCTCCTCGCTCAGCCAGCGCACGCCCAGTCGATCCTCCGCGACGCCGAGACCGAGGCGCTGCTGCGCGACATGTCGGCGCCGCTCGTCACCGCCGCCGGGCTGCGCCCGCGCGACGTGCAGATCGCGCTGATCAACGACGATTCGATCAACGCCTTCGTGGTCGGCGGTCAGACAGTCTACGTCCATTCAGGGCTGATCCAGGCCGCCGACACCGCCAATCAGGTACAGGGCGTGATCGCGCACGAGCTCGGCCATATCGCCGATGGCCATGTCATCACCAGCAGCGAGGGCCAGCGCCCCGCGATGGGGATCTACCTGCTATCGATGGTGCTCGGCCTCGCCGCGATGGCGGCGGGCGGGGGCGAGGCGGGCGCGGGCATCCTCTCCGCCGGGCAGCAGGCGGCGATGGGCAAGTATCTCGCCTTCAGCCGCGTACAGGAATCGACCGCAGATGCCTCGGCGGTGCGCTATCTCAACACTGCCGGGATCACCGGGCGCGGGATGCTGGACTTCTTCAAGAAGCTCCAGCAGCAGGAATTCCGCTACGGCACTAAGAACATCGATCCGTTCATGCAGTCGCACCCGCTGTCGGGCACGCGCATCCAGACGATGACCGCCGACCTGCAGGGCTCGTCGGCCTGGAAGAAGCCGCTCGATCCGGCGTTGGAGGAGCGCTTCAAGCGCATCCGGGCGAAGCTCGACGGTTATCTGCTGCCGCCCGCGCAGGCGCTTCAGAAATATCCCGACAGCGACCAGACGGTCTATGCGCATTACGCGCGCGCCTACGCCTATCACCGCGCCGGCTACCCCGACAAAGCCGACGCCGAGGCCGAGGCGCTCGTCGCCAAGGAGCCCAACGACCCGTACTTCCAGGAGATCATGGGGCAGATCCTGCTCGAGGCGGGCAAGCCCAAGCTGGCGATCGCGCCGCTGCGCCGCGCCACCGAGGGCTCGCGCTCGGACCCGCTGATCGCGACCACCTACGGCCACGCGCTGATCGCGACCGAGGACCCGAAGAACTACGATGAGGCCAAGCGCATCCTCAAGACAGCGGTGGGACGAGACGACGAGAACCCCTTCGCCTGGTTCCAGCTCGGCACCGTCTACGAACTGACCGGCGACGAGCCCCGCGCCGCGCTCGCCAGCGCCGAGCGCGCCAGCATGATGGGTGACGAGCGCACCGCCGCCGACCGCGCGCGCTACGCGCTCGCCGGGCTGCCCAAGAACACGCCCGACTGGATCCGCGCGCAGGACATCGCCATGACGTCGCAGAACGGGCTCGACAAGAACAGGAAGAAGCGACGGTGAACAGGTTGTGGCTGCTCGGCATGGTGGTGCTGGGCGCACTCTTCGGCGCGGGCGGGATGTGGCTCGCCAATCGCGTCGCCCCTGCCCCGCTCGCCGACGGCGACCGCGTCCGCATCGAGCGCGTCGTGCGCGACTATGTTCTCGCCAACCCCGAGATCATCCCACAGGCGATCGAGCGCCTGCAGGCGAAGGATGCGTCGCACGCGATCGCGGCGTCGCGCGGCGCGATCGAAGAGCCCTACGCCGGCGCCTGGATCGGCAATCCCAAGGGCGACGTCACGCTGGTCGAATATTACGACTATAATTGCGGCTTCTGCCGCGCCAGCCTGGCCACGGTCGAGCAGCTCGTCGCCGAGGACAAGAATCTGCGCGTGGTGTTCAAGGAGCTGCCCGTGCTCGCCGACAGCAGTCGGCTGGCGGCGCGCGCGGCGCTGGCGGCGGCGGCGCAGGGGCGCTTCAAGCCGTTCCATGACGCGCTCTACGCCGCCGGGCCGGTGAGCGAGGCGACGATCGCGACGGCGGCAAAGGCAACCGGGGTCGATCTCGCCAAGCTCCCCGCCGACGCCGACGCGACGATCCGCGCCAACTTGGAGCTGGCGCAGAAGCTAGGCATCACCGGCACGCCGAGCTGGGTGGTGGGCGACGAGCTGCTGTCGGGCGCGCTGCCGATCGAACGCCTGAAGGAGGCGATCGTCAAGGCGCGGGTGTCGTAGGTTCCCTGCGAAGCGTCACGGCCGATCTGGTCGTCCTCATCGAACCTCGCACCCGCTAACGCCCACCACCGTCATCCCCGCGAAGGCGGGGATCCAGACGCGCGGACCTGTCGATAAAGGCGCACCGTCAGCTTGCATGGATTCCCGCCTGCGCGGGGATGACGTTCATGGGAGACGGTCGATAGGCAACGAACGCGGCTGAGAACCATTCACTTCGCCCTCCCCCACACGCCCCAATTCCGAGCCGCCGCGTTTCCGCGCTTGCCGCCCTCTGCCCTGCTCCCTAACTGACGCGAGAAGCAGGGAGACGACATGCCGGAACCGATCCTGACCGTCGCCGGCGTGTCCAAGACCTACAAGGACGGTCCCACCGCGCTGAAGACCGTCGACCTCGAGGTCAACCGCGGCGAGATCGTCGCGCTGCTCGGCCCCAACGGTGCGGGCAAGACCACGCTGATCAGCATCATCTGCGGCATCGTCACGCCCTCGTCCGGCAGCGTCACCGTCGCCGGCCACGACGTGGTGCGCGACTATAAGGCGGCGCGCCGGGCGATCGGACTGGTGCCGCAGGAGCTCGCCACCGACCAGTTCGAGAGCGTGCTCGCCACCGTCACCTTCTCGCGCCGCTTGTTCGGCCGCTCGGGTCACTCCGACTATATCGAGCAGGTGCTGCGCGATCTCTCGCTGTGGGAGAAGCGCCACGCCAAGATCAAGGACCTGTCGGGCGGGATGAAGCGCCGCGTGCTGATCGCCAAGGCGCTGGCGCACGAGCCCGAGATCCTGTTCCTGGACGAGCCCACCGCCGGCGTCGACGTGGCGTTGCGGCGCGACATGTGGAAGCTGGTCCACCGCCTGCGTGCGCAGGGCGCGACCATCATCCTCACCACCCATTACATCGAGGAGGCCGAGGAGATGGCCGATCGTGTCGGCGTGATCTCGCGCGGCGAGCTGCTGCTGGTCGAGGACAAGGACGCGCTGATGGCCAAGCTCGGCAAGCGCCAGATGGACCTCACCCTGGTTGAGCCGCTCGACTCGGTGCCCGCGGCGCTGGCGCGCTGGTCGCCGACGCTGGAGGACGAGGGACACACGCTGCGCTACGTCTTCGACGCCAAGGCGGAGAGCACCGGCATTCCGGAATTGCTCGCCGCCGTCGCGGAGCAGCACATCGCCTTCAAGGACCTGGAGACCCGCAAGTCGAGCCTGGAGGACATCTTCGTCGATCTGGTGGGGCAGCGCGCATGAACCTGCATGGTATCTGGGCGATTTACCGATTCGAGATGGCGCGGTTCGGGCGCACGATCTGGACCAGCCTCGCCACGCCGGTGATCACGACCACCCTGTACTTTATCGTCTTCGGCTCGGCGATCGGGTCGCAGATGAGGAACATCGGCGACGTGCCCTATGGCGCCTTCATCGTCCCCGGGCTGATGCTGCTGACGATCTTCTCGGAGAGCGTCTTCAATGCCAGCCTTGGCATCTACATGCCCAAGTTCACCGGCACGATTTACGAGCTGCTCTCGGCGCCCTTGTCCGCGGTGGAGACGGTGATCGGCTATGTCGGGGCGGCGGCCACCAAGTCGATGGTGATCGGCCTCGTCATCTTCGCGACCGCGCACCTGTTCGTCGACCTGCACGTCGCGCATCCGCTGCTGATGCTCCTCTATCTGTTCTTGGTGGCGGCGAGCTTCTCCTTGTTCGGCTTCTGCCTCGGGATCTGGGCCAACGGCTTCGAGCAGCTCCAGATCATTCCGCTGCTGGTGATCACCCCACTGACCTTCCTGGGCGGCGCCTTCTACTCGCTGTCGGTGCTGCCCGAGCCGTGGCGAACGGTCAGCCTGTTCAACCCAATCGCCTACCTGATCAACGGCTTCCGCTGGACCTTCTTCGGCATCAGCGACGTCGACGTGCTCGCCTGCGTGGCGGTCACGGCGGGGTTCGGCGCGCTCTGCCTGGCGGCGGTGGTGACGATCTTCCACACCGGCTGGCGGCTGAAGAGCTGAGCGGGGGCGATTTCGTTGTGCTCCTGCGTTCGCAGGAACACTCCCCTCTTCACCGCACCCGCCCCGACAGCACGGGTCGCACCACCAACGCGTTGAGATCGATCGCGACGTGGAGCAGCACCGCCGCGGCGAGCGAGCCGCTCAGCAGATAGGCGAGCGTCAGCACTGCCCCTACCAGCGCGGTCGCGACCATCCCTGCCGCCCCTTGATAACGATGCGCCGCCCCGAAGAGGACGCACGCCAGCGCGAAGGCGGCGACGCCCGGTGAGCCGCAAAGCACCAGCAGCAGCGGCAGCAGCAGTCGGAAGAACAGCTCCTCGGTCACCCCGGCGGTGATCGACAGCAGCGCGCCCCACGCCAGCTCGCCCCGCGTGGTCGGCAGCACCGACCCGACGTCGCCCAGCGTCACCGGTCGCCCGCGCCAGCGCCAGCGCTCGGCCAGGCCGGCGATCACCCCGCCCACGGCTAGCCCGCCGAGCGTCGACCAGGCGAGCAGGCTGAGCGGCATGGTCCCGCCCGCCAGATCGATCGCTGCCACGCGAGCGGCAGCGAACTCGACCGGCAGCGTCGCCAACGTATCGAGGCGGCGCAGCGCGACGAGCGCCACCAGCGTCAGCAGCGCGAAGTGGAGCGTCGAGCGCAGCGCGCGCAGCAGGAATCGACGACGCCGCGCATCCCCGCCGGGACGATAGAGCCAGCGGTAGTGGCGCGTGCCACCGCGCAGAAACAGCGCCAGGCTCGCCAGCGCCGCCGCCAGCCAGAGCGCCGCCGCCACCGCGTCAACGCTCGATACGGTGCTCGCCCTTGACCCAGCGTACCGTGCCCGAGGAGGCGCGCATCACCACGCTCTCGGTCGTCATCTTGTCGCGACGGCGCTTGACGCCTTCCAGTAGCGAGCCGTCGGTCACGCCGGTCGCGGCGAAGATGCAGTCGCCTTTCGCCAGCTCCTTGAGATCATATTGGCGGTCGAGGTCCTCGATCCCCCATTGGCGCGCCCGCGCGCGCTCGTCGTCGTTGCGGAACAGCAGCCGGCCCTTGAACTGGCCGCCGACGCAGCGCAGCGCAGCGCAGGCGAGCACACCCTCCGGCGCGCCGCCCGACCCCATGTAGACGTCGATCGTCGTGTCCGGGTCGCTGGTGGCGATGACCCCCGCGACGTCGCCGTCACCGATCAGCACCACACCACAGCCGAGCGCGCGCAGTTCGGCGATCAGCGCCTCGTGCCGCGGGCGATCGAGCACGCAGGCGACGATGTCCTGCGGCCGCACGCCCTTCGCGGCGGCGATCGCCTCGATGTTCTGGCTGGGCGTACGGTCGAGGTCGATAACGCCGGCGGGCAGCCCCGGACCCACGGCGAGCTTGTCCATATAGACGTCGGGCGCGTTGAGAAGTCCGCCCGCCTCGGCGATCGCCAGCACCGCGAGACTGTTCGGCCCCGATTTGGCGCAGATGGTGGTGCCCTCGAGCGGATCGAGCGCGATGTCGATTGCGGGTCCGTGCCCGGTGCCGACCTTCTCACCGATGTAGAGCATGGGCGCCTCGTCGCGTTCGCCCTCGCCGATCACGACGGTACCGTCCATGTCGAGTTCGTTGAGCGCGGCGCGCATCGCCTCCACCGCGGCGGCGTCGGCGGCCTTCTCGTCACCGCGACCGGTCAGCGTCGAGGCGGCGATCGCTGCCGCTTCGGTGACCCGCACCATCTCGAGCACGAGGACACGGTCGAGTACCTTGCTGGCCTGGGGCATGAGTCACCTTCGCTGCGGCGTGATGCCACCGTCGATACGGCGCGCGCATGACGCTGTCGAGGCAGAATGTTTTACATGTTCAACAGCGGGACGACCTGCCAGCGGAGAAAGCGCCGGCCGACCACCGGGCAACCCGCTCGTCATCCCGGGCTTGGACTCGGGACTCATGCTGCCGCGAGGGCCGAAGGCGTTCACTTACCGAACGATGGATCCCGGCTCAGAGCGGAAATTACGATGTTCGACTGGTTACGCGGCGGGCCCCGGTCACGCGAAAACAGCTTTTTGATCGCACCTGTCAGCACGTTCGCGCGCTCACGCCGCGCCGTGGCAGTGCTTGTACTTGCGCCCGGAGCCGCACGGGCACGGCGCGTTGCGGCTGACCTGCCCTTCCCAGCTCGTCGGATCCTCGCCCAGATCGGCGGCGGTCGGCTGCGGGATCTGCAAAGGCGGCAGCTGCGTCGTCACCAGCCCGAGTGTGCCGGCGTCGATGTCGTTCGAATTGTCCTCGCCGGTGAACGGATCGAAGTGGGTGGTGATGAAGTCGGGCAGCTCTGGCAGCGGCGGCGGCTCCTGCATGCGGAACTGCGCATGCGCGATCGTCTTCGTCACGTCCTCGCGGATTGCGTCGAGCATGCGCTGGAAGAGGTTGAACGCCTCCTGCTTATACTCGTTGAGCGGCGTCTTCTGAGCGTAGGCGCGCAGGTGCACCACCTGGCGCAGCGCGTCGAGCGTCGCGAGGTGCTCCTTCCAGTGATGGTCGAGATTCTGCAACAGGATCGACTTTTCGACCTGGGTCCAGGTCTCGGGCTCTAGGTCGGCCGACTTGCTCGCCACCGCGGCGTCCGCCTCGGCCTGGACGCGCTCGGTGACGACCTCGGGGTCGATCGCATCCTCCTTGAGCCACTCGTCGATCGGCAGCTCGAGGTTGAGGATGTCGGCGAGCCGCGCCTTCATTCCCTCTACGTTCCACTGCTCGGGATAGGAGTTGGGCGGGCAGGCCTCGCCGACGATGGCGTTGACCGTCTCGGCGCGCATGTCGCTGACCACCTCGCCGACGGTCTCGGCATCCATGATATCGGCGCGCTGTTCGTAGATTACCTTACGCTGGTCGTTCATCACGTCGTCATACTCAACGACCTGTTTGCGGATGTCGTAGTTGCGCGCCTCAACCTTCTTCTGCGCGGTCTCGATCGCCTTCGTCAGCCACTTGCTGCCGATCGCCTCGCCGTCGGCGATGTTGCTGCGCATCATCTTGGCGAACAGCGTGTCCGGCCCGAAGATGCGGAGCAGGTCGTCATCCAGCGACAGATAGAAGCGGCTCAGACCGGGATCGCCCTGGCGCCCCGAGCGGCCGCGCAGCTGGTTGTCGATGCGGCGGCTCTCGTGCCGCTCGGTGGCGAGCACGAACAGCCCGCCGGCCTCGAGCACCTTCTGCTTCTCCGCCGCGATCTCGCCGCGGATCTGATCGATCGCCGCGTCGCGCTCGGGGCCCTCGGGCATGCCCGCCAGCTCGTCCTCGACGCGCATCTCGAGGTTGCCGCCGAGCTGGATGTCGGTGCCCCGGCCCGCCATGTTGGTCGCGATCGTCACCGCGCCGAGCCGCCCCGCCTGCGCCACGATATGCGCCTCGCGCTCATGGTAGCGCGCGTTGAGGACCGAATGGTCGACGCCTTCCTGGCGCAGGAACTCGCTCAGCAGCTCGGACTTCTCGATCGAGACCGTACCGACCAGCACCGGCTGGCCCGTCTCGGCATGCTCGCGGATCTTCTTGGCGATCGCGCGGAACTTGTCCTGCGTGTCCTTGTAGAACTCGTCCTCCTCGTCGACGCGGTTGACCGGGCGGTTGGTCGGGATGGTGACGACGTTCATCTTGTAGATGTCGTAGAACTCGGCCGCCTCGGTCGCCGCGGTGCCGGTCATGCCCGCCAGCTTGGGGTACATGCGGAAATAGTTCTGGAAGGTGATCGAGGCCATGGTCTGGTTCTCGGGCTCGATCTGCACGCCCTCCTTGGCCTCGACCGCCTGGTGCAGGCCGTCCGACCAGCGCCGCCCGTCCATCATGCGCCCGGTGAACTCGTCGATGATGACGACCTTGCCATCCTTGACGATGTAATCGGTGTCGCGCTTGAACATGACGTTGGCGCGCAGCGCCTGGTTGAGGTGGTGGACCACCTGCGTGTTCTCGAAATCGTAGAGGTTGGCGCCCTGGAGCAGCCCGGCGGCCTCGAGCATGCGCTCGGCGCGCTCGGTGCCGTCCTCGGTCAACACGATCGTCTTCTGCTTCTCGTCCTTCTCGTAATCGTCGGGGACAAGCTGCTTCACGATCGCGTCGACGCTGATGTACAGCTCGGACTTGTCGTCGGTCGGTCCCGAGATGATCAGCGGCGTGCGTGCCTCGTCGATCAGCACCGAGTCGACCTCGTCGACGATCGCCATCGCGAAGGCGCGCTGCACCATCTGCTGGCGCTCATACTTCATGTTGTCGCGCAGATAGTCGAAGCCGAACTCGTTGTTCGTGCCGTAGGTGATGTCCGCCGCATAGGCGGCGCGGCGCTCCTCGTCGGTGAGGTTGGGCACGATCACGCCCGTGGTGAGCCCGAGGAAGCGGTAGACGCGACCCATCCAGTCGGCGTCGCGGCTGGCGAGATAATCGTTGACGGTGATGACGTGGACGCCGTCGCCCGGCAGCGCGTTGAGATAGGTCGCGAGCGTCGCCACCAGCGTCTTGCCCTCGCCGGTGCGCATCTCGGCGATCTCGCCGCGGTGGAGCACGATGCCGCCGACCATCTGCACGTCATAGTGGCGCTGACCGAGCACGCGCTTGGCCGCCTCGCGCACCGTGGCGAACGCCTCGGGCAGCAGCTGGTCGAGCGTCTCGCCGTTCGCCAGCCGCTCGCGGAAACGGACGGTCTGCTGCGCGAGCGTGTCGTCGTCCATCGCCTGCAGCGTCGGCTCGAACGACGCGATCTTCTCGAGGGTCGGGTTGAGCGACTTGACGTAGCGGTCGTTGGACGAACCGAAGAGGGTCTTGGCAAGGCCGCCGAACATGGGCTTGATCCTGTATTGGGGAGCGCGCCGCGGCACCGTTCGTCCGCGCGCGCACGCTGATCTAATAGGGGGAGAGCGGAAGCGGTGCGGCGCTAGACGCGCCGGCGACCCGCGAAGATCGGCTCGCGCGGTGAGAGCACGAGCGCAACGCCACCCGGCGCGGCGGCGCTCGTGATCAGCGCGGCAAGCGCCTGCCCCGGGCGCACCGCCACCTGGCGCGCCGCCGAGACGATCGCGGCGGCGCGCGCCTGCTGCGCCACTGCCTGCGCCGGCTGCGCCTGACGCGCGCTCGCCCCCACGCCGGTCAGCGCGGAGAGCAGGGCCGAGAGGAGCAGCAACAGGTTCACGCCGCTGGACATAAGACGAGACGAACCGCCCGTCCACCAGCGCTTCGCCGAGTAAACCATCAATTCGTCAGCGCTTGGGCTGCCCATCGCGCGCGTGCGCTACGCCGATGATCCGCTTCATATAGGCATCGATGTCGCGGAAGTCGCGCACCGTCCAGCTATGAGACGGCACCCGCACGCCGTTTTCCCGTAAGGTCCGCGGTATCAGATCACCGTCCGGCTGCAAGATGATCGAGGCCACGATGACGCCGGGATAAACGGCCAAGCGCTTCCTGTAAGCTTCCGTGGTCAGATCGGGCGTGGGCGGATGGCTCTTGCGCGCCAGCGGCCCGTCGCCACGCGCCTCGACGCCGTGGCACATGGCGCAACGCTCCGCATAGAGACGCTTCCCGTTACCGAGCGCGGTAGCGTGGAGCGCGATGGCGCCCATCATGGCCCAGTATATCGCGGCGGCGAACCGACAGCTTCGCACCCCGGCGGTCCGTCCAGACAGCATACGGCGTTTAGCGAGATGCTTCACCACGGCGCCCCTTTGCGTGCTCTCCCGCCGCGCCTAAGAGGGCGCCATGTCGACGTCCACCTCCCCGCTCGCCGCTCCCTTCCCCGAAATGGCGGGCGTCGCCGGGGTGACGCTGCGGGTCGCGCGCGCGCATTACAAGTCGTGGGACCGCACCGACCTCACGCTCGCCGAACTCGCCCCCGGCACCACCGTCGCCGGCGTGCTCACCCGCTCCAAATGCCCTTCGCCCGAGGTGGAATGGTGCCGCGCCGCGCTGGTGCTCGGCCAGGCCCGCGCGCTGGTGGTGAACGCCGGCAACTCGAACGCCTTCACCGGGCATCGCGGACGCGCCGCGGTGGAAGCGATCGCCGCGCAGGCGGCGGCACAGCTCGGCTGTCAGCCGTCCGACGTCTTCGTCGCCTCCACCGGCGTAATCGGCGTGCCGCTACCGATCGACAAGGCACAGGCCGGCGTCGCCGCCGCCTTCGCCGCGCCGGCGGCAAGCTGGCGCGATGCCGCCGAGACGATCGGTACCACCGACACTTACCCCAAGGGTGCGAGCGCGACGGCGGTGGTCGACGGGCGTAGCGTGACGATCGCGGCGGTCATCAAGGGCTCGGGCATGATCGCGCCCGACATGGCGACGATGCTGGGCTTCATCTTCACCGATGCCGCGGTGGAGGCGCCCTTCCTCCAGGCCGCGCTCGCCGCCGCCAACGCGCGCACCTTCTCGTGCATTACCGTCGACGGCGACACCTCGACCAGCGACACGGTGCTCGCCTTCGCCACCGGGGCGGCGGGCAACATCCGGCTGGCCGACGATGACAGCCACGGCGCCGACGCCTTCCGCGCCGCGCTCGCCGACGTCTGCCGCCAGCTCGCGCTGCTGGTGGTGCGCGACGGCGAGGGCGCGACCAAGCTGATCGAGGTGACGGTGGAGGGCGCCGAGAGCGACGCCTCCGCCCACCGCGTCGCGCTGTCGATCGCCAACTCGCCGCTGGTGAAGACCGCCATCGCGGGCGAGGACGCCAATTGGGGCCGCGTCGTCATGGCGGTGGGCAAAGCGGGCGAGCCGGCCGAGCGCGACAGGCTGTCGATCCGCTTCGGCGCCACCCAGGTGGCGCGCGATGGGCTCGCGGTGGAAGGCTATGACGAGGCGCCGGTTGCGGCGCATCTCAAGGGGCAGGAGGTCGAGATCGGGGTCGAACTCGGGCTCGGCGAGGGTCGCGCCACTGTGTGGACCTGCGATCTGACGCACGGCTATATCTCGATCAACGCGGACTATCGCAGCTGAGGCCGCGCCGCGGCGACCGCTCCGGACGGGATCGGGGCGACCGCTAGGCCGGTGCCGAAATCCTCGCTGCGAGGGGATCGTTGCGCGATTGTGAGCGCGCCCTCCGCCTTCGTTTCTCCGGCCCTGAGCCGGGATCCATCATGCCACGAACGCTTAAGTCATTGCTTTTGTGGATCCATGGTTCCGGCTCACGGCCGGAATGACGGGAGTGCCGGAGTGATCCCCTGCAAGGGGAGTGCTGCGCGTCGCGCCACGAAGGCGTGTCCCGGGTAATGGCTCGGAAACACTCGCCGGCGGCGACACCCCTTGGTCAAAACGTGCGGCCTGACACCGCCCCCGCAAGGCGACGACGAGCTGAAGCCGGTGATTCAGTCCGCGCCGAGCGTCACCTCGCCGGCGATCCCCGCCGGAGCCGCGCCTTCGACCAGCAGCAGCACAACCCGCTCGCCCGCGCCAGCCGGCACCCGCGCCTCCATCGGGCCCGACGCCGGGTCGGGCTTGCTCGCGACCGGGCGACCGTCGACGAGCAGTTCGGCGCGACCCGCGACCGAGTCGAAGCGGATGGTCCCGCCTTCCGCGCCGACCCGCCGCCACGGCCGCACCACCGCGCGCCACGCGTGCCAGTCCGCTCCTGCCTCGCCGGGCACCAGCGCGCCGGGCCGGACGAAGGCCCAGCTGTTGTTGTCGCCGTCGGGCGGCGCCGCGTCCGCGGCGGGGCGCTGGCGCGAGGCGGGCGAGCGGCGCCACTCGGCCAGCGGCTGGGCGCGTCGCTGCTCGGGCCAGTTGGCCGGCGGCGCGATCGCGCGCCGGTCGATCGTGGCGCGCGCCGCGCGAAGTCCCGGCGCGGACGCGGTCAAGGTCACCGCGCCGCCCCCCGCCGCCGCGCGCACGATCACCTGCGCCAGCCCGTTGAACAGGCTGCGCGTGTCACCCTGTTCGGGTTCGTGGCTGTTGGGATCGCCATTGCCCAGCCCGATGATCTCGGCACCGGTCACGCCGAAGCGTACCCGAAGGCTGGCGGTGGGCACGTGGCGGCCGCGTGAGTCGATCGCGTCGACCGTTACCGGCAGCGCGTCCTCGCCGTCGCCCAGCATCACGCGCCGCGCCGGGGTGAGCCGCAGCGCTACCGGTGCGCCGGCGGTCTCGTGCGCCGCCCTCGCCACCTCGCGCCCGCCGCGCCGCGCCACCGCCTCGATCCGGCCGGGCGCATAAGGCACCTGCCATTCGTTGCCCATGATCCGGTCGACCCGCTGCGTGCCGAGCGCGCGGCCGTTGAGCGACAGCGTCACCTCCTCGGCGTTGCTCATCACCAGCACGCGGACGGGCTGGCGCTCGCGCCCCGGCCAGGTCCAGTGCTGCGCGATCGACACGACCGCGGCGTCGTCGACCCAGTGCGCGCGGTGCACGTCATACGCGGTCTTGGGAAAGCCGCAGAGGTCCATGATGCCGAAGAAGCTCGAGATCGTCGGCCAAGCATAAGGTGTCGGCTCGCCGTGATAGTCGAAGCCGGTCCAGGTAAAGCCGCCCGCGACGAAGCGCCGCTCCGCGATCGCGCGCCAGGTCGCGCGGTGTGTCCCGCCCCAGCTCGCCGCCTCGTCGTCGTAGGAGGACATGACATGGCCCGCGGGGTCGCTGGCGAAGGCGCCGCGCGTCTCGAACGCGCTGGTGTCTTCCGAGCTGGTCATCGGGCGCTTCGGGAAGAGCCGGTGGAAGCGATCGTAGTCGCCCTGGTAATAATTGAAGCCGGTGACGTCGACGACGCTCGACACGCTCGCCGGCTCGAAGAACGCGCCGTTCATCGCCGCGGTGACCGGGCGGCTGTCGTCGAGCGCGCGCACCGCATGCGCCATCCGCCGCACCATCTCGACGCCCGCGGGCGTGCCCTGCATCGGCTCCTCGTTGAAGACGGACCAGAGGATCACTGAGGGATGGTTGCGATCGCGCCGCACCAGCCAGCGCAGCTGCGCCATATAGTCGGGCGCGGGGTTGAACTGGCGGTTCTCGTCCATGACGAGGAAGCCTAGCTCGTCGCACAAGTCGAGGAACTCGGCCGCGGGGGCGTTGTGCGAGCAGCGGATCGCATTGCAGCCAATCGCCTTGAGCCGCTCGAGCCGCCAGCGGTGGAGCGAGTCGGGCATGGCGGTGCCAACCCCGGCATGGTCCTGATGGAGGCAGACGCCCTTCAGCTTGACGGGCCGATCGTTGAGGAAGAAGCCCTGTTCGGCGTCGAAGCGGGCGGTGCGGAAGCCGATCCGCGTACGGCGCTCGTCGGCGGTGCCCGCGCCGGTAACGCGCGTGACGACGGTGTAGAGTGTCGGCCGCTCGATCGACCATAAGAGCGGCGTACCGATCGCCAGCGTCAGCCGCGCCTCCGCCTCATCGAGTGCGGTGACGGTCGCCTCGGCCTCGCCGTGCGCGACCTCGCGCCCGTCGGCGTCGAGCAGCCGCGCCTCGACCCGCACCGCGCGATCGTCGCGCGCCACGCTGGTGAGAGTCACCGCCACCGGCACGTGCCAGGCGCCGCCGGCGCCGCGGCGCGGGTCGCAGTGGACACCGTCGCTCGCGATCGAGACGGGCGGCCGGCGCACCAGCCAGGCGTGGCGGTAGAGGCCGGCGCCCTCGTACCACCAGCCCTCCATCGCCTCCGCGTCGACGCGGATTGCGACGGTATTGAGTTCGTCCCCGAAGCGCGCGAACGGGGTCAGGTCGACGTAGACGCTGGTGTAGCCGGACCAATGGTGCGCCACGACGCTGCCGTTGACCCAGATCGTCGCGTTGGTGGCGATGCCGTCGAAGTGCAGTTCGATCCGCTGCCCGCGGTCGCGCGCGTCGAGCGCGAAGTGGCGGCGGTACCAGCCGATCCCGCGCGGGCGATAGCCCTGCGCGACGTTGGCGCTTTCGACGAACGGCTGCGTCGACGCCCAGTCGTGCGGCAGTCGGAGCCGCTGCCAGTCGGAATCGTCATAGTCGATCGCCGCGGCGCCCTGCGCGTTGCCGGCCTTGACGCTGGCGTAGGTCGCATTGTGCGTGTCGAGCCGCGGCGGCGCGATATCGCCCTCGTGGAACAGCCATCCGCGCTCGAGCCGCACCCGCGTGGGATCGCCGTCGAAGGTGCGCGGCGGCAGCGCGTCGACGGGCGCCGGCATCGGCAGCCCGTCGCTCGCGCCGCGACGGCCGGCAGGCGCGGCGGCGAGCGGCGCGCCCGCGACGGTCGCGAGCGCCGCGGTGCCGCGCAGCAGGTCACGCCGCCGCATCAGAGATCGGACAGCTCGGCGACGAAGTCGTAGGCGTCGCCGCGGTAATAGGATCGGGTGAACTCCACCGCACGCCCGTCGCGCAGGAAGCCGCGCCGCTCGATCAGCAACCCGGCATGGCCCGACTCGACGCCAAGCATCCGCGCGTGCTCACTCCCGAACGGCACCGCGCGAAGCCGCTGCAGCGCGCGCGCCGGCCGGCTGCCCGCCGCCTGGAGCGCGGTGTAGAGTGAGTCCCCCACCGCCTCGGCCGAGGGCAGACAATAGCCTGCGATGGTCGAGAGCTCGAGCGCCATCGGCTCGTCGTCGGCGCTGCGCAGCCGGTGGAAGCGGTACACCGCCGCGCCGGGCGAGAGGCCGAGCGCCATGGATTCCTCGGGGCTCACCGTGCCGGCGGCGCGCAGGATCCACTGGCTCGACGCGGTCTTGCCGCGCGCGGCCATGTCCTCGGTGAAGGACGACAATTTGGAGAAGCTCTTCTCGACGCGCCCTGCGACGAAGGTGCCCGCGCCGCGGCGCCGGGTCAGCAACCCCTCCTCGACCAGACCGCCGATCGCCTTGCGCACCGTGATGCGCGAGACGTCATACTCCACCGCGAGGTCGCGCTCGGCCGGAATGGCGTCACCCTGCTGGAGCTTGCCGCCGCCGATGCCGTCCCGGATGACCTGTTGTAGCTGGAGGTAGAGTGGCGCCGCATTGCCCCGCCGGAACTTTCCGATCTCCTCGGCGAACCCCATTCCCTTCTCCCCCTGCCGGCTGATCATCGCCAGATCGTCGTAACGTACCGGAACAGGTCCAGGGCCACAATCGTCGCTCCCAGGCCGATAGAACCACTTCATGCCGCCTTCATCGTCGGTCCGGCGACGCCCAGCCTTGGCTGCCGCATGACCGGGAAATCGAACGCCATCCGCTACTTAGTACAAGGTGCGCGATACGTAACCAAAGTGCAATTTTTTGTCGCATAATTGGTATACTTTGGTTATACCATGTTGAAATCGCAGGAGCGGGGCCAACCCGGCGCGCGGTCGCGGGGCGAACACGGCGTTTCACATCGGGCGAGCGGCCAGGGCCGGGTCGCCCAAAGGGGAGAACATGACGATGCGTATGCGGCAATTGGTCCTACTCTCGACCGCGCTCACCGGCCTCGCCGGCACCGCGCAGGCGCAGCAGACCCCGCCCTCGACGACGCCGCCGAGCGAGGCCGCCCCGGCGGTCGATCCGTCGAGCGACACCACCGGCGAGGACGTCGTCGTCACCGGCTATGCGCGCAGCCTCCGTCAGGCGATCGAAGTTAAGCGCAGTGCCAATGCAGTGGTGGACGCGATCTCGGCCGAGGACATCGGCAAGTTCCCCGATCGCAACGTCGCCGAGTCGCTCGCGCACATCCCCGGCGTATCGATCGACCGCCGCTTCGGCGAGGGCGAGAAGGTCGCCATCCTCGGCACCGATCCAGCGCTCAACCGCATGCTGCTCGACGGCCACGCGCTGGCCTCAGCCGACTGGGGCGGCAACGACAACGACCCGTCCAGCCGTACCTTCAACTATTCGCTGCTCGCGCCCGAACTGGTCGACCGGCTCGAGGTGTACAAGTCGCCCGAGGCGCGCCTCGAGGACGGCAGCCTCGGCGGCACGGTGATCGTGCGCACGCGCCGACCGCTGGAGCTGGAGGCCAATTCGCTGTTCGGTTCGGCCGGCTACACCTACAACGACCGGTCGGACAAAGGCAGCGTCCGCGGCTCGGGACTGTACAGCTGGAAGAACAAGGACGAGACCTTCGGCTTCCTCGTCGCCGCGACCTACGACAAGCAGCAGCTGGTCCGCTCGGGCGTCGAATTCTTCGGCTATGACAATAGCACCCCCAACGCCGACGGCACGTACAGCAGCCCCTTCGTCAATCGCGACGCCACCACGGGTGCGCTCAGCCTGAAGAACCCGAACGCGACGATCAGCGGTGGGACCGTGTCCGACCTGTACAAGGCGGCCTCGCCCTTCGGCATCAACTATGCCTATTTCCAGCAGCAGCGCGAGCGCACCAGCGTCTCGGGCACGGTGCAATACCGCCCGGCCAGCAACCTGACGCTCACCCTGAACGGCCTGCACATCAACGGCAATTACAACAATTACAGCCAGGCGATGTACACCATCCCCGGCGCGTGGAGCGGCGCGGACCTGCAATCGGCGACGATCTCGAACGGGCTCGTCACCCAGGCCTCGTTCGGCGCCGCGACCAGCCAGCGCAACGCCCAGCTCGACACGCTGGTGCGTGCGACCAAGCTAAAGACCGACAATCTCAACTTCTTCGCCGACTGGGAAGGCGATGACGGCGCCAAGGTGACCTTCCTCGGCGGCTGGAGCAAGGCGACCGGCGGCCGCAACCCGGAATATCTGTTCAACGTGCAGACCAAGCTGCCGTTCAGCTATGCGATCAGCCCCACCACCGCCGAGGTCAACTACACCGGCGACCTGACCAACCCGGCCAATTACTTCACCAACCCGCAGAACAACCCGGTGACGATCGAGGGCGTGCCCTACAACGTCAACGGCACGCAGCTGAACGCCGCGCAGATCGGCGGCCTCGATTATAGCGTCACCACCGATCGCGACATCTTCGGCGGCTTCGACGCGACCGTCCCGCTCAGCGACGGCTTCTTCAAGCAGGTGCTGATCGGCGCGCGCATCACCGACCATGTCAACAAGATCGACGCGCGCGGGATCAACACCTACCTGACCAACTCGAAACTCGGCTCCGAATTGGGCGTGACCACGCTGACGACGCCGGACGGCATCTTCGACGGCTCTGGCGGCTCGGGGTCGGCGACCAAATATCTGAACCTGCCGCGCGATGCGGTGATCGACATCCTGGCAAACAGCATCAACACGCCGCTGTTCACCAAGGTCGGCGGTTCGACGCGGGTCGAGGAGCGCACCGCCGCCAGCTACGTCCAGGTCAATTTCGATCAAGGGGGTCTACGCGGCAACCTGGGCGGGCGGCTCGTCTACACGCGCGACGTCTCTTATTACGCGCTGTCGCTGCCGACTTTGGACAACCCCAACCCGATCCCGGTGCCGACCAGCACCTCGACCGATTACCTGAAGTTCCTGCCCGCACTCAACGTCGCCTATGAGATCAACCCACAGGTCATCGTGCGCGGCGCGGTGGCCAAGGTGATCTCGCGGCCCCGCTACCAGGATCTCGCGGCGTCGATCACGCAGAACGACGTCACCTTCGACGCCGGGGGCGGCAACCCGAACCTGAAGCCTTATGAGTCGACCAACTATGAGGTGACCGCCGAATTCTACCCGCGTGCGGGCGCGCTGCTGTCGCTGGAGCTGTATCGCCGCGAGATCGGCAATTACATCCTGTCGACGACGCTGAACAACCAGAGCTTCTACAACTCGCTCGAGGGTCGGGTGATCAACACCTATCGCCTCTCAAGCCCGATCAACGCGGGCAAGGCGAAGGTCAACGGCGTGCTGGTCAACGGTCAGGCGGAGATCTGGGGCGGCTTCGGCATCCAGGCGAACTATGCCTATCAGGACAGTTCGACCTCGGTGATCCCGGGCGTCGACGGTGAGCTGAACCTGCCATATCTCTCGAAGCACACCGTTAACGTCATCCCCTATTTCGAAAAGGGGCCGTTCCAGGCACGCGTCAGCTACAATTATCGTTCCTCCTACTTTCGCGCGATCGGTCGCCTGAATTCGTTCGAGATGGTGGCGCCTTATAACCAGCTCGACGCCTCGGCCTCGCTCGCGCTGACGCCGAACATCTCGCTCACCGTCAACGCGCAGAACCTGCTGGACGAGACCTACCTGCAATATAGCGGCACGCGCGATCGCCCCTCGGCCTCGTACAAGAACGGCCGCACCTTCGTGGGGAGTGTCACCTTCCGGATGTGATCGCCTTGCCCTTCTGTCGCCCCGGCGGAAGCCGGGGCCCAGTTGGGAAAGCCGGAGTGGGAGCCACGAACGTCCCCCAACTGGGCCCCGGCTTCCGCCGGGGTGACAGTAAGGGGATGGCACCGCTCCTTATGACCCACGCCTGCCCTTATCAGGTCATGCCGTTCCCCCTCACCGTGCGCTTTTCTTTTTATGGCCGAGGCATGGACGCCCGGCAGTGCATCGGTCATGATACCTCTTAATACCAAAACGTAACCAAGGGGTGGGCATGATCCGCAGCACGCTGGGGGCCTCGATCGGGGCGGCATTGGTGATCGCGACGCCGGCAACGGCGCAGCGCGGCGGTGACGTACCCAAGCTGCTCCCGATGCCGCAGTCGCTCACGCGCGGGTCCGGCACGCTCACGATCGCCGCTGGCGCCGATGTCGCCATCGACACGCCGCTCGCCCGGTCTGCAGCGACGCTGCTGGTCGACCACGTCCGCACCGCGCGCGGCATCGCGCTCGCGCTCGCGCCCGTCGAGACGGCGACCGCGCGCATCCGCTTCGTCGCTGACCCCTCGATAAAGGGCGACGAGGCTTATCGTCTCACCGTCGCCCGTGACGGCATCCGCGTTGCCGCCTCTGCCGCGCCGGGCTTCGTCCACGGCGCCATGACGCTGGTGCAGCTGCTAAGCCCCGACGCACACTTCGGGCAATCGGTGCGCGTGCCCGCGGTGACGATCGAGGACTCGCCGCGTTTCGCCTGGCGCGGGCTGATGCTCGACACGGCCCGCCATTTCCTCCCGCTGCCCGAGATCGAGAAAATCGTCGACCAGATGGCGGCGGTGAAACTCAACACGCTCCACCTCCATCTCAGCGACGACCAGGGCTGGCGCTTCGAGGTGAAGCGCTATCCCAAGCTCACCGAGGTCGGCGCGTGGCGCACCCCGCCGTCGACCGGCGGCGCGGCGCCGACACAGCGCTACGGCGGCTTCTACACGCAGGACGAGCTGCGCGGCCTGGTACGCTACGCCACCGCGCGCGGGATCACGATCGTTCCAGAGATCGACCTGCCCGGCCACGCCCAGGCGCTGGTCGCGGCCTATCCCCAGTTCGGCGTACTCGGCGATCGGCCCGAGACGGGCAACGGTTGGGGCATCTTCCCCTATCTGCTCAATCCCGGGCCCGAGGGCGTCGCCTTCGTCAAGCAGGTGCTCGACGAGCTGATCGACGTCTTTCCCGGCACCTATGTCCATCTCGGCGGCGACGAGGCGGTGAAGGACCAGTGGGAGCGCAGCCCCGCGGTGCAGGCGCAAATCAAGGCACTCAACCTCAAGGACGAGAATGCGCTGCAGAGCTGGCTGATCGACGAGCTCGGCACTTATCTGTCGAGCAAGGGCCGGCGTCTGATCGGCTGGGACGAGATCCTCGAGGGCGGTCTGCCTCCTTCCGCCTCCGTGATGTCGTGGCGCGGCGAGAAGGGCGCGGTCGACGCCGCCAACCAGAACCATGACGTCGTGCTCTCGCCCGCGCCGACGATGTACATCAACTACCTCCAGAGCCACCGCGCCGACGAGCCGCCCGGCCCGATCCAGGTACAGACGCTCGCCGATACCTACGCCTATGAGCCGATGCCGAAGGGGCTCGATCCGGCCAAGGCGGGCCACGTGCTCGGCGCGCAGATGAACCTGTGGAGCGAGTATCTCGTCACGCCCTATCAGTATCAGCACTCGATCTTTCCGCGGCTCGCCGCGCTCGCGGAGAACAGCTGGATCGAGCGACCGCGCGACTTCGCCGGCTTCCTGACACGGCTCCAGCCGCAGGTCGCGCGCTGGAAGCGTGGCGGGGTCGAGGTGGCCGATTCCAGCGCCGCCGTCGATGTCAGGCTCGCGGGTACGCGCGGCGAAGCGCTGCGCGGCAAGCGGGTGAGCCTGACCCTCGCGCAGGACGCGCCGCAGGGGACGATCCGCTACACGCTCGACGGCTCGGCGCCGACGCCCCAGTCGCGCCGCTACGCCGCGCCGCTGTCGCTCGCGCTGGGGCAGACGGTGCGCGCCGCGCCGTTCGACGCCGCGGGTACCGCGCTCGCCGCGCCACGTGCGTTCGACACCGGGCGCGAGGCGCTGCTCACGCGCGTGTCGGGCGAGATGGCGGCCTGCCCGGGCGAAACGCGCGGGCTGCGCGTACCGCTCACCGCCGACGCCGCCGCGAACGCGCCGACCTACGACGTCAACATCTTCAACTTGTGCAGCGTTTACCCCGCGGCGCCGCTGGACGTGGCGGGGGGCTTCACCGTCGAGGTGGCGCGGCTGGCGCGCAATCACGGGCTGGCGCACGACATCGACAAGGTCCGGCGCCACTTCAATGTCACCCCGCACGGCGAGCTGCTGGTGACGCTGGGCTGCCCCGCGATGAAGGACGGCAAGCCCGATCCCGACGCGCCCCGCCCCGTCATTGCCGCCAGCTTCCCGCTGCCCGATCCCGCGAGCGCGCCGCAGCGGCTGCGCTTCACCGGCACGCTGCCGGCGATGGACGGCGATCGCGACCTCTGCTTCCAGTTCACCTCCCCGCTCACCGAGCCGCTGTACGCGGTCGAGCGGGTCAGCCTCACGGACCGTCGTTGATGCGTCGCACTGCCCTGCTCTGCCTGCCGCTTTTATTCATCGCCGGCGCTGCGGCCGCCGCGCCCAAGACCGTTACCTCGCTCGACAGCGGCTGGCGCGTGCGGATCGATCCCGCCGACGCCGCCGCGGCCAAGACGCATCCCCGCGCCGCCAGGTGGTTTGCTGCGACGGTGCCGGGCAGCGTCCAGCAGGACCTGATCGCGACGCGCCAGGTGCCCGATCCGTTCCTGCGCACCAACGAGGCCGCGATCCAATGGGCCGGGCTCACCGCGTGGCAGTATCAGCGCGTGCTCGACGTCACGCCTGCGCTGCTCCAACGCGACCATCTCGACCTCGTGTTCGACGGGCTCGACACGTTCGCGACCGTGTCGATCAACGGCCAGGTCGTGCTCACCGCGGACAATGCGCACCGCCGCTGGCGCGTCGAGGCCAAGAAATGGCTCAGGGCCGGACGCAACGAGGTGACGATCGCCTTCGCCTCGCCGATCAGGAAGCTCCAGCCGATGGTGCTCGCCGAGGCCAACCCGCTGCCGGGCGAATATGACTCCGTGTTCGGCGACGAGCCCGCAGGCAAGCAGACCTCGCCCTACATCCGCAAGCCCAAGTACCATTACAGCTGGGACTGGGGCCCGCGCATCGTCAACATCGGCGTGTGGCAGGACGTGCGGCTCGAGGCGTGGGACGAGGTGCGGCTCGACCGGATGCTGGTCGAGCAGGTCGCGCTCAACGACCAGGAGGCGCGGCTCGCCGCCAAGTTCGAGGTGATCGCCGACCGCGCGCGCACTGCAACTTTGCGCGCGCAGGTGGCGGGACCGGACGGCACGACCGTCACCGCCGAGCAGAAGGTCTCGCTCGCCCCCGGGTTCAACCGCGTCACCGTGCCGCTGACGGTCGCATCGCCGCAGCGCTGGCAGCCGGTCGGCTATGGCGCGCAGCCTTTGTACCGTGTCAGCGGCGCGTTGGTCGAGGACGGCATCGCGAGCGACAGTGCCGAGCGGCGGATCGGCCTGCGCACCGTCGAGCTGATCCGCGGCGGCGGCGCCTTCGGCTTTCGCGTCAACGGCATCCCGATCTTCGCCAAGGGCGCGAACGTGATCCCGTTCGACAGCTTCCCGTCGCGCGTCACGCCGGCGACGATGCGCGGGCTGCTGCGCGACGCCAAGGCGGTCAACATGAACA
>JGI20283J13201_100200_pt1 | contig 33053 bp, 32 predicted proteins | sample Plalitdecfosmids_FD_13201 | JGI IMG/M metagenome (IMG submission 13201)
GTACAACGACACCTAGACCACGAGACGCTGCCCGAACCGGTGATGCAGGGCGTGACGTTGCTGGCCGCGCATCTGTTCGAACATCGCGAGGGCAGTGCGGAGCCGCCGGCGGCTGTGGCGGCGCTGTGGCGGCCGTATCGGAGGATGCGGCTGTGAGTGCCGGCATGGTGTTGCAGGCGGCGGTGATGACGCAGCTCGCGCCGCTGGGGCGGGTGTTCGATGCGGTGCCGGCGCGCGCGGCGACGCCGTATCTGGTGGTCGATGCGCCGGTGCTGGCGGCGGGTGACGCGGTGGGCGTGGCGGGGCGGGCCGGCACGCTGGCGGTGTCGTGCGTCGACGGCGGCGTGTCGCCGGTGCGGGTGCGGACGCTGCTGGCGGCGGTCGAGGCGGCGCTGGGGGGATTGCCGGCGCAGGTCGGCGAGGGGTGGCGGGTGACGTCGATACGGCTGGCGCGGAGCCAGATGGCGATCGGCAAGGGCGAGCGCTGGTCGGCAACGAGCGTCTTCGCGGTGCGGATGTACCGCAGCAACTGAGGGGAGATACGGACATGGCGGTGGAACGGGGCAGCGCATTCCTGCTGAAGGTCGGGGATGGCGCGCAGGTGCCGGCATTCGCGACGGTGGCGGGGCTGCGCACGACGCAATTGAGCGTCAACGGCGAGGCAGTGGTGGTGACCAGCAAGGATTCGGGCGGCTGGCGGCAATTGCTGTCGGGCGCCGGGGTGCGCAGCGTCAGCGTGTCGGGCGCGGGGGTGTTCACCGGATCGGGCGCCGAGACGCGGATCAAGGCGAGCGCGCTGTCCGGCGTGCTCGACGATTACCGGCTGAGCTTCGAGAGCGGCGACAGCATGACCGGGCGGTTCCTGGTGACGCGACTGGATTACGCGGGCGATTTCAACGGGGAGCGATCCTACACGCTGAGTCTGGAAAGTTCCGGACCGGTGGTGGTGGCATGAGCGACGCGGCGAACCCCGTGCGGGGCGAGTGCGCGCTGCGGGTGGACGGGTGCGATCTGGTGCTGCGCCCGTCGTTTCAGGCGCTGGTGGCGGCGGAGGGCGAACTGGGGCCGCTGTTCGCGCTGGTCGAGCGGGCGGCGGCGGGGACGCTGGGGCTGGGGGAACTGGTGGCGTTGTTCTGGCACTGCCTGCGCGACCTGCCGGAAGGCATGACGCGCGAGCGGCTGGGCGAGGCGATCGTGACGCTGGGGCTGGCGAAGGCGACGCCGGTGCTGCGCATGCTGCTGGGTCAGATCCTGGCGGGGCGGTGAGCGGGTTCGCGGCGGGCGCCGGGCGGCTGGCGGGGTTCGCCGGCGCGGCATTGGGGTGGAGCCCGGATGCGTTCTGGCGCGCGACGCCGGCGGAACTGGCGACGGTGGTGATGGCGGCGCGCGGCGATGGCGAGGCGGCGACGACGCCGCCCGATCCGGCGACGCTGGCGCGGATGCGGGAGGCGTTTCCGGATGGATGAGGTCGAACGGATGGTGATCGGCGTCCGCGCCGACACGAGCGGCTTCGCACGCGAGGTCGAGGCGATGCGGGGGACGCTGGAGGGGTCGCTGGTCGCGGGGGCCGAGCGGGCCGGGCGCGCGATCGAAGGGGCGCTGCTGCGCGCGGCGCGCAGCGGCAAGCTGGGGTTCGACGACCTGAAGGCGGTCGCGCTGGGGGTGCTGGCGGATATCGCGCGGGCGGCGGTGCATGCCGGGATGGAGACGGTGATCGGGGGGCGTTCGGCATCGGCTGGCGGCAGTCTGAGTGGCGCGCTCGCGGGGCTGGTCGGCTTGCCCGGGCGGGCGACCGGCGGGCCGGTGTCGCCGGGGCGCGGCTATGTCGTCGGTGAGCGGGGACCGGAAGTGTTCGTGCCGACGTCGAGCGGCCGGGTGGAGGCGGGGGTGCCCGCATCCGGGCGGGACGTGCGGGTGACGATCACGGTGAACGCCGGGGCGGGGGAGGCTCCGGCGGCGTTGCAGCGATCGGGGCGGCAGGTGGCCCGGGCGGTCCGCGCGGCGCTGGACGGGTAGCGTTCACCGGGGGGCGAAGGGTTTCATCGGAAGGATGGGTCATGGCGCAGTGGCTGTGTTCGCGGCGGGAGCAGCAGGCGGAGGGGGTGCTCACGCGCTTCGATCCGCGGTTCTGGACGGTCGATTTTCCGCGGCCGATGATGGCGGCGGTGACCAATCCGGCGGCGGATGCGCTGCGGGTGGATGCGGTATTCTACACGCGTGGCGATCTGGCGGGACTGATCTGGGAAGCGGAGGACCGGTTCGATCATCCCTTGCTGCGCTACGCGACGGCGCGGGATTTTCGGGCGTGCCGGTTGCGGTTCCGGTGGCGGTCGGCGGGGGTGAAGGCGCTGGATGCGGTCAGCGGCCCGACGTTGACGATCGAGGGGCGCGATGCCGCGGGGGTGCCGCGTGCCTGGTACGTGCGGCTGTGGAATTACGCATCGGGCACGCCGGAGGATGCGGTCGTCAGCCTGAACTTCGCCGATCTGGCGGGCGGGTTCCTGTTGCCGGACGAGGCGGACCCGGTGTGGGCCGGCGATATCGACCGGATGTTCGTATCGCTGGTCGCGCCGGATTACGATGGCAGTGCGGTACCGTTGGCGGCGGCGCAGGAGGGGTGGGTCGAATGGACCGGCATCGCCTGCGACGGGCCGGGAGCGGTGCTGGCGATCGGCGATGCGGTGGTGCCCGAGCATGGCTTTGCGATCGCCAGCGGCTATGACGACAGTTACAACCTGACGCCGGCGCGGTTGCTGCGCAATGCGCTGCATCTGGGGTATCGCGGGGCGATCACGCATTACGTGGGAATGAGCCATTATTTCCGGCTCGATGCCGGACAGGGCGGGTTCTACGTCGGTTTGACCGGAGGGGGCCTGAGCGGCGGCGCGCTGAACGTGGCGTGCGCGGCGTGGCATCGCGACTTCGCCACGCGGGCTAGCGCGTTCGGCTATGACGTGATCTGGTCGCTGAGCTACGAGCTGTTCGACGCGCATTGCTGGAACGACTGGAAGCAGCGGGCGGCGGATGGTGCGCCGGCGCAGACCGGATGGGAGCCGCCGTCGACGCTGCTGTCGCCGTGCCACGCCGGCGCGATGGGCTATCTGCGGCAGGTGGCGGCGGCGTTCGTCGGCATCGGCGCGGGCGCCGGGCTGGCGGCGAAGTTTCAGGTCGGCGAACCGTGGTGGTGGACGATGCCGGACGGGCGGCCGTGCCTGTACGATGCGGCAGCGGTGGCGGCGTTCGCGCCGGTGGCGATTCCGACCGTGCGCGGGGCGATGACGGCGGCCCGGACGGCGACGATGGATCGCGCGGGCGCGGCGCTGGCGGCGTCCACCGCGGGGCTGGTCGCGGCGGTGAAGGCGGCGCATCCGGCATGCGAGACGTTCCTGCTGACCTATCTGCCGACGGTGATGGATGCGACCGCGCCCGAATTGAAGCGCGCCAACATGCCGGTCGGCTGGGCCTCGCCCGCGTTCGATGTGCTGCAGCTGGAGGACTACGACTGGGTCACCGAGGGCGATGTCGCGTCCACGGATCGCGGCGTCGCGGCGGCGGAGGCGCGCCTGGGGTATCCCCGCGCGCGCCAGCATTACCTGTCCGGTTTCGTGCTGCGCCCCGACCAGGCGGCGCAATGGACGCTGATCGAGGCGGCGGGACTGGCGGCGCGGGCGCGCGGCGTGGCCGCGGTGTTCCTGTGGGCGCTGCCGCAGGTGATGCGGGACGGCTTCGTGCATTTCGAGGGAGACGAGGACGTGCAGGATTACGACGACGTGCTGTTCCCGATCGCGCTGGGGCGCGAGGCGGAGGTGGCGCCCGCCTTTTCGACCACGATCCTGACCGCGGCCGGCGGAGCGGAGCAGCGTCTGGCCGGCTGGGCGGAGGCGCGGACGCATTACGACGTCGGTCCGGGGGTGCGGTCGGAGGCGGATATCGCGACGCTGCTCGCGTTCTTTCGCGCGCGGATGGGGCCGGCGCGCGCATTCCGGCTGCGCGACCCGTTCGATGCGAGCGGGACGGACGAGGCGATCGGCACCGGCGACGGCGTGCGGCGGCGGTTCGAACTGGTGAAACATTATGGTGCGACGATTCGGCGGATCGTGCGTCCGGTGGCGGGAAGCGTCCTGATCGCGGTGAACGGCGTGGCGACGCAGCGGTTCGCGGTGGGTGACGGGGGCGTGGTGGTGCTCGACACGGCGCCGGCGACGGGCGCGACGGTGACGGCGAGCTACACCTTCGACGTGGTCGTCCGGTTCGCCGAGGATCGCCTGCGCGTGGCGCGGACGACGTTCCTGGCGGGCGAGGCGGTATCGGTGCCGCTGGTCGAGGTGCGCGGGTGAGCGCGCTGCATCCGGTCGCGCTCTGCTGGCGCGTGGAGCGGAGCGACGGGGTGGCGATCGGGCTGACGACGCACGACCGCGACCTGACGATCGCGGGTCTGGTGCATCGTGCCGCGCCGGGGATGACGCCCTCGGCGATCGAGCGATCGGCGGGGCTGGAGGCGGATACGATGGACATCGGCGGGGCGCTGACCAGCGCGGCGATCGGCGAGGCGGACCTGCTCGGCGGACGCTGGGACGGCGCGCGGGTGCGGCTGTTCGCGGTGGACTGGGAGACGTCGGCCACGATCGCGGAGCTGGGTGAGGGGCGGATCGGCGCGGTCGAGATGACCGAGGACGGCTTCACCGCGGAGCTGGCGGGGGCGAGCGCGGCGCTGGCAAGGCCGGTGGTGGAGGAAACCTCCGCCGAATGCCGCGCCGAGCTGGGCGACCGGCGGTGCCGGGTGGCGCTGGGCATGCGGCGGCGGTTCGCGCGGGTGACGGCGATCACGGAGCGGGCGGTGACGCTGGATGCCACGGAGCCGGTGGCGGGGGCCTATGCCGGCGGGTCGTTGCGCTGGTTCGGCGGGGCGAACGGCGGACTGGTGCAGGCGGTGGATGCGTCGGACGGCGCGCGGGTGATGTTGCGGGGGCTGCCGGCATTCGCGGTGGCGGTCGGCGCGTTGGTCGAGCTGGTCGAGGGGTGCGACAAGAGTCTGGCGACCTGCGCAGGCCGGTTCGGGAATGCGGCGAACTTTCGGGGGGAGCCGCACCTGCCGGGCATCGACCTGCTGACGCGCTACCCCGGTGGGTGAGCGGGTGGCGGCGGCGGCGCTGGCGTTGGTCGGGGCACCGTTCCGGCTGCACGGGCGCACGGCGGCGAGCGGGCTGGACTGCATCGGGGTGATCGCCGCGGCGTTGCGGGCGGCCGGTTGGGCGGGCGTGGTGCCGAGTGGCTACGCCCTGCGCGGCGGCGAGGCGGATGCGGTGGCGGCGCGCTTCGATGCGATGCTGCCGCGCAGCGACGGGACGGCGGCGGGGGACGTGCTGCTGTTCCGCGTGGGGCCGGGGCAGCTGCATGGCGCGGTGCGGGTGTCGGGCGGGATCGTCCATGCCGATGCGGCGCTGCGCCGGGTGGTGATGCGTCCGGGTGTGGTCGAGTGGGTGCCGGTCGGCGCGTGGCGGTACGAGGGGAGGGGCTGATGGCGACGCTGGTATTGACGACGGTCGGGCGGGTGATCGGCGGACCGATCGGGGGTGCGCTGGGTGCGCTCGCGGGGCAGGCGATCGACGGACGGCTGTTCCGCGGCGCGGCGCGCGAGGGGCCGCGACTGACCGAGCTGGCGGTGCAGACATCGAGCTACGGTACGCAGATCCCCAAGCTGTTCGGGACGATGCGGGTGGCGGGAACCGTGATCTGGTCGACCGACCTGATCGAGACGCGGACGACGAGCCGCAGCGGCAAGGGGCAGCCGGGCACCAACACCTATAGCTATTCCGCGAGCTTTGCGGTGGCGCTGTCGGCGCGGCCGATCGTCCGCGTGCGGCGGATCTGGGCGGAGGGCAAGCTGCTGCGTGGTGCGGCCGGCGACTGGAAGGGGCGGACCGGGTTCCGGCTGCATACGGGCGGGGAGGAGCAGGCGGCGGACCCGCTGATCGCATCGGCGATGGGCGTGACGCCGGCGTATCGCGGCATCGCCTATGCGGTGTTCGAGGGGATGCAACTGGCGGATTACGGCAACCGCATCCCGTCGCTGACCTTCGAGGTGCAGGCGGACGCGGCGGCGGTGGCGAGCGGGGATGTCGCGTCGGCGCTGGCCGGGGAGGTGTCCGCGAGCGGTGGCGCGATGCTGGGCGGATTCGCGGCATCGGGGGCAAGCGTGCGCGGCGTGCTGGAGACGCTGGACGTGCTGGATGGCGGCTGGTGGCAGCCCGAAGGCGCGCGGCTGGTGCGGCGGCGCGATGCGGGCGAGGCGATCGCGCTGGTGGATGCGGGTGTCGGCGGGGAGCGGCGGCAGCGCACGGTCGCGGCGCTGGCGAGCGCGCCGCGCGAGGTGGCGGTGGCGCACCACGATCCGGCGCGCGACTATCAGATCGGGGTGCAGCGGGTGCGTCGACCGGGGCCGGGCGAGCGGATCGACCGGGTCGAACTGCCCGCGGTGCTGGATGCAGTCGGCGCGAAGACCGTGGCGGCGCGGCTGATCGCGCGCGGCGAGGCGGAGCGGGTGCGGCGGCGGGTCACGCTGGGCGTCGAGGGACTCGGCGTGGAACCGGGAGCGATCGTGCGGATCGTCGGCGAGCCGGGGCGCTGGCGGGTGGCGAGCAGCAGCATCGTGGGGCTGGCGACGACGCTCGACCTGGTGCCGCTGACGGCGATGCCGGGCACGGCCGGGGCGAGCAGCGGGCTGGTCAGCGCGGCGCCGGACGTGGTCGCGGGGCGGACGTTGCTGGTCGCGGCGGAATTGTCGGGGCTGGGGGATGTCCCGCTCGCGACGCCGCGGGTCAGCGTGCTGGCGACGGGAGAGGGGGCCGGCTGGCGGCAGGCGGCGTTGCTCTACAGTCTGGATGACGGGGCGAGCTGGGTGCCGGCGGGCGGGACCGCGGCACCGGCGCTGGTCGGGCGGATCGTGACGGTGCCGGCAGAGGCGTCACCGTGGCTGAGGGACATGCGCAGCCGCGTCGTGGTGACGTTGGCGCGGGGCGACATGGTTTTGGGCGACGCCGACGCGGCGAGCCTCGCCGGCGGTGCGAACCTCGCGCTGCTGGGTGACGAACTGATCCGGTTCGAACGCGCCGAGCCGCTGGGTGCCGCACGTTGGGCGCTGACGGGACTGGTCCGCGGCGTGCGCGGTACGGAGACGGCGATCGGTGGCCAGCGTGTCGGTGATCGCTTCGCGCTGATCGAGGCGGACGGCGTCGTCGGAATCGACCTGCCGGTGGCGGCGATCGGGCGGCGGTTGCGTATCCTCGCGAGCGGGACGGGCGATGCCGAGCCGGTCGAAACGTCGGTGATGGTGACCGGCGCATCCGTGGCGCCCCCGTCGCCGGTGCATGTCGTCGCGCGGGAACGATCGGACGGCGGCCTGACGATCGCGTGGACGCGGCGGAGCCGGGCGGGCTGGTCGTGGAGCGATGGCATCGACGCGCCGCTGGCGGAAGAGGCGGAACGCTATCGCGTGACGGTCCCGATGGAGGGAGGGGAGCGGGCGATCGATGTGGCCGAGCCATGGCTGACGCTGGCCGCGGCCGATCGTCCCCCCGGTTCCGCGACCGGTTCGATCGTGCAGCATGGCACGCTGGCGGCGTCGCTACCGACGCAATTCCCCCTTCACGATGGAGCATGACGATGACCGACGTTGCGACCGCACGATTCGCGCTGCCACTGCTTGCGACGGGGCAGGCGGGCAAGGAACTGACGCATAACGAGGCGCTCGCGCGGCTGGATATGCTCGTCCAGCCGGCTGTCGTCGCAATGGGCGTAAATATTCCGCCGACCGCGCCCGTCGCCGGCCAGTGCTGGATCGTCGGCGATGCGCCATCGGGGGCGTGGGCGGGACAGGGCAAGGCGCTCGCGGGGTGGACCGATGGAGGCTGGCGCTTCGCGGTGCCCGTTGAAGGCTTTTCGGCGTGGTCCATTTCGAGTGCAAAACCAATATCTTACCACAATGGTCTGTGGCGTGAGGGTGACGTTTTCGCCGCACGGCTGATCGTGGCCGGACAGCCCGTGGTAGGTGCGCGCGGGCCGGCGATTGCCGATCCGGTCGGCGGTACGTCGATCGACGAGGCGGGGCGGACCGCCACCGTCGCGATCCTCAGGGCGATGCGACAGCACGGGCTGATCGCCGGTTAGGCCGATGTGTGGCATACTTGCCACAGGTCCGGGCTTTTGATCGCTTGCGTGGAAACCAACGCGACGATAGTGAGTTTGCGATGTCCGTAGTGACACTCAAGAAAGGGGAATTCTATGCGGAAGCTTGCCGTCGTTCTGGCACTTGCATCCACCGCTCTCGCCACTCCTGCCCTCGCCCGCGACAAGTCGTGGTACGTCGGCATCGAAGGCGGTGCGATGATCGTTGAAGACATCGATTACGACATTGGCGCCACGCGCAATGCCGCAACCGTCGATCATGACTATGGCTACGACGTCGATGGCGTCATCGGCTACGATTTCGGCGGTTTCCGCGTCGAGACCGAAGTCGGCTATCGCAGCGCGACCGTCGACGGCTATTCGTCGACCGTCACCACGCCGCGCTACACCTCGACGGGCGCGCTGGTCGCTACCCCGGCCGGTTCGTATGACTATGCCGGTGGTCGCACCTCGGCGCTCAGCTTCATGCTGAACGGCCTGCTCGACTTCGGTGAAGACGACGGCATCCAGGGCTTCGTCGGCGGCGGTGTCGGCGTTGCTCGCGTCAAGGCGAACTACGCGCTCAACACCCGCGGCAACTTCGTCGATGATTCGGACACCGTGTTCGCTTGGCAGGGTCTCGCCGGCATCCGCGCTCCGCTCACCGACCATGTCGATGCGACGCTGAAGTATCGCTTCTTCAACGCCGACAACGTCAAGCTGGTCGATGCGACCAACCGTACCTTCGACGGTCGCTATCGTTCGCACAGCATCCTGGGCGGCCTGACCTACAACTTCGGTTCGCCGACCCCGCCGCCGCCGCCGCCGCCGCCGCCGCCCGTCGAGGTTGCCCCGGTCGCTCCGGCACCGGTTCCGGAAGCTCCGGTCTGCTCGCCTGGTCCGTTCATCGTGTTCTTCGAATGGGACAAGTCGGACATCACGCCTGAGGCAGCGTCGATCCTCGACAACGCCGTCAGCCAGTACCAGAGCTGCGGTAACGCGCAGGTCATGCTGGCCGGTCACGCCGACAAGTCGGGTTCGGCATCGTACAACGTCGGTCTGTCGCAGCGTCGCGCGGACTCGGTGAAGGCATACCTCACGTCGCATGCCATCCCGGATGGCGTGATCTCGACGGAAGCGTTCGGCGAGAGCCGTCCGCGCGTGGACACCGCCGACGGCGTCCGCGAGGTTCAGAACCGTCGCGTGGAAGTCACCTACGGTCCGGGCGCTGGTCAGTAAGACCAGCCCCACCGGGGAATGCAATCGGGGAGGTCGGCGCAAGCCGGCCTCCCTTTTTGTTGTGTTCGTGGTGACCGGCGCAACATCTGTCGCCGCGACGACGTCGGGCGCGCGGAGGTGGCCTATACGGCGGTCGGGCGCCGATCGTCCGTCAGTGCGGCGGCCAGCCAGTCGGGGACCAGGGCATCGCCCAGATTCTCCACGCGGCGATGCTCGATCATCAGCGACAGCTCGGGATAGCATATACGGGTGCGATCGCCCGGTTCGCCGATCGGCGCGACGATCAGCCGCCGGTTGACCTTGGCGCGGTGATGCATCCGTGCGGTGTTTTCCTGGCCGATGTAGCAGCCCTTGGTGAAACTGACGCCGCCCAGCTCGCTCGCATTGCACTCCAGCCACAGCGTCTCGCCATTGCCCAGTTCCGCAATCCCCTCGGTCACGCCGAGCGAGAGGCGATGTGCCAGCCATCCGTCCGCCGGCAACGAGGGCGGGGCGATCCAGCGGCGACCGAGTTCGGGCAGGCGCGGGTCGGCGACACCGTCGCTGCCGTCAAGCGACCAATGCACCGCCAGCGCCGCGTCGAGGCCGATCCCGATCGGACGCCGCAAACGATAGAGGCCCAGCCGCCGGGACAGCGGATCGGCTTGCGTCCGCTCGCAATCGAGCAGCAGATCGTCGCCGTCGGCCCACAGGATGAAGTCGAACAGCGCCTTTCCCTGCGGGGTGAGCAGCGCCGTCCACACCGGGAGCGGTCCGGCGACGTCGTTGGTGACGAGGCCCTGAAGAAACCCGCGGACATCTTCTCCGGAGAGGCGGACGATCGCACGATCGGTAAGCGTGGTGGCATGCATGGACTCCACCTAGGCGACGGCGGGCGAATTCCAAGGCCGTGATGCTGGCGGCGCGCGTCCGGGGACGATAGGAGGACGCGCATGACCGCCACACCGATCGATCGCCTGACCATCCGCCGCCCCGACGACTGGCATGTCCACCTGCGCGACGGCGCGATGCTGCACGCTGTAGCCGGGTTCACCGCGCGCCAGTTCGGGCGGGCGATCATCATGCCGAACCTGACGCCGCCGGTGACCGGCGTTGCGGCAGCAGAGGCCTATCGCGACCGTATCCTCGCCGCGCTGCCCGACGGTGCCGCGTTCACGCCGCTGATGACCTGCTACCTCACGGATCACAGCGATCCGGCCGAGATCGCTGCGGGCCATGCGGCGGGCGTCTTTACCGCATGCAAGCTGTACCCGGCCCATGCGACGACCAATTCGGCGCATGGCGTCACCGATATCCGCCAGCTCGTCGATGTGCTCGAAACCTTGCAACGGATCGGCATGCCGCTGCTGATCCATGGCGAGGTCACGGACCGCACCATCGACATCTTCGACCGCGAGGCGGTGTTCGTCGACCGTGTGCTGATCCCGCTGACGCGCGATTACCCGGAATTGAAGATCGTGCTGGAGCATATCACGACCGCAGAGGCGGCCGCGTTCGTCACGGAGGCGGCGCATCCGATCGCGGCCACGATCACGCCGCAGCATCTGCTGATCAACCGCAACGCGATCTTCGACGGTGGCCTGCGTCCGCACGCCTATTGCCTTCCGGTGCTAAAGCGCGAGACGCATCGACAGGCGGTGCGCCGTGCGGCGGTGTCCGGCAGCGCCCGGTTCTTCCTGGGCACCGACAGTGCGCCGCACGTCGTCGGCGCCAAGGAATCCGGCTGCGGCTGCGCCGGCATCTTCAACGCGCCGTTCGCGCTGGAGGCGTATCTCCGCGTGTTCGAGGAAGAGGGTGCGCTGGATCGGTTCGAAGGTTTCGCCTCCGAACATGGCGCGCGCTTCTATGGACTGCCGCTCAACGACGGCACGGTCACGCTGGTGCGCGACGCGGTGACGGTGCCGCAGCGGATCGGCGACGGCGATGCGTCGGTCGTGCCGTTCATGGCCGGGGACACGCTGGGGTGGCGTTTCGAGGGGTGACCCGCCCGCGCCGGGCGAAATCCCGGCGCGATGGCACGTAATGGCGCTAGAACGGCATCCACTTCGCCTTGTGCGTGAACTTCATATAGCCGACGTTGACTCCGGCGCGGTACCCCACGCCGAGGCGGATCGGGATCAGCACGACGTTGCCACGGCGCAGGTAGGTCGCCGCGAAACCGCCGACCAGATACAGCCGCCCTTCGGCCGCCGGAAAGCGATGGAACAGCTCTTCGGTATCGTAGAGATTGTAGGCCAGCACGAAGACCTTGTTCGCGTCGCCACCGACGTCGAACCCGATCGAGGGGCCGGTCCAGTAGACGGGTTGCTCGCCCTCCACCTTGTGGCTCATCACGCCGGACCCGTAGCGCAGGCCGATCACGAAGGCTCCGGCGGCCTCGCGCCCGGCGATATAGGCATTGGGCTGCCCCTGATCCTTCAGCACCTTTTCCAGCAGCCCCGCGAGCCCGGCCGCGCCCTTGCCGAACACGCCTTCACCCGCGGCGAGCAGATCCTCGCGCTGGTAGGTGTCGGCGGCGCGGTTGGTCGCATCGGCGCGCTGCTGCTGCTGGACCTGCGCGCCGTCGGCAGGCACCTGATCGAAGCCGGGAGCGGGCGCACGGGCCTGCTCCACCGGTGCCGGCGTGACGGGACGCGGTGTCGGCGTTGCTCGGGATGGTGGCGGCGTCGATCGGGAGAGATCGCCGTCGATCGCGCGGTTCGGATCGATCGTCGTCACCTGCGCCGGCGCACTTCCGGCGAGCAGGCTCGCCACCGCTACCGCTATACCGACCAGACGCATGCAACCCCCTTGTTCCCCGGCGATACCGAACCGGGCCGGGACATTAATCATCCTAGCGATTGCCCGGCAATGAACCAACGCCGGTATGCCGCGAATTTACGTTCGATTGCATGCGCGGTGCCGGTTGATCCCCCCGCAGACCGTCGCTATAGCCCCACTCCTGCCGCAGCCGGAGACGTGGGTGAGTGGCTGAAACCAACGCTTTGCTAAAGCGTCATACGGGAAACCGTATCGAGGGTTCGAATCCCTCCGTCTCCGCCAGTGGCCAGCCGCGAAGCATTGAAGTTGTTGAGATTTCGCTTTGCCGCTCTTTAGAGCCCCACATTTAGCCCCACAGTCGTAGTGCGACGCGGCTAGACCACGCCGCCGAGCGCGCTACGATGACTGACGCCGGACAGGTGGCGATCTAATTGGCGGGGACGCAGTGCTGAAGTTGAATAGCGTGGAGTCGCCGAAGGATGAGCGGCCGTCGGGCGAGGCCACCTTCAACTATGCGAGCCACGATGGCCGGTTCGTCATCGGTACAGAACCGTGGGCGTTCGAGACGCGCTGGAGCAGCGCCAGCCAGGGGTCAGCTCACCTCTACAACGACCCAGCCGGCATCGAGGGCGTCGCGATTGCAGAGGGGATCGCTAGCATCGGGCAGATGACGCCTGACGTGGTGGCCACTGCGGATTTCACGTCGCGGACCCGAACGCCCAGGGTGGGGCAGGTCGCCCTGCTTCGGAACACAGCAGGCTTCTACGCTGCGCTGGAGCCCCTTGAGGTCGGCTACTCGGCGGCCCCGTCTGGCAACGTCATGCGCCTGCGGTTCGCAATCCAGACGGATCGCTCGACGGACTTCTCGTCTTTCGCCACCGCCTTCAACGACCGACAAGCCCTGACGGATCAGCTCCTCACCGCCGCCGCCGAGGCCGCGCGGGCACTGCGGGCTGTGCCCACGGGCGAGAACGCGGGCGAGAGTGGCGCGGTCGGGATCGGCCATAATCAGCCGCCGCCTGAGTTTGCGATCACCGAGACCGATAGGGCCGAGACCTTGGCTGCGATTGACGCCGTTCGACAGGAGGCCGTGAGTGCGACGCCCTCGACTGGCAGGTTGCGCACTGCTGGACAGACGATCGCGCGATTGGCCGGCAAGGTCGCCAAGTGGATCGGCGGCAAGGCTGATGCTGCCGCCGACGAGTTCGCCAAGACTGTGGGCAAGGCCGCTGGGTTCGCGGCCGTAGGTGGCCTCGCCGCGTGGCTCGCCCTACAGGGCAAGCTCGCGGTGCTGGTCGACATCCTGGGCAAGTTCGCGGGCTAGTCGGCCACTGCGAGGCTCTCACTTAGCAGGGTCGCACCCCGTAATTCCATGAAAATTAGGGCTGAACCAGGGGAAGAGAATGCCGAAACCCATTCCAGTTCACACCAAGAGCCTCGTCACGATGATGGCCGGAACTGCGTTCCTAGTGACGAATGGCGCATCGACGTGGCTCGTTACTTGTATCCATGGGTTCAGTAACCTCAAGAAGACGCCCGCAGAGCCTCGTTATTTCCAGCAGTCTGAAGTTCGAGTTCTCGGTGGCGGTCCAACGATCCCTTTGTACGCGAATGGGCAAAAGCAGTTTTCTGTCTTGACAGAAAATGGCTCGAACATTCTCTGGGACATCATTGCTATCAAACTCTCCGCAATAGAAACGGATCGTCTGCGGAGATACGGTGCTTACTTGCTGGAAGAGATAGGCGCTGCAGAAGCCGGGGACAGCGTTCAGATCACGGGATTTCCAGGCTTAGACGCTGCAATCATCCCAGAGACTGAGATGACGGCAAAAGTCGTCGATGTGCAGGGTGCGAGCATTGAATTTGACCAGCCAAGCGTCCCTGGCTGGTCCGGGTCACCGGTTGAGAAGGACGGCGTGCTGATCGGGATGGTACACGGAGATCGTGGCCCGCCATCTGAACCCCGTGCCGGGCTCGCGATCAACCTAACAATCTTCAAGGATCACCTGTTCGTTTAGGAGATCAACCACCGGCCCGTTCGGTTCAGCCGTGGTTGGGCAGCTTTCCGGAGCGCGCCGCCCCGCTGCGTATCGCCGCCTCCGCTCCTCGATCGAGTAGCGTCCATGCTTCTGTCCGTTCTTGTTGCCACGTGGCGGCCGCGATCGGCCGCCGTGGAAGCGGCAGCGGCCGTTCGGCCCGGCATAGTTGCGGCAGGGGCGGCCCGCCTGCCTCGCCCAAGCCCCGCACTGCTGGCGCAGCGGGATCAGGCCCATGGCTGCACATAGCCCAGGGGGGAGCCCCATCGACGTGGCGAGGCGCAGGAGCACGCGCCGCATCTTGCGGTCATCGCCGTGCTTCCAGCAGAACTTGCGGTAGCTATCGCTGCCCCGCTCATCGAGCGCGCGCAGCCACCGTGCCCAGCCGGCCACGTCGTTCCGGTCTTCAGGCTGGCAGTCGATCGCGTACCGGTCGAAGGGCCCACGGGGCGGTGCCCAGCCGGACGGCGGCGGAACACGAGGGGAGGTCGCGACCTCCGCCGGCGCGGACTGCAAGCGAGCGGCACGGACGAAGTCGGAGGCATCAAGTGCCGGAGCCGGACCTTCCATGGATTGGAGCGCGAACGCGTCGTCACCCCAACCCTCGTCGGCCACGTCGTTGTTTTCTGCGACATGGCCTTCTGCGTCGTAAAGCGCGCTCACAGGAACTCGCTCCCGTCGCTTGCCACCGGCGTGGCGGAGGTTTGCCCAGGGGCTGGGGCGACCGCTTCGATGGGCGCTTTTGCTCCAGTGGTTTTCCGCCCCTTGCCGACCCCGCTCTGCTCCGCTCCACTCCAGTCAATCCCTAAAGGGATTTGACTGGAGCGGAGCACCGCCTGGGGGCCATCGTGCTCCAGTGCTCCAGTAGTGATTTCGACTGGAGCACGCACTGGAGCAGGCACCTCCTCTGGGCTACTCGCAGATTTTGCGAGTTGGGCTGGCGACCCTGATCCGACGACGATCCACCACCGTTTACGTCGGGATGCGTCGGGGCGTTCTTCACGCGCTAGCGTGCCGTCGTCGAGCAGGTCCTTCAGCACAGCCTTGATGCGGACGCGGTGCCCCTTGTCGTTGGCATCCAACCCCAGTGCCTGGGCAACCGCTTCGCCCGCCCACTGCTCGGCCTTGTCGCTCTCGCGCCATTCGCCCTGGGCGATCATCGCCTGCACGTCAGCGGCCATGGTCGGGGCCAGCGGCTCGGCTGCCCCAGCGGCCGGCGGGTAGTAGCGCGTCGCGACACCGACGCTGTCGCCGATCCACTCGTCACCCTCGCCGTTCGGGAGATCGACGCTCTCCATTCTATACCAGTCCGATCCGTCGGCCGCAGGTGCCCGGTTGGCTTTGTCGTCGAACGTGCGGAAGTAGCGCCGCGCGCCGCCCGCGTCGCCGGGCTCGGCGTTCATGCCCAGGCCGAAGCGGTTGAACTCGTCGTCCGTCATGCGGTTGAGCACCGTCACCGAGCGTGCGGCGTTGGTCAGCGCGCTGGCACCGCGCGCCCGGTCGACGGTCACCTCCGCGCCGGCCGCCTTGGACGTGTGGTGCACCAGCACGATCACGCAATCTGCCGCCGCCGCCACCTTCGCCCATTCCTTGGCAACCGCGTCGATCGCGCCGTTGTCGTTCTCGTTGACGGCATGGCTGCTCACGAAGGGGTCGACGATAAGGCAGTCGATCCGACGCGCCATGATCTCGGCGGCCAAGGCTTTGTAGACCGGCTGGAGCACGGTGAAGCCCTGCCGCGTGGCGACTGCCGTGCACAGGCTCTCATCGGTCAGGCCGCTGTTGACGAACAGCCCACTGGCGTCGGCCGGGGCAACGTTGTGGAACATGGCTGCGGCAATGATCGAGCGGTTCAGCTCCTCGCGCGCATCCTCCAGGTTCCAGAGCCACACCCGCTTCGGTCCACCGTGCACCTCGCGGCCCAGCAGAGGCCTGCCGGACGCCATCGCCAGCGCCATGCCAACGGTCAGCGCGGTCTTGCCGGTGGCACCAGGGGCAACGATCGCGCCGACGTTGCCGCGCTGAAGCTGGCGACCGTACAGCCACCTGCGCTGCGGGATGGTGTGCGCCGCTGGCCATCCGAACGGGATGGCGCTGATCGCCGCCGCCGCGCGCCGAGCATCGGCCAGCACCTCGAAACCGTCGCCGTCAGCCTCGACAGCCGCCTGGGCACGCTCGACCGCGCGGTGAGCAGCCCGCTCCGGGTTGGCCTGGGCGAGGCAGTGCGCACTGATCGGCAGCTCGGGGTCGAGCAGAACGGCGGCGATTTGATTGGCAGTGAAGCCGCGCCGGTGCATGTCGCACGCGGCGGCGTAGGTGTCGGCCGAACGGTCTTCGCCCGCTGGGTCGGCGAGCAACTGCCGGAGCGGATCAGCCGCGCCGATGCCCAGGGCGTCGAACAAGGCCAGACCACCGGCCAGGGCTGCCGGAGCCGGCCTGTCAGCGCGATCCGGCGTCGGGGTGGCCCCATACGCCGCCGTCAGCTCCGCAGGAGTCGTGCGGCCGTCCCTGACGCCCAGCAGCGAGGCGGCGGCGGCGAGGCGGCCGGCGTTGCGCTTCTTCTCGTTGGGCAGGTTGATGGTGCCGGGCGCGCGAAGGATGCGATCGACGTTCCAGCACGCGGGGTCGCCGCCAAACTCGGCGATGAGCGACCGGTTGATGGCCTCCACCGCAGGAGCGTCGAGCCCATCCACACGCCACAGGGCCTGCACGCCGCCCCCGCTGTCGACCACGACATGAGGCGGGACCGTCGCGTCGCGCAACATTGCTGCTGCGGCCGCCTTGTCAAACGTGCCGCCGTCTTTCGGCGGGTCGATGTCGACCTGGGCATAGCGGATCGCGGTCACGTCCTCTTTGCTCGCCTTCTTGTTCAGTCCCGCGCGGACGGCGTTGACGGAATAGTAGACGTTGGCACCGGCGGCGTTGCGCTCGGCGGCCCAGACGGCTGCGGCGGCGGCGTCATCGCCGAACCACCGCGCCTTGAAAGGGCCGCCGGCAGCCGGGAAGGTAACGAGCTGGATTGCATCCGCGCCCACCTGGGCGAGGAAGCCTTCGATCGCGGCGCGATCGGGTGCGAGGGCGCTCATGCTGCCGCTCCTTTCCTATTGGATCTCGCCCGCAGCACTTCGCGCACGGCGGCGCTGCGCAGGCATTGGTCGATGTCGGCATCGGTCAGGGGAGCCCAGCCGGCGCGCATGACGCAGGTCACCGCGCGCTGACGCTGCACCTCGTCGAGCCGGACGGCGGCGTTCTGGCCAGCGAAGCGGATCAGCCGTGTAGCTAGCCGGATGCACGAGCCGGCAACCGGCCGGACGCGATCCCACACCTCGAACCCAAGGCGGTCAATCGCATCGGGGGCGGTCAGCACAGCCGTCAGGTCGCGCATGGCTTCCGCTCGGGCGTCAGCGGGACGGCTCGGGGCGGTCTTCATGCCCGCCTCCGCTGCTGGCGATGTGCCTCGTACTCCGGCGTGCGCGGCAGGTTCGCGAGGGCAAGCTGAAGGCGGTCGAGCGCGACGTGACCCAAGCCCAGCTCCTCAAGGCGGCAGCACAGCCATGCTTCGTCATCGTCGAACACGTCGCGGGGCTTACCCGCACCGTCTGCGATCGTGAGGATGTCGTGCGAGGCATCGGCGTCGAACCGGTACTGGAGGGTAGCGCCGAGCAGCGCAGGGTTAAGGAGGGCATCTCGGAGATCGGGGAGGAATGCCGACGGGGCTGGTATGCGGTGTTGGCAATCCGTGAGATTTGATGTATGTGCCATCGTGTTATTCCTTGGAGAAGGCGTGACATTCACGGCCCCGCTGGGTTGCAGCCCATGCGGGGCCGTATTGCGTTCAGGACGATCGCGGAGCCCTTGGCTGGCGGACATTGCGGATCACGCGGCGACGCCGTCGACTAGCGCGCGCAGGCTCTCGACTTTGACGAGCGTGCGACGGCCAATCTTGACAGTGGTGAGTTGCCCAGAGGCAATCAGCGCCCACGTGCGGGTTTTGCCGAGCCCGATCATCTGGGCGGCATCGGCTACGGAAACGGTTAGCGGTTGCATCAGAACACTCCATCAGTCTGACTCTCAGCGAGCCGGGGTGAAGGGTTATGCACGGCCGCGAACGCGTCATGGATACTCCCAACACGGCGGCCCATTACGGACTGCCGCGAACCGCTATGACGGAAGGCGGAAAGGTCATGGACACCACGGCCGACGCCGCGCGATCAGGGTTGGCGCGTCAGCCCATGGCTGGTGCGCACATGCTGGACGCCGTTGATCCGCACGGTGCCGCCTGGGTCTCGGGCAAGGTCAAACGCGACGGCGCGCAAAGTCGGTGATGCTGCGATCTCGGGGAGCAGGTCAGAGCCGGCCCAGGCGTGCAGCCGAAGTGGAAGGTGTCGACGGCGAGCGCGTCGTCCAGCGCGTCGAAGGGGCCGAAGGTCTCCTCGTCAGTGTCGACAAGGAAGCCGGCCGGCCGGGCGTAGATGGTTGCCGAGCCGGTGTGTGCGGCGCTGTCACCCGCCCAGGTGAGGCGAACGACTGGTTCGCCCAGCTCGTCACCGTCATCCATGTCGTCCGGCGTCACGCGACGACCGCAAGGCGCATCGACGGGGCAGATGCTGCCGGCTGGGGTGCAGCCACGCCCTGGTACGCGGCAACCGCGTCCCGCCAGATGGCAAGGCAGATGCTGGTTGCCGCTTGCGCCGCCGCCTGAGGCGACTTGCCGGCGCGCAGGGATGCGGCCAGCTCACGATCGGCGGCGGCCTTGACTGCCCAGGCAAGCGCGGTGGCGGCGTTGCGGGCAGCGTGCTGGGCTTGGCCGGAGCGCAGGGCCTCGGCCGCATCGGCGAGCGCACCACGAACGCGCAGCTCGGCCTCTTCGCCGCCGCCTGCCTCACGCTCAACGACGTTTACACACCACTCCAGCAGCGCGGTGGCGCGCTTCCGCTCCAGCCCAGTGGACTCGATGCCGCAGCTAGCCGACTGTGGATCGCGCGTGCCGACGAGCACCGGGACCAGCGGCAGTAGCAGATCGGTGCGCCAGTGGTTGGGCATCGCGTCGTTGAGGACGCGGCCGAACTCGATCAGCACTGGGCAGACGCAGGCAGGCCAATCGCCGTGTCGCTCTCCGGCGAACAGCGCCACCGCCTCCATCAGGCAGAGGCCGTCGTCTGGGCCGCTATGCTGGCCGACGGTCAGCCGGATGTTGTGCCACGCGTGCATGTGCGCACCTCGCTTCGTTGCCGGCTGCCCGGCCGCATCGCCTACGTGGCTCGCCACCTTGCCCGAGGGGCAGGTTGGCCTGGGCGAAAGCCCAGTCTGAATGCATGGGATGTGCCTTTCGTCCTTTAAAAGCGAAGGTCAACCCGTTGTGAGCACAGGCTCCTAAAGAATATCCCAAATGACGGGCCGGCCGGTATCGTCATGCTGGATAAGTGCTGCGATCGTTCCTACTGCTGCACGCGGAATATGAGAGCGAGCTTCCGCCCATGTACTAACCTTGCGCACAGCCTTTGCACGACCATGCTTCAGCAGGCGAAATCCGCCGTTATGCGGCTTCGCGGTATAGAGCGTCACGCCCGCCTTCCAATTTGTAGTGCCGGCGGACCAATCGGCCGAATTGGCTAAAGATTGCTCCATCGAAGATGTGACTGAAACATCAAAGCACATTGCTATACAAAGCAAGTCAGAGTGAAGTTCACTTATCTCGCTAGCGGTCGGGGTGTATCCCGAGGAGTGGGCACTGCGATGACGTTTCCGTACGGTACTTTTCACCAGTTCCTGAACTGATGGAACGCCTATCCCAGCATCTGCTGCGAGCTGCCGGAAAGTGGTCCAGCAGTCATGAACCTGGAGGCTTGATAATAACTCCTTTAGTCCGGAGTCGGACAAGTTGCCGGTGTAATCACCCGCGACATACTTTGTGAACTGCAACACGGACCCGTGACCCGAACTCATTTTTGCGATCTCGCTCCGCAGTTCGCCTTCGTAATCGTCTCCTTGACGCTTGAGCATTCTCGCGTACTGTTGAAGGTAATTGAGCGCGTTAAGGCGTGCTGCAAGGCGTAGCTTCTCCGGCAGTTCCTCATACGACCTTGGCCAGCGCTCAAGCGTCAGCAGCACCTCGCTCGTCCTATCTCGAACAAATGTCTCGAGTGCGATCAGTCCTGTTATGAGGATACCACGTCTCAAAACCAGCACACCAGGAGCTATAGTAGTTCCGGTTGCTCCGAGCGCCACCGACTCCAGCGCAATAGCTTCTCCGATCCCGGAAAGACTTCGCATGAAATCACTGCGAGCTGTGCTCATGGTTCAAATTACGCTTAACAGCATATTGTACGTTTGCTCGATACGGTATCGAATACGAGCGGGTGTGTTAGTGCCAAGCCGCACTGCCTCTTCAAATTCGGGCTTATCAAACAAATCCTTTGTGGCGTCGATAATTGCAGCTTGCTTACCTATCAGCGAGGTTGCTTCAGAATCTGTGAGAATCGTTGCTGCTATCATCTCGGCGTCATACAGGCCGGCAAGCGCTTGCTGTCTCCATTTCTGCCCGTCCCACCGTTGAAAGACGTTGTCGCCCCAAAGCATGGCCGTACGTGAGATTGCTTGGGCAAAGGGTGCCATCAGCGCGTCGAGTACCGGCCCTTCAGCTCCAGTGTTGGCTAGCATGAAACTGTCCATCGATTTCGATAGGCTTCCCGAGAAGTTTAGCCAGTTTTCGTTTAAAGTAAGAAACCTTAGAACAAATTCTGCGTCTTGCATCTGTTGGTAAGCAGCCGACTTAGGTCCATCTATTTTCAAAGCCGCTTTCAATAGCGTGTTATCGGCTGCATTGAAGATCGCATCATTCAGCGCTCCTCTGAATGCAACATTTCTTATCTCCTGATTATTGAGCCTGATACCCCCACGATTCAGGCGTATAAATACCTCAAATTTTAATCGTGGATGGGATTGTTTCAGAAGTGTAATAACTCTGAGGTACGGTCGAATGCGAAGCGCGTTCTGCAATGTCTTGGGGAGTTCACGAAAACGTGCTCCGTTTAGTTCTGGAAATTCCTCCAAGCCCTTCAGCGCAAAAGAATTATTTAAGTAGTCGGAAACGGCGGTTATGCGCTGCTTGCCGTCTATGATTGAGTAGATGCCGTATTCCTCTTCTGCGAGATAAATCGGCGGAACAGGGACGTTGAGGAGGAAGGACTCGATTAACTCGGACTGACGTTCGACTTCCCACCGCTCACGCCTCTGGTACTTAGGTGCCATATCAATGATTTGGCCATCCACCATATCTTTCAGGCCCTGGAGCGAGAAGTCAGAGGTCTGGAGGACTAGATCATTCTGCGATTGATCGAAGCGTCGTTCAATCTCAGCTACATTCCCAATTGCCACGATGGTTCCAGTCAGTCGTCCCTAATTAGAATGGCATATTGCGCTGGACGGTTGTCGACAAGCGCCACTCATCGCCTCGGGTTCGCGAATGTGGCCGACGTACTCGAGCTTTCAATGCCTGCGTTGCATCGTAGGGCATGGCTTACGCGGGACGCTGCGATGTGTCGGGGTCCTCGCTCGTACCTGACGACGCAGGCACAGCAAACACAGCCCAGGCATCCATGAGGCCGCGCCGCTTCTCCAGGTAGTTCGTACGCCGGTACGCCGCCTCGACCTTGTTCCCGATCGTGTGGGCCAGGGCGGCCTCCACCACCTCGCCGGGGAAGGCGGTCTGTTCCGCTGCCCAGTCACGGAAGCTCGACCTCATGCCGTGGACCGTAGCGTCTTCCGCGCCGGCCGTGCGTAATACCTTCGTCAGCGTCATGTCGCTCATCGGGCGCTTCCCGGCAGTGCGTGTAAGAGCACCCGGCCGTCCCTTGCCCAGGCTGTCAGCGTAGGCGGCGCGACCAGTGATGCCGGGGAACACAAGCTCGTCCGACGCCACGTCGGCCATGCGCTTTAGGATGGCGAGGGCTGGCGCGGACAGCGGCACGAGGTGCTGCTTGCCCGCCTTCATGCGATCGGCAGGCACCGTCCACACCGCCGCCTCAGTGTCAATTTCGCTCCAGCGTGCACCGCGCACCTCACCCGATCGCGCCGCCGTGAGGATCAGGAACTGGAGCGCGAGGCGGCCGATGCTCTCGGTCTCGCCCAGTGTCTGCATCAGCGTAGGCAGCTTCTCGTAAGGCAGTGCGGCGAAGTGGCCGTCCTTCTTCGGCTGGCGGGGCAGTCCTTTCGACAAAGAGCGCATGGGAGCCTCGCTCGCGCGGTGCCCCTTGGCGTAGGCCCAGTCGAGCACCGCGCCGATACGCTGCCGGACACGCCGCGCGGTCTCGGGCTTGTCGAGCCAGATGGGCAGCAGGGCGTCGCGGATCATCGGGCCGTCGATCTTGTCGACGGTCTCTCCGCCAAGGCTGGGAAAGGCATACGCCTCCAGCGATGACAGCCACTGCGCGCGGTGCTTCGGATTGCGCCAGCCGGCCTGCTGCTCGCCGTGCGCCTGCTGGGCCGCTTCGCGGAACGTCGGAGTGGCCTCGACGACCTGCCGGGCCGCGCGCTTGGCCGCCACCGGGTCTTCGCCGGCCTTGAGCTGCTTGCGTGTAGCTGCGGCCTTCTCGCGCGCCTCCGACAGCCCCACAGCGGGGTAGGTGCCCAGGCCGATGTCGCGGCGCTTGCCGTCGGCCTGCCCGCGCCACAGCCACGACTTGGCACCGCTCTCGCGCACAACGAGCAGGAGACCGCCGCCGTCGGAGTACCGGCCGGGCTCCTTCGCCGCCTTCACCTGCAACACCGTCAGATTGCCCATCAGCTTCCTAGCCCCACATTGCGCCCCACACTTTGTTGTGGTTCTAGCGGAACGTCAATGGTCGCTGGTGAACGCTAGATGTAAGAATAACTGTACGTTATCAGGTGGTCTGCGGTCCCAGATGGTCCTGGGCGGACCAGGGTTGTGCAGACTCCGTCTCCGCCATTTCAGTACCCGAGCGGGCACGCCGGGCGTTGCCGATTTTCCTTCCTGTGCAGCCCCGAGGGTCCTGAGCAGGTCGCCGTTCGATCCCGTTATGCGGGCTCCATGTCGCCTGCCAAACGTCGCGGATCGACCGATCGATCTGGTCGATGCGCGCTGCAATCGCGCGTTGGTGCGGCAGCGCGCTGCAATGGATGTTCCCTTCCGCAGCCTGCCGCTTGCGAGATCGGACGACATCGCTAGTTCGGTATCCAGAAAGAAAACGTTGGGAGAGCAAGAGGATGGCGCATCCGTGGGAAGGGGCGCAGCCGGACCGCCGCACGGTGTTGCGCGGGCTGGCGGCAGCGACCGCAGGGCTGGCGGGGATCGGCGAGGCGGTTGCCGCGGTGCCGTCGGAGCCGGATTTCGGACCCAATGTGCTGCTGTTCGATCCGGCGATGCCCGCTGCCGCGATTCAGGCGAAGCTCGACGCGGTGTTCCGCACGCAGGAACGCGCGCACTTCACCGATGCGCGCCATGCCATCCTGTTCAAGCCGGGCCGCTATGCGGTCGACGTCAACGTCGGTTTCTTCACGCAGGTCGCCGGGCTGGGCGTCCATCCGGACGATGTGGTCATCGATGGCCATGTCCATGCCGAGGCCGACTGGGCGGACGGCATGGCGCTGGTCAATTTCTGGCGCAGCGTCGAGAATTGCGCGGTCCGCCCGCCGGACGGGCGCGATCGCTGGGCAGTGTCGCAGGCGGCGCCCTATCGCCGCATGCATCTGTACGGCGATCTGGCGCTCGACGACGGCGGCTGGTCGAGCGGCGGGTTCATGGCGGACTGCCGCATCGAGGGGACGGTCCGGTCGGGCAGCCAGCAGCAATGGTTCACCCGCAACACGCGGCTGCGGGCATGGGCGGGTTCGAACTGGAACATGATGTTCATGGGTGTCGCCGGTGCGCCGCCGTCGTGCTTTCCGGAGCCGCCGTACACGACGCTGCCGACCGTGCCGCTGATCCGCGAGAAGCCGTTCCTCGCGATCGACGCCGCGGGGGCGTGGCAGGTCATGGTCCCGCCACTGCGCCGCGATGCGGCCGGGGTGAGTTGGGGCGCATCCGCACGCGCGCCGGATGCGGTGCCGTTGTCGCGGTTCCTGATCGCACGGCCGGACATGCCGGTCGCGACGATCAACGCCGCGCTCGCCGAGGGTCGCCATGTCCTGTTCACGCCGGGTATCTACCGGCTGCGCGAACCGATCCGGGTTGCGCGCGCCGGCACGATCCTGCTCGGCATCGGACTGGCGACGCTGCTGGCGGATGGGGGCACGCAGGCGATCCGGGTCGCCGATGTCGGGGGCGTCACGATCGCAGGGCTGCTGATCGATGCCGGTCCGACGATGTCGCCGGTGTTGGTGGAGATCGGTCCGCGCGGGTCGTCACGCGATCATCGCGCTGCGCCGACGCTGCTCGCGGACCTGTTCTTCCGCGTCGGCGGTGCGACAACGGGCAACGCCGACACCTGTCTGGAGATCAACAGCCACCATGTCATCGGCGACCACCTGTGGATCTGGCGGGCGGATCACGGGGATCGGGACGGCGGGCGGGTGCATGTCGGCTGGTCGGAAAGCGTCGGCAATCAGGGACTGGTGGTGAACGGCAGCGACGTGACGCTCTACGGCCTCTTCGTCGAACATTTCCGCCGCTACCAGACCCTCTGGAACGGCGAGCGGGGCCGCACCTATTTCTACCAGAACGAATTGCCCTACGATCCGCCGGATCAGGCCGCCTATATGGCCGGCGCGACGCGCGGCTGGGCGGCGTACAAGGTCGCCGACACGGTGCGCGCGCATCAGGCGACCGGCATGGGGATCTACGCCAATTTCACCGCTGATCCGGGCATCGTGCTGGAAAGCGCGGTCGAGGTGCCACGCACACCCGGTGTCCGGATCGCGAACGTCACGACCATCTCGCTCGGCGGCGGGATGGGCACGATCGCGCATCCGGTCAACGATGCGGGCGCTGCGGCGCGACCGGGTGCGATCCGCCAGACGTTGACGCACTATCCCCCGGTCGCGGAGGCCAGATGATGCTGTTCCTGCTCGTCACGCAAGCTGCGGTGATCGCCGCTCCACCTGCGCCGACGCTCGGCGCGTCCAGCCACCGCGTCGATCGTGCGATGGCCGCCCCGGCGGCGCTGCCGACGTTTGCCGACGAATTCGACGGCGCGCGCGTGGATGCCGCCAGGTGGCAGTTCGACCGCTCGCGCAACGCGCAGGGCTGGTACAATCACGAGCGGCAATATTACGGGCCGGACAATGCGCGGATCGCAAGCGGTTCGCTGGTGATCGAGGCGCGGGCGGAGACGCTGACGAAGGCGCGCGCGCCCGATTGGGGCGGGCAGGCCTATACCTCCGCCAAGCTCGTCAGCCGCAAGGCGTTCGGTTATGGATTCTACGAGGTGCGGGCGCGCCTGCCATGCGGGCGCGGGACATGGCCGGCGATCTGGCTGCTGCCGTCCGGCGGCGCATGGCCCGCCTCAGGCGAGATCGATATCATGGAGATGGTCGGGTCGGACCCGAACGTCGTTCACGCGACGCTGCACAGCGAAGCCTATAATCACGCCAGGGGGACGCAGCGCGGCGCGCAGGTGACGGTGCCGACCGCCTGTACCGCGTTCCACACCTATCAGCTCGACTGGCAGGCCGACGCGATCCTGATCGGCGTCGATGGCCGGGGCTATATGCGGGTGGCCAACGATCGACCGGGCGACACCGCGGCATGGCCGTTCACGCGGCCGTACCGGCTGATCCTCAACCTCGCCGTCGGCGGCGACTGGGGCGGTGCCAAGGGGATCGACGATGCCGCGCTGCCCCAGCGGATGACGGTCGATTATGTCCGCTACTGGGCTAGCGCCAGGCCCTGACGCGCAGCATCCCCAGTCCGCCGCCCAGCGTCAGCGCGGCGAGCGTCAGCATCACGGCGCTGAAATCGTGCGGGGTCGCCAGCATCCACGTCAGCGGTGGGCCGAGCAGCGCCGGCAGCGTGTTGGCGAGGTTGAGCAGCCCCAGGTCACGGCCACGGTGGGCCGGGCTGGGGAGCAACTGCATCGCGAACGCGGCATGGAGCGCGACGAACACCGACGAGCCGATCGTGTAGACGACGAACGCGGCGGCACCGCTGGCCCAGTCGGTCGCGCCGGCCATGCCGATCAGCCCGGCCGACGCCACCCCGGCGGCGATCAACAGGAACGGCTTGCGCCGTCGCGTCAGGTCCGACAGCCGGCCAAGCACCAGCGCGATCGGCAGCGGCAGCAGGAATGCCAGCGTCAGCAGATGGCCGATCCGCGCCGGCAGGTCGGCAGGCGACCCGTCCGTCGGGATGCTTTCGAAATAATACAGCAGATAGGCCTGCGTCACCACACCCGCGACCTGCACCAGCAATCGCGATACGCCGGCGACGGCAAGGTCGCGGCGCGGGACCGGCAGCGCATCGGCGGCGTCGCCGTCATGGCCGGGTGAACGGGCTACGCGGCGGCTTCGGCTGGCCAGCAGCGGCAAAAGGCAGGCCGCGACCGCGACGGGGACCAGCGCGAACCGCATCGCCTCCGGCAGCATCGCCTGCCCGACGAGCAAGGCCGACACGCCCGAGGCTACCGGGCTGCCGAGCGACAGCAGACCACCCGCGACGCCCTTTTGCGCATCCGGTATCTCTTCAGACATGATCGCCATCATCGGCGCGAGCACCGCGTTCACCGCAAGCTGGAACGCGACCACCGCCGCGACGATCTGCACCGGCGTGGTCGCCAGCGCGACCAGGGCATAGCTGGCGGCGGTCGCGATCAGGCCGCCCGCCATCCAGCCGCGCCGGCCGATCCCGCCCTGCACCGACCGGTCGGACAGCCAGCCGAACAGGATGCCCGACCCGCTGGCGGCGATCGCCCCGGCGGTGACGCAGGCGGTGAAGACGCCGATCCGCGCCGGCCCGCTCAGCAGCTCGATCTTCAGCGGCAGCAGCAGCGTCAGCAACGGCAGGTATGCGATCACGCCGCCGACGTTCGCCAGCGCGAAGACGAGCAGGAAGGCGGGCGATCGGCGGGGCGGGGATGGCAGGGTCATCGGTCGGCGACCCTGCCCGCGCGGGACCCTCCCGGCAACCGCCCGTTCCGGCATCCCCTTGGCTTACGGCAGGAAACCCCGTCAGGGCTTCATCGTCGCAGCCTCCAGCGTGGCGGAGGACACCATTGTCCGGTCGGTGGCATCATGGCCGAGCGCAACGCGATAGCGGCCGGCATCGATCCGCCAGCCGGGCCGTTTGACGTCGTAATCGGCAACGATACGAGGTTCCGCCGTCAGGGTGACGCGCCGCGTCTCGCCCGGCTTCAGCACAACGCGGGTGAACGCCGCCAGCCGCATCGGCACGCCCCCGGTTTCCCGCGCGACGTACATCTGCGGCACGTCGGCGCCGGCACGCGCCCCCGTATTGATCACGTCGAAGGTGACGCTGAGCGTCCGGCCGCCGGTGACGACCGGGTTGCGATAGGCGAAGCTGGTATAGCTGAGGCCGTGGCCGAACGGGAACAGCGGCGTCATCCGCTTCCTGTCGTACCAGCGATAGCCGACGTCCGCGCCCTCGACATAATCGACCGGAAAGCTTTCGAGCACGTGCGTCGATGCGGCACCGGGATCGGCAGCGGCGGCCGCGTCGAGTCCGGTCAGGCGATCGAGCCCGACCGGGCGCGGGCGCACCGGCTGCGACGCGTCGGCGGGGAAGGTGATCGGCAGGCGGCCCGACGGATTGACCTTCCCGGTCAGGATGTTGGCGATCGCCTCGCCGCCACGCTGGCCGGGATACCAGGCTTCGATGACCGCAGGGACCTTGTCGATCCATGGCATCAGCACCGGCCCGCCGGTTTCCAGCACCGCCACCGTGCGCGGCTGCACCGCAGCGATGGCGGCGATCAGCGCATCCTGATGGTTGGGCAGCCGCAGGTCGGGGACGTCGTCCGCCTCGGTCGTCCATTGCGTGGCGAAGACGATCGCCATGTCCGCGCCCTTCGCGGCATCGACCGTCGCGTTGAGGTTGCGGCCGTCGATCCATGTCACCTGTGCGCCGGGCAGCGCCTTGCGCAGTGCGGCGAGCGGCGAGGACGCGTGATAGGTGATCCGCGCGAACGACGCCGACCCGCCATAGGCCAGCGGGGTCTCGACGGGCGCGCCGCCGACCGAGCGGACCTGCGACGATCCGCCGCCCGACAGCACGCCGACATCGGCATTGCCGCCGATCACCACGATGCGTCTGGCGGTCCGCGCGATCGGCAGCACGTTGCCCTGGTTCTTCAACAGGACGATCCCGGCCTCCGCGGCGCGCTGCGCGACGTCGGCGTTGCGGGCATAGGGCGGGGTCACCGCGGCGGCGGGCATCGGTGCGTCATAGGCGCCGGTCTGGATCAGCCCGGTCAGATAGCGCGCGACCATGTCGTCGAGCCGTCGCTGCGACACCGCACCTTTGGCGACTGCGGCCTGCAACGGCGCGCCGAAATACGGGGCCTTGTCCAGTTCCTGTCCCGATTGCTGGTCGAGTCCGGCGTTCGCGGCCTTGGCGGTGGAATGCACCGCACCCCAGTCGCTCATCACCCAGCCGGCATAGCCCCAGTCGCGCTTCAGCACGTCGTTCAGCAGATGGTCGTTCTCGCACGCCCAGTCGCCGTTGACCTTGTTGTACGCGCACATGACCGACCCGGGCTGGCCGCGTTCGATCGCGATCTCGAACGCCAGCAGGTCGCTCATCCGCAGCGCCGCTTCGCCGATCCGCGCATCGACGACCATGCGCCCGGTCTCCTGCGCGTTGAGGGCGAGGTGCTTGACCGTCGAGACGATGCGGTTGCTCTGGACGCCGGCGATATGCGCGCCCGCCAGCGTGCCGGCGAGCAGCGGGTCCTCGCCGAGATATTCGAAGTTGCGACCGTTCCACGGATCGCGCGTCAGGTTGACGCCGCCCGCCAGCAACACGTTGAATCGTTTGTCGCGCGCCTCGGACCCGATCATCGCACCGCCGGCGCGCGCGATCATGGGATCGAAGCTCGCCGCAGTGGCGAGGCTGGACGGCAGTGCGGTGGCGACATCCCCCTTCCGTTGCTCGACCTGATTGGCGACCCCGAGCGAGGCGTCGCTCTCCCGGACCAGCGGCACGCCGAGGCGCGGGATGCCGTCGATATGACCGGCCGACGGGATCAGTTCGTTCCTGCTCTTGCCTGCCGCCATCGGCGGGAACAGGCCGTGGACCAGCAGCAGCTTCTCGTCCTGGGTCATCCGCGCGACGATAGCATCGGCGCGGGCGCGGGCCTGAGCGGCGGACACGGCGGCAGGTGTCACCGGCGCCGTCTGCGCCGCGGCACCGGCCTGGACCAACGCCATCGTGGCGGCACCCGCCAGGGCGACTTGCAGCAGTCTGGACATCGTCTCTCCTCTCGTTCCGGATCGCCATGTCGTGCCGGCAGCCGGCGGTGCAGATTTATCACACCGTTTCATCATCAACAGCATATCCGGTGAACGTTCACAATAGCTGCGACATCCGCTTGACAAAATTCGGCAAAGATTGAAGTGAACGTTCACAGGAGTAGGCACGAGCAATGCGTGCCGCATAGGGAGGATACAGGATGCGTGGCTTTACGGCTCGCTCGCTTTCGCGTTTGATCATCGGCACCTCGGTCGTCGCCCTCGCCGGCGTCCCCGCTGCCGCATGGGCGCAGGACGCTGCCGCTACCGTCGGCAATACCGGTCCGTCGGAGATTGCGCCGCAGCCCGCGCAGGCGGCGACGGACCCTGCGGAATCGGACGACATCGTCGTCACCGGCATCCGCGCCTCGCTGCGCGCCTCCGCCGACATCAAGCGCGATGCGCAGGGTATCGTCGATGCGATCTCGGCCGAGGACATCGGCAAGTTCCCCGACACCAACCTCGCCGAATCGCTCCAGCGCATCACCGGCGTCTCGATCGACCGCTCGAACGGCGAAGGCTCGTTCGTCACCGTCCGCGGCCTCGGGCCGGAATACAACCTCGTCGTGCTGAACGGTCGCCAGCTGCCGACGTCGGTGATCGGTGACGGCAACAGCGCGCCGGGTTCGCGCGCCTTCGACTTCGCCAATCTGGCGTCCGAGGGCATCGCCGCGCTGGAGGTCTACAAGTCCGGTCGCGCCTCCGTGCCGTCTGGCGGTATCGGTGCGACGATCAACATCCGCACGCCGCGCCCGCTCGACAAGGTCGGCACGCGCGGCTCGATCGCGGCGCGCGGGGTCATCGACACGTCGCAGAACGGCAAGAACGACATCACGCCGGAAGTGTCCGGCATCTTCTCGACCACCTTTGCCGACGACCGGATCGGCATCCTGCTGAACGGCGTCTACCAGAAGCGGCGTGCCTCGGTGAACCAGGCGAACGTCGGCTGGCGCGACGGCTATCTGGGGTCGGAGAACAACTGGGGTTCGCTGGCGCAGCCGGGCGATCCGCGCGCGGCGAACATCACCAACCGTCCCGACGCGACCGACGTGTACGAAGTGCCGCAGAACGCGTCGTACGACGTCAACAACATCAGCCGCGAACGCATCAACGGACAGCTCGTGTTGCAGGCCAAGCCGACCGACACGCTGACCGCGACCGTCGACTACACCTATTCGCGCAACGAGGTGAAGACGCGCAACGCCAACGTCGGGATCTGGTTCAACCACAACGACACGTCGTCGGCCTGGACCGACGGTCCGGTGGCGGGTCCGCTGTTCTACACCGAGCGCTTCACCGCGGCGGAAGCCAAGGACCTGTCCTATTCCAGCGCGCTGACCGCCTATCGGACCGAGAACAAGTCGCTTGGCGGCAATCTGACGTGGGAAGCGCCGGGCGGCGTGACGATCGCGCTCGATGCGCATCATTCGACCGCCGAATCGAAGCCGACCAACAAATACGGCAACAGCAACTCGCTCGGCACCGCGGTGTTCGGCGTCGCCAACCAGACGATCAACTTCGAAAACGACCTGCCGGTCATCTCGTACCAGATGCAGCCGGGGATCGATCCCCTCAACGCGGGGCTGATCGTGCCGACGGGCAACGCCTTCCGCAATTCCTATTTCCGCGACCGGATCAACCAGGTCCAGCTGAAGGGGCATTACGACCACGACGGCAGCTTCCTCGATTCGCTCGACTGGGGTTTCACCTTCACCGACAACAAGGTGCGCTCCGCCTATGGCGTGCTCCAGAACGATACCTGGGGCGGCACGGGCGGCGACAGCGCAGCGCAGCGTGCAGCGGCGGCGGCGCTGTTGCCGGACGATATCTTCAAGGGGATCGACATCCCCGGCAAGTTCAAGGGGGTCAGCGGTGTCGGCAGCGCGGATATCGCCAAGACATTCTACGGCTACAGCTTCGAACAGGTCGTCGGCCTGCTCGACCAGACGTACAAGATCTGTGGCGGCGACGGGAATTGCCTGACGCCCTTCACCACCGATCGTCGTATTCGCGAAAAGACGGTCGCGCCCTATTTGCAGGTCAACAACACGTTCGACCTGTTCAACAATCCGGCGCACCTGATCGCGGGCTTGCGCTACGAGAACACGACGGTCAAATCGTCCGCACTGGTCCCGATTCCGACCGGCACGCGGCAGAATTCGCAAAACGAATTCAACATCGTCTATTCGGGCAACAGCGACTTCACGACGTTTTCGGGCAGCTACGACGAATGGTTGCCGTCGGTCGATTTCGACGTCCAGCCGATCCGCAACGTCAAGCTGCGCGCGTCGTACAGCCACACGATCACGCGTGCGGATTACGGATCGCTGCAAGGGGGCCTGACGCTCGACCAGCTGTTCCGCGTCGGCGGCGGCACGGGCGCTCAGGGCAATCCGAACCTGGTGCCGTACAAGTCCAAGAACATCGATCTGTCGGCGGAATGGTATTACACGCCGGAAAGCTACATGTCGGCAGGTTATTTCCGTAAGAACGTCTCCAATTACATCGGCAGCACGCAGGTCAACGGCCCGGCGTTCGGCCTGACCAACCCGGCGAACGGCCCGCGCTACCGGGCGGCGCTGGCGGCATTGGGTGCCGGGGCGACCTTTGCGCAGATCCGCGACTATATCGGTGCGAACTTCCCAGGCAGTGTCGTCAACGGCACCATCCTGGGCGCAGCGGCCGACGCGCCGGTGAACTTCGTGATCTCGACGCCGTTCAACAGCGACGAGACCGCGACGATCAACGGCTTTGAATTCGCGATCCAGCACAGCTTCTGGAATACGGGTTTCGGCACTCAGCTGAACTACACGATGGTCAACGGCAACCGCGACTATAACAATGCGCTGCCCGCCAGCGTGTCGCAATTCGCGGTCAACGGCCTTTCGGACAGCGCCAATGCCAGCGCCTATTACGACAAGAACGGCCTCCAGGCGCGCGTATCGTACAATTGGCGTGCCGAATTCCTTGCGGGGGGCGGCATCAATCCGTTCTACACCGAGGATTACGGGCAGGTCGATGCGAGCGCCAGCGTCGAGGTGGTGCCCGGCCTGACCGTGTTCGCCGAGGCGATCAACCTGCTGGGCGCGGACCGCCGCGGCCATCGCCGTTCGGATCGCAACGTGACGTTCGTGGTGAAGCAGGATGCGCGGTATTCGGGCGGCGTCCGGTTCAGCTTCTGATCCCGTCCCGCGGGCCGGGCGAAGGGAGCCATCGTATGGGAGCGATGGTTCTTTTCGCCTTGCCGCGGCGGCGACAGGGGATAGGGCAGGTCACCGACGACTGGATATGAGATCGATATGCCGGACCATGCCATCCTGACCGCCGCGACACATGGCGAGACGCGTGTCCGGCACGATCGTGGCGCCGCATTCGGCGATGCGGTCATGAGTTGCCTGATCGTTCCCGATGAATGTGTTCCTAGGCTGTTTCCTG
>JGI20283J13201_100030_pt1 | contig 32992 bp, 21 predicted proteins | sample Plalitdecfosmids_FD_13201 | JGI IMG/M metagenome (IMG submission 13201)
CGAGAGGTCCACGATGCCGGGCAGGAACTTGAACATGATGGAGAGCAGGAAGCCGCCGATGGTGGCAAACAGGGCCGCGTTGGACGTCGTTTTCTTCCAGAAGAAGCCCAGGATGAACATGGCGAAGATACCGGGCGACACGAAGCCGGTGTACTCCTGAATATACTGGAAGCCGCCCTTCTTGTCGATGCCCAGGTGGGGCGCAATCAGGACGCCCAGAATCATGGCGACTACCACGGCAATCTTGCCCACGGCTACCAGCTTCTTTTCCGAAGCGCCTTCGTTGAGGACCTTCTTGTAGATGTCGAGGGTGAAGATGGTGGCAATGGAGTTGGCCTTACCAGCCAGCGAGGCTACCACGGCGGCCGTCAGAGCGGCAAACGACAGGCCTTTCAGGCCCACGGGCAGAATGTTGAGCAGCACGGGATACGCACGGTCGGGGTTTACTTCGCCGTCCTGCATCATCTCGGGGCCGAAGATATCCTGCTTGAAGAGCACGTAAGCGGCAATGCCGGGCAGCACCACGATGATGGGCATGAGCAGCTTGAGGAAGGCGGCAAACAGGATACCGGCGCGGGCCGTGGGCAGGTCAGCGCCCAGCGCCCGTTGCGTGATGTACTGGTTGCAACCCCAGTAGTTCAGGTTCACAATCCACATGCCGCCGAGCAGCACGGTGAGGCCCGGCAAGTCGATGAAGTTGGGGTTGTCCTGCTCGAAAATCATCTGGAAGTGGTCGGCAGCCTGATCCTGCATCAGCTTGAAGCCGCTGATGACGCCCGACTGCCCGTAGTGGTCGGCCACCATGTCGAGGGCCAGGTAGGTGGTAGCCAAACCGCCCAGAATCAGGAAGAACACCTGAATTACGTCGGTAAAGCCGATTACCTTCATGCCGCCCAGGGTGATGATGACGGCAAACACGGCCAGTGCGTACATGCAGAACGTGAGGTTCAGGCCGGCAATGCTGCTGATGGCAATGGCGCCCAGGTAGAGAATCGAGGTCAGGTTGACCACCACGTAGAGCATCAGCCAGAAAATGGCCATAATCATGGCCACCGTGCCGTTGTAGCGCTGGTGCAGGAACTGGGGCATCGTGAAGATGTGGTTCTTCAGATACACCGGGATAAAGAACACGGCCACGATAATCAGCGTCAGGGCCGCCATCCATTCGTAGGTGGCAATGGCCAGGCCCATCTTGAAGCCCGAGCCCGACATACCCACGAACTGCTCGGCCGAAATATTCGAGGCAATGAGCGAGGAGCCGATGGCCCACCAGGTCAGGGAGCCTTCGGCCAGGAAGTAGTCCTTGGAGTCGCCTTCGGCCGTGCCGTCGTGGCCGGTTTTGCGGCGGTAGATCCAGATGCCGTATCCTGACACGATCAGGAAATAGACAAAGAATACAATGTAATCTAAGGTGGCGAGTTGATTCATTGAAACAGTGAAAGAGTAGGGAATTCGAGGTAGAGCACGGAGCCAGGCAAAGCCGCGCCCGGAAAGGTTGGCTAAAGCTAAGTTTCTGCCCTGTGAGTTCCACCCTTGGAACCCTAAATAAAGGGGTTAATCCTGGTTTTAACCCTCCCGTACTCTCACGTGAACTACCGCAACCGTTTGCATAGACCCGCTTCTGGCACGCTGCTCCACTGCTACCCTACTCACGGATTCGTTGTCGCCAGGCGCTGCTGCCGGCTCAAAGCGGCCGTCAGATCGGGCAGGTCGTAGCGGCGCAGCACGCCGGGCAGCACCAGCGAGTACCAGTCTTTGCCGGTGGGCTGGGCCAGGATTTGCTGAAAGGAAGTAAGCGTGCCGGGCCCGAGCCAGACGCGGCTGATGCGGGGCGTAAGCACGGCGGCATGGGCCGCTACCAGCGCTGCCCGGCCCGTGGCATACACTTCCACCGCCGCCGGCTGCAGGCGGGGCAGCTGCTCGATACAGCGCAGTACCATGAACACATCCACTACGCGCTGACCCAGCAGCGGCTGCCCGGTGTGCAACGCCAGCAGGGCGTTGCGGTATTCACTGTTATAGAACTTCTTGTCGTTGAGCGCCTCTGGGTCGGTCGTCTCGCCCAGGCCGCGCAGGTCGGTGAGCAGCACGGCCTGATTCTGCCGCAAATAGCTTTGGAGCAGCGCGGTGCTGTCGGCCACAGTACGCTTACCCCGCTCGGGCAGCCACAGTATTACTTTGCTGACCGGCGCTTCGCCGGCCGGCAGTGCCAGCAGCGCCGGCAGCGGCACCTGGCCCTCGCGCCGGATGATGAGCTTGCGTAAGGCAATGTTGCCTTTCGTCTGTACTTCGCCCTTCCACTCTACCGTTACGGGTGCGTCGAGCGGGCCGGGCAGGTTGAGCTGCTGGCGGATAGCGGCGGGCAGGTTCCGGGGCACGCCGGCTTGCCGGCGTTGCTGGGCCAGCTCGGCGGCCAGCTTCAGGTTGCGCTGGGGCAGCAGCACTTCGCCCTTGAAAGCCGTGGAAACCTGCCCGGTTTTCGTGCACCACAATTCCTCCGGCTTCAGCGTGGCCAGGGCGCCTTCCCGGATGGGCTGGTTGTCAGCGTAGAGCCAGCGCCGGAACCACTGCACGGCGGCCTCGCGCTTGGGCTGGGAAATGCCGTGGCCGTCGTCGTAGGTAAAGAGGCTGACTTTCTCGGGCTGCCCCAGCCGCTGGTACACTTGCTGCAACTCGGCGTGGGTTTCCTGCATGATGTTGTACTCCACGAAGTCGAAGCGGCCGGCCAGGATTTGCAGGGGCTGGGGAGCAAACATGATGGGCCAGTCGGCCACGTCGAGGCGGGCCTGGCCCAGACCGGGCACCATCACGCAGCCGTCGGAGGGGCCGGTCAGCTCCAGTACCCGCTCGCCGGTGGCCACGTAGCTGCACAGGGAGGCCACTTTCACCCGCTCGTCGTAGCCGATGAAGTAAGCCGTCTGGGTCGCGCCGCCGGAGTTGCCCAACGCCCCGATTCGCCCGGCGTCTACTTCGGGCCTGGTGAGCACGTAATCGAGTCCGCGCACGTTGTCCCAGAGCTCATCGGCCACGCTGCCGGTACCCAGCAGGTTAGCCTCGCTGTTGAGCAACGTGTGCTCGGTGGTGCCGCCGCGGGTTAGGGGCTTGCCGGCCGCATCCACCAGCTGGTACCGCTCGCCCTGCGAAATCGGGTCGATGACGAACACCACAAAGCCGTTCTTGGCAAACAGAATAGCGGTTTTCTGATACGACTCGGTGGCTTTGGACTCGGCCTCGTGCCCACAAAACAGCAGCACGCCCGGCCGCTTGCCCTTGGGCCCGTCGGGCACGTACAAGTTGGCCGTGACGTGGTGCCGGGGCGTACTTTCGTAGACGATTTTCTCGATGCGGTACCCGTCGCGGGCCAGCTTACCGGTAACCGTAGCGTTGAGCGGCGTTTTGGCCGGCAGCGGGCCCAGCACCCGACGAAAGCGCGCCCGGGCACTGTCGCGGTAGGCCCGCACACCGGCTTCCGACTGCAGGGCCTGCGCCAAATCGGCGCGGCGGCCGGCGTACTGCTGGTGCATGTGCTGCACCAAGGCCGTATTGAGCGACACATTGGCCTTCCAGTCGAGCACATCATACTGCTTCTGGGCCTGGGCCACACGCAGGCTTAGCACGCCTAGCAAAGTCAGCAAAAGGTTTTTCATGCGGGGTGGCTCAGTTGCAAATGGTAAAGGTAAGCGGACCGAAAAAAGCCCGGGCAGAAGACTCTACCCAGGCTTTTTGGTTAATTCTGCGGGTTGGGCTCAAGCCGAAACCGGCGCGTTGAGCTGACTGGCCACCGTGGCGTACACACCCTGCGCCAGCATCTGCTGTAGGCAGCTGGTGACGTGGTCGGCAAAGCCCGGCAATTGGGTCAAATCCTGCTGCCAGAGCGTGTGGTTGCGCAGTACCGTGCCCACCAGCTCGGCAGGCGTCAGGCGCTGCCAAAGGTCGGCGAAGTAGGCGGCTTTTTCGTCCTGAATCGGGTATTCGGTCCCGTTCAGCGCCCCATACCAGGTGTGGTCTTGCTGGCGGGTGGCGCGCATAAACAGCAGATAGGCTGCAAAGCCCAGGGCCGCGTAGCGCGGTGTTTGCCGGGTCCGCTCGGCGTAGCAGGCCAGCGTGGCCACGGCCCGCATCTGCAGCTTAGCCGAATAGTTGAGTGTGATGCCCAGCCAGCGGTGCTCAATGTAGGGGTTGCGGAACCGGTCCAGCACCTGCCGGCCAAACTCGCGCGACACGTCCTCGGCCACCGGGTACGGAATTCCGGCCCGCAAGTCGTGCTGCATCAGGTGGGTAATGAAGCTGCTCAGCACCTCGTCTTCCATGGCGCCGCGCACCGTGTCGAAGCCGCTCAGAAAGGCCAGGCCGCAGCTCAGCGTGTGCGTGCCGTTGAGCAGGCGCAGCTTGAGCTCCCGAAACAGGTTGATGTCGGGCTGAATGACTACGCCCTTATCGACCTGCCCGAAGGAAAGCACGCTACGCACGTTTTCGTCGCCCTCAATGGCCCAGAGCCGGTATACTTCCGACATCGTGAGTAAGTCGTCGGAGTAGCCCAGCTCGGCTTCCAGGGCAGCCTGCATGGCCGCGTCGGGCCGGCCCGGCACGATACGGTCGACCAGGGAATTGCAGCAGGTATTGGCCGTTTCGAGCCAGTCGATAAACTCGGCTTCCAGCTCGTTGCGGTGGGCCAGCTCCAGCAGAATGGCTTCGAGCTTGCTGCCGTTGTCGGAAATCAGCTCGGTGGGCACAATCACCAGACCCCGGGCCTTATCGTCGCCGAAGGTTTGCCAGCGGGTATAGAGCACGGCCAGCAGCTTGCCCGGAAACGACACCGGCGGAGCCTGCCGCACGTCGTCGGCCACGAGCTGGATGCCAACCTCGGTGGTATTGGAAATAACGACCTGCAGCTCGGGGTTCTTAGCAAGCTCCAGCACCTCGGCCCACTGGCTTTTGGCCGATAAGACCCGGCTGATGGCCGAGCACACCACGTTCTCCTCAACCTGCCGGCCGTCCTCGATGCCCCGGATGCCCAGGGTGTAGAGGCCGCTTTGGCGGGTAAAGGCGTTGATGTCGCCGCCGTCGGTGGACTTGACCACCACGATGCGGCCGTTGAAAATACCCTGGCGGTTGGCTTTGTCAATCAGGTAATCGGGCAGGCCGCGCAGCAGCACGCCGGTGCCAAACTGCAGTACTTTTTCGGGCAGGGCCAGCAAATCGGCGGCGGGCATGGCAACGGCCGAAGTGGGCTGCCGGGTAATTGTTGGGGAGAGATAGGTCATCGGATCAGCGGCTGGTCGTCGTCGAGGAGAGAAATGCACGCCTGGCAGGCCTAAAACCGGGAGGCTAAAACCACAAGCCACGGCCTCCTCGCGAGAAGACCGTGGCCCGGGCATTAGCACTCCGCGTTCAGGCCGGTCATGGTTAATAGCTGACGTTCTGCGTGAGCTGGTTGTTGGTGTTGCGCGCCTCGGCCGGGATGGGCAGCAACTGCCGGGCCGGCTGATAGCCGGAGGCAATGTCGGCGATGCGGGCTTCGGTCACGCTGCGGCGCCAGGCTACTTCCGTGGTGCCGGTCGGCTTGATGCCGGTAGCAAACGAAGGCCGGTAGAGAGACCGGGCATACACGTATTGCCCAACCGGGGCTGGCAGCCCACTGGCGGGTGCCGTGGTATAGTAGATATTCCACGGAATGTTGGCGTAGGGGCCCGCGCCGGTCTGGTCGGCAATCCAGCCGCGCAGCGTCGTCTTGATTTCCTGGAACGTGCTACCCAGCTTGTTCCAGCGGATCAGGTCATACTTGCGCATGCCCTCCCCGCCAAACTCCAGGTGGCGCTCCTTCATAACGGCGGCCTGAAACTCGGCGTAGCCCATCGGAACGGCAGGAGCTTTACCAGGCTGGTAGCCCCGGTCACGCACTTCCTTCAGGGCCGCGCGGGCCTCAGCCGTGGGGGCACCGGTAGCTTCGTTTTCAGCTTCGGCAAACATCAGCAGCACGTCGGCGAAGCGGATCAGGGGCCAGTTGTAGCCCAGGGCCTGAGCTGAGCCGCTGCGGATAGTCGGGTTGGTGCTCCACTCCCGACGGAACTTGCCGTCGTAGGCCGTAATCATGTTCGTAGGCACCTTCTGGGGCACGGCCGTGATGGTGTAAGGCGCGATGGTCACGTCTCGGCGCGTATCGGTCGAGTCGAAGGCGTAGAAGTAGGTCGGCTGCATCACGATGGCACCGCTGCTCAGGCCGAAGTTGGTGGAAGCCCCCGTGATGCGCGGGCCGTTGTAGTAGCCCAGCTTGCTGTCGGTGGTCGAGCCGTTGACGGTACCGCCCATGGCCACTTCAAACATGATTTCGTGCTTGGCGTCGGGGCGCAACTCGCAGATGCTCCGGAAGGTTTCCTCGAAGCTGGAGTTCAGGTCGTGCTCCCCGCGCTTGGCCATCAGGTCGGCGCATTCCTTGCGTACGATGTCGTAGAAGGGCTTATAGTCGGAAGCCCTCTCTACGGCCCCGGTGGTGGAGCTGGTGTAATAGCCGGCGCGGTACAAGGCCAGACGGGCCCGCAGGGCCTTTACGGCGCCTTTGGTGATGCGCTCATCGCGGCCTACTTCCGAGCGCCACGGCACCAGCGTAGAGGCCAGTTCCAGGTCGGCCAGCATCTTGTCGAGGATGGCATTGCGGTCGGTGCGCGGAATGTTGAAGTCCTGGCCCGTGACGGTGGGCTCGTAGGGAGACGGCACGTCGCCCCAGTTGCGGATCAGCTCGAAGTAGTACTGGGCCCGCAGCGTGAGAGCCTCGCCGTGCAGGCGCTGAATCACCTTCTGGTCGGCGCCACCGCTGTACTGCGACATCGTGGGAATATACTTGATGCAGATGTTGGCGCGCTCAATGCCCCGGTACAACGCGTTCCAGGCGTTGCGCACGTCGGCGTTGGTCACGTTAGAGTTGTAGCGGGCAATGCCGCGGCGGCCTTCGCCGGCGTCGTCGCCGGTAGGCACGTTGAGGAAGTCTTCCGAGTCGTAGGGGAAGTAGCAGCTGAGGCGGTTGCCATAAGCCGCGTCGCCGGCCATGGGTGCGTAGGCGCCGATTACGGCGCTGTAGGCCCCGCTAACGGTGCTAAAAATGGCTTCGGACGTATCAATTGAGGTAGGCTCTACCTCCAGGAAGTCTTTGCAGCCGGCCAACAGGCCCGAGAGGCAAACAATACCCAGGGCAGCCATTGTGGAGCGAAATATACGTTTCATCGGATGGGTGGGTCAGGTATTAGAAAGTAAGGTTGAGACCAGCCAGGAAGGCACGGCTACGCGGGTAGGCGGCGTAGTCCACCCCGGGCGTCAGCGGGGATGAGCGGCGGGTGTTCACCTCCGGGTCGTAGCCCGTGTATTTGGTGAAGGTGTACAGGTTGTTGACCGTCACGTAGAAGCGGGCCTGGCTCAGCTTGGCGTAGCCGCTGATGGACTTGGGCAGCGTGTACCCCAGGGTCAGGTTGTTGATGCGCAGGAACGAACCGTCCTCGATGGCCCACGAGTGGGGAAACAGCGTGCGGGTCGGCGACCAGATGCTGGCGTTCTGGTTCACGCGGCGGGTGGTTTCGAGGTCGGTAATCAGCACGCCGTTTTCGTCGATCTGACGGTAGCGGTCCTTCATGACGCCCAAACCGTTGCTGAGCTGGGAGTTGGCCAAATAAGAAGTCAGCTCAATCTTGTTGGCATTGTACACATCGTTGCCGTACACAAAGTTCAGGAAGATGCTGGCGTCAAACTGCTTGTAGTTGAACTGCTGGTTCAGGCCACCGGTAAACTTGGGGTTGGCGTTGCCGATAATCGTGCGGTCGTTGGCGTCTATCACGCCGTCCTCGTTGATGTCCTTGAGGCGGATGGTACCAGGCGTTACCTGTTGGCCCTGGCCCGAGAAGCCGGTGATGCCCCGGTCGGAAATCACGTCAGGCTTCAGCTCCCACTGGCCGTTCACGTAGCCCGTGAAGTCGTCGGCGTCGTAGAAGCCTTTGCCGTTGCCGCTTTCGAAGTCGGTCACGTAGCCGTACATCAACCCGACGGGCTGACCAACGCCCACGAAGTAGTCGGCGGCAATGGCGGTGCTGGCCCAGCCCGAGTACTGCAGCGGCAAGGCCTCGCCGCCCCCGATGCTTTCCACGCGGTTGCGGTTAAACGAGACGTTGGCGTTAGCCGTCCAAGTGAAGTCCGGGGTTTGCACGGCCGTGCCGCTCAGTTGCAGTTCCACGCCGCGGTTCGAGGTCGAGCCCACGTTGATCAGCTGGGTGGTGTAGCCGGTGGTGGCTGGAATAGCCAGGTTCAGCAGCAGGTCGCGGGTTTTGTTGTAGTAGGCGTCGGCCGTGAACTGCACCCGGTTGTTAAACAAGCTCAGGTCGATACCCACGTTGGTCGAAGCCGTGGTTTCCCACTTCAGGTTGGGGTTAGCCAGCGAAACAGCGGCGGAACCGGGTACAATCTGGTCGTTCAGAGCGTAGTTGTTACCGTTGTTGCCGGTCGAGAACAGCGGGTCGTAGAGGAAGTCGGCAATGCGGTTGTTACCCGACAGGCCGTAGCTCAAACGCAGCTTCAGGTCGGACACCGTGGAAGCGTAGGGCTGCATGAAGTCTTCCTGCGACACGCGCCAGGCCAGCGATACGGCCGGGAAGTAGCCTACTTTGTTAGGGTCCTTGAACTTCGAGGAGCCGTCGGCGCGGAAAGTGGCCGTCAGCAGGTAGCGGTCATTATAGGAGTAGTTCAGGCGGCCAAAGCCCGAGAGCAGGCGGGAGTTTTCGCTGATGCCGGTGGTAGGAGCCGGCTGGGGCGTGCTCGGGGCGCTGGGGTCACGCTGGGAAATGTTGTCCAGGGCACGCTGAACCGAGATAGTCTTGGGCAGGTAGTAGCTCGTCACGTTCAGGAAGGTGTTCTTCCGGGTGTAGATTTCCTCACCGATCAGGACGTCAAAGGAGTGCCGGTCCTTCTTGAAGTTGTAGGCCAGCGTGTTCGACTGGTTGATGGTAATATTCTGCCCCGTACCGATCTGCACGTAGGGCAGGCCGGCGAAGTTGCGGGTGTTGGGCGAGTACTGGCCGTAGAACAGCTCCCCCCGGTTGTAGGTGTTGTCGAAGCCCAGGACGGAGCGCAGGGTCAGGTTTTTCAGGATGTTGTAGGACGCGTTGCCGCTGAAGTTGAACACGCGGCGCAGGTCCCGGCGGTACTCGTTGTTAATGGTCAGCACAGGGTTCGACAACGAGCCCGAGGCGTTGAAGAAGTCGTCGTCGGGGTTGTCATCAATGTTTACGCCGGCGTTCAACTGATTGGGCGTCGCCAGGGGCTGGTATACCAGCGTGTTGCGCAGGCGGGAGTTGGTGGTCGAGCCGGTGCCCGCGGCCGAGGTGCCAGCGCCGGTTACGGCCTGGTCGGTGAGGCGGGTGCTGAAGCCCACGCGGAACTTGTCGTTGGCTTTGTGGTCGAAGCGGAAGTTGACCAGGTTGCGGGTAAAGCCCGAGTTGAGCTGAATGCCGTCCTCGTCGTTGCGGGTCACGCTCAGCGAGTAGGTCGTGCCCTTGGCCCCGCCGGATACCGACAGGTTGTGGGTTTGCTGAAAAGCGTCGCGGCCAAATACCCGGTCCTGCCAGTTGATAAACTCCGCGTTGCGCAATACGCCCAGCGTATCGTAGCCCGAAGTGCCCGAATAATCGCGGGTGTCACGGAAAGTAGAGCTGCCGAAGCGGTTGCGGAAGCTGCGGACCTGGTCGGCACCCGAAATGCGCGACTTCTCGTAGGCGTAGTCGATGTAGTCGGCGGGCTGCAGCACGTCCAGGGTTTTGGTGATACGGCGGAAACCGGCGAAGCCCGTATAGGCCACCGTGGTTTTGCCTTCGCGGCCACCCTTGGTCGTGATGATAACCACGCCGTTGGCGCCCCGGGCACCATAAATAGCGGTAGCGGCGGCGTCCTTCAGAACGTCAACCGACTGAATATCCTGGGGCGAAATCACCGACAGGGCATTTTCCAGCTGCACGCCGTCTACTACGTACAGCGGCGAGTTGTCCTGGGTAATGGAGCCCCCACCACGCACCCGGATGCGCACATCCGAGCCGGGCTGGCCTTCCGAAGCCGTAACCTGCACGCCGGCCAGGCGGCCCGACAGGGCTTCGGCGGCGGAGTTCACCGGCACGTCCTTGATCTGCTGGGCACTCACCGACGATACCGAACCCGTTACGTCGCGGCGGTTGACGGCGGCGTAGCCAATTACGACGACGTCTTCCATCACCTTCGTATCGGGGCTGAGCTGTACCGTCACGTTGTTGCTGTTACCCACCGGCACGTCTTTCGAAACGAAGCCGATATAGCTCAGACGCAGTACCACGTCCTGCGTGGTAGCCGGCAGCGTAATGGAAAACTTGCCGTCCATATCCGTGGAGGCGCCGTTGGTAGTACCTTTCACGACTACCGTTACCCCAGGCAATGGCTCATCTTTCTCAGTGGATCGAACGACCCCCTGAATGCTGCGCTGCTGGGCAACTGCATTCAGCGCAACGCTCAGCAGCAGCCAGAGGAACAGTAGGTGCTTTCTCATGTGAAGTAGGTGTGGGAATTTGAAAATGACAAGTGGTAAATCCAGTCAGGTCGGCAGGCGGCGGGTGTGGAGAACCTCACCTTGGGAAACTGTAAGCCGGCCCGGACGGGGTAAAATGCTTTTTGTACTCCTACCAGTTCAATCGGGCAGTTTTGGATTGTTGACCGATTGAATGGTTCTATAAGTTTACACTAACCCCCACCAATTGGGAAGGCTGCAAGGATTTTTATTTGTGCAAACGTTCCCGGCAACGTTGCCGCCACCCGGTTTATATCTATTTAATCCAATAAATTTGCATATAAAATTATATTTGAATGACTTTACGTTGCTGCCCTAAAACGTGCGCCCCGACAGCGCTAATTGCACTTTTCCCATCCATTGAGTAATTACTCACTCTGCGTTCTGCGGGCTCAGGCCCGGGCCTTTGCAAAGGCAATTGCCGTAGGAGTCGGTTCCCGTAAGAGTATAATTTTGAGTAGCGCGCCGGGGCGGCTGGGTTGGGCACAAAAAAGCCTTCCGCGTGAGCAGAAGGCTTTCTGAGGGTGAGCTATTGTTGGCTACTCAATCCGGAACCAATCCACGTCGGCGGCTCCGGCGTCGTTGGTTTTGCCGGCCCGGGTGCAGAACAGCCCGACTTTCGCGCCAATCCACTTGCCCTCCCGGGCCTGAAACGAACTGCCCACGGGCTGAAACGTTTGCCCGTCGAGGCTGTAGCTGAACTGGCACTTGGCCCCCGGCGTCACGGCCACGCGCAGGTATACGGGCTGCCTGGCAGGCACTTCGGCCACGGGCGCGCCGGTAGCTTCAGCGCCGCCCTTATCGGCATTCTGGCAGGTAGTTTGGCTGAGTTGCAGCTTGCCGCCCTGGTTAGTAACGGCGAGGTACGCGTAATCCATGCCCATCATAATCAGGCCGGTTTTCTCACCCTCGAAGCGGGGCGTAAACGTGAGCTTGGTCGTGACGGTGAATACCTCGGCGGGCAGCTTTTGCAGCAGCAGGTTGGGCACTTGCCAGAAGTTCTTGAAGCCTTCGGGTAGCGGCACCGAGTACAGGCGCAGGTAGCCGGCCCCGGTCGGGAAGGTCCACCCCACCTGCGGATTGGCGTGCCATTGCCACTGCAAGCCCAGCTGGTTGGTATCAAACTCATCGGAAGTAGCGGGCGTGGCAATAGTCGTTTTGCCCTTGCTGGCGGGCTTGCGGAAGGTAAGCACCGGCTCACCCTTGCCGTCGCCGTCGGTATCGGTACCGATGACGGGCCAGTCGTTTTTCCAGGTCATGGGCTGCAGGTGCACCACCCGGCCGTAGGGGCCTTGGTCCTGGAAGTGCATAAACCAGTCTTCGCCCGAGGGCGTGTCAATCCAGGCGCCCTGGTGGGGGCCGTTGGTCGGGCTCTTGCCCTGGTCCATCACAATCCGGTCTTCGTAGGGCCCAAACACGCTTTTGGAGCGCATCACCACCTGCCAGCCGGTGGGTACGCCCCCGCCGGGCGCCATGATGTAGTAGTAGCCGTTGCGCTTATAGAACTTGGGGCCTTCGATGGTTGGGTGCTTCTCGTGACCATCGAACACCAGCACGTCGTCGCCGAGCAGGCTCTGGCCGTCGGGGCTCATGCGGCTCACGGCCAGCACGCTCTTGAAACCGGCCCGGCTGCCGGCAAAGCCGTGTACGAGGTAAGCCTTGCCGTCTTCGTCCCAGAGCGGGCAGGGGTCAATCCAGCCCTTGGCTGCCTTCACGCACACCGGCGCCGACCACGGCCCGGCCGGATTCTTGGCCTTGGTCACGAATATACCCAGGTCCGGGTCGGGGTAGTAGATGTAGAATTCCTTCTTGTGGTAGCGGATGGCCGGGGCCCATACCCCGTTGCCGTGCTGGGGCAAATCGTAGCGGGCCTGGGGCGGCTGCTGGGTAAAAACGGCCCCGATTATCGTCCAGTTGACCAGGTCGGTGGAGTGCAGGATCTGCAGGCCCGGCGCGGCGTTGAAGCTGGAGGAAGTCAGGTAATAATCGTTGCCCACGCGTACCACGTCGGGGTCGGAGTAGTCGGCGTAGAGCACCGGGTTTTTGTAGGTACCGTTGCCCAGGTCGGGCACCCACACTTTGGATACGGAAGCTTGTTGGGCCGCCGCAAAACGGGGTAGAAAGGACAGGACGGCCACAGCAGCCAGCAGCAGGATTCGGGTGGATTTTACCATTCAAAACTGGTTTTCAGCGGAAAGGGAACAGGTTCTATAAAAACGCAAAACGGCCCCGGAGTTGCTTCCGGGGCCGTTTTTCAGAAGAATTAGTTTCGAACAAACTTGGTAGTCAGGCTCTGCTTGCCACTACTAAAGCGCAGTAGATAAGTACCTTTGGCCAAGCCGTCCAGCTTCAGCGGCGTTTGCTCAGCGCCAGGCTTGGGGCTGAACGTAGCCACCTTGCGACCATCAAACGAATACACGGTCACCAGGGCGTCGGCCCCGGCTTTGGGGTGGGCAAGGGTCAGCTGCTGCTGGGCCGGGTTGGGGTAGGCCGTCAGGCCGGCGGCCAGGGCCGCACCCGCGTGCGTGCCGGCAATGCTGAGGGCCTCCCCTTTCACTTGCACGTCGCGCAGCAGGCCGTAGCGGCCCGCGCTGCCGCTACCGCAGCTCCAATACATACGAATGGTCAGGGTCTGGCCAATTTCCAGACGGACGCCGGCAGCACCGGCCAAGGCCAGGCGGTAGTTCTGGTTGGTACCCGTGTTCTGGTTGTTGAGCACGATGGGCGTCGCGAAGCCGCCGTTGGCGGTGCTGTTCAGGGCACCGGCCGGGCCCATGCCGCCCGATACGTCGGTAGAGTCAGCGGTGGTGAAACCCGTTTTGGAGTAGACCACGGCCAGCTTGGTGTTGCTGTTGGTGTTGTAGAAAGCCGACCACAGCAGCAGGGAGTCGATGCGCAAGGCCTTACCCTGGCCTTTGATGGTGAACTGCTCATAGAAGCGGCGGTTCAGGTTGCCCCCGGGGCCACCCACGCCCGTGCCCCACGAACCGTCGCCGTTGGCCGTGGCACCAAAGGCCTGGCCGTACCGTGGCGAGTAAGCTGGAATGTCGGCTACCGTGGTGCCATTGGAAACGTACAGATTGCGCAACGTAGGCGTGCTGGGGGCCACCCAGGGCGACCGAACGGCGGCGTCATCCTGGGCATCTACTTGCAAGGGCCACATTTGCAGGCGCTCCGACACGGGCGCGTTAGTATTGACTTTCGTGCCGCTCACCGGTACCGATACGGAGCCGGAGCCCGGGCTGCTGTGCACGATGTTGCCGGCGTAGGAGCCCGCCGAAGTGGCGTTGAGCCGCACGCTGATGGCCGTATTGGGAATGGCGTTGTTGGTGGGTACGAGTACCAGCGGCGAGGCCGAGGTAAACCAGTTGGTGCCGTTGTTGGGCGACACTTCGTAGCCGGCCGGGGGCGTCACGGTCAGGTTGCTGGTCAGGTTTACGGCCGACAGCTGGTAGGTGCGAACGGCCGAAGGACCGGTGACGTACTGGGCGAAGGTGCCCAGGCTGCCGGTGGTGGTAATGGTAGGCACGCGCGACACTTCCACCGTATCGGTGATTTGCGTAGCCAAGCCGGCTTTCGAGGCGCGGATGTAGTAGAAGTAGGCGCCGCCGGCGGCGGGCAGCGGGTCGGAAGTCTGGAAGTTGTAGGTCGTGTCGTTCGGCACCACGATGTCGGTACCGATTTTCGAGTACGTGCCCTTGCGCGTGGTGGCGCGGAACATTTCAAACCGAGCCTCATTCACGGCCCAGGCCAGGTTCCAGGTGAAGGTGGCGGTGGTGGCGCCCTTGGTGCCGCGCAGGTTGGTTACGGCAATGTCCGGGGTAAAGCGGGTGCACACGCTGGCAGCTACGGCGCAGGGATTCCAGGTGCCAAACAGGTTGGCTACCGAATACTGGGCCGTATCGGCCGGGGTCAGCTGCTTCGACCAGGCCACGCGCTGGCTCACGTTGATAGGAGTGCTGTCGAACTTGCGGCTGCTGTACTCGGCGTAGGTAATCAGGCTGGTGTTGGTGCCCGCGTCCCACACCTGCCAGCCTTCGGGCTTGATGATGCCGGTGGCCATGGTGGTTTTGAGCCACACTACTTTGTTTTCGGCCAGCGGCGAGCTGCCGGTCGAGTTCTGCCAGGGGCGGCCCAGCACGTAGGACGTCGTGCCGCGGTTGGCCGGAATGGTGCAGCTGCGGAATACGTAGCCGTAGGTCTGGCCGGGCTGGGTGTTGGCAGCCGTAATGTAGCTGCCGCTCAGGCCGTCCTGCCGGGTTTTGGCGTACACGATGCAGCGCTCAAACACGGCCCGGGAACTGCCGAAGATAAAGTCCACGGTGCCGTCGATGTAACAGTCGCGGAAGTACTGGCGCAGGCCATTGCCGTTGGCCAGTACCGTGTCCTGCCCGCCCAAAAAGCGGCAGTTCTTGAACACGGCCCGGTCGGCATTCACGTTGATGGCCAGGGCCTGGGGCGCGTCGCCGGTGGTGTTTTCGAAGGTGATGTTCAGGGCCGAGAAGTCGGCGGCGTTAACCGTAACCGAGGCCGAGTTGGAGGTCCCGAAGGTGCCGCCGGCCGGGTTGGGCTTGCCCGAGAAGTCGTCGTACGTCAGCACGGTGTTGGCCACGCTCTGCCCGATTAGCTGCAGAAAGGGCTTGTTGCTGGGCACGTTGATTTTCTCCTTGTACTTGCCGTTTTTGATGTAGATAGTATACACCGCCGTGCGGCCCGTCGGGGCCGCGTCAATGGCGGCCTGCACCGTTTTGTGGGTACCGGTGCCGTCCCAGGCCACAACGGCATCGTAGGTCTGGGCCTGGGCGGCGCTGCTGAGCAGCACGGTGGCCAGTAAAAAGCACAACGCCAGCCAGTAGCGGAAGACCGGCGCGGCAGCGCCGGAGTGCGTACGAGTTGAATGCATGAGAACGGGGTTTGGTGGGAACAACTAGAGCTTAATAGTAAGGCTATTGTGGACCACTAGCAGGCTGGCGGCGGCGCTTTATTTGCGCAAACGTTGTCGGGAACGTTGCCGGAACCAGCCGCCGGGCCGCCGCAAAAGCGCGCTGGGCCCAAAACGGTCGTGCGGTCGAGTGAGTACCCACCTACCACCGGGGGGCGGGGCGCTCAACTGTTGGCAACGTTCCCGGCAACGTTTGCGCGAATAAAGTCCGGCGGCTTCCTTATGGGGGCGTGGCCAATTGAGTAATATCAGCTTCAGTTTCCCGAAATCCGTCGTGGGCGCGGCCTGGTTGCCCCGCCCTTTTCGCTTCCTTCCCAGTAGCAGTATGCGCTTGAAAACTACTCCGCAACGCCCCGCCTCCCGTTGGCTCGGTCTTTCCCTGACGCTCGTTCTGGCTGCCTCGGCTTCCCTGGCCCAGGCCCAGCTGATTTCCTTTCCCGGTGCCGAGGGAGCAGGCAAATTTACCAAGGGCGGCCGGGGCACGGCCACGGTGCCGACCACGGTCTTTGAAGTGACTTCGCTGGCCGATACCAACACGCCCGGCACGCTGCGCTGGGCCATCGCCCAGGCCGCTACCCACCGCACCATCGTGTTCCGAGTGTGCGGCACCATTCGGCTGACTTCGGCGCTGAGCATCAACAAAGCCAACACGACCATTGCGGGCCAGACCGCGCCCGGCGAAGGCATTTGCCTGGCCGACTACCCCGTCACCATCGGGGCCGATAACGTCATCGTACGGTTTATGCGCTTCCGCATGGGCGACCGGTACCAGAACAAGGGCATGGTGAACGGTGCCGGGGCCGACGACGCGTTTGGCGGCACGGGTCGTAAAAACATCATCATCGACCACTGCACCATGAGCTGGAGCACCGATGAGGCCCTGAGCGTGTACCGCGGCGACAGCACCACGCTGCAATGGAACCTGATGAGTGAGCCGCTCGACTACTCGTACCATTTCGAAACCGGCGACACCGACTTTGAGCGCCACGGCTACGGCGGCATCTGGGGCGGGCGGAATGCCTCGTTTCACCACAACCTGTTTGCCCATTGCCGGGGCCGCAACCCGCGCTTTGAGGGCAGCCGCAACCTGCCACCCTACACGGCGGGCCAGGAAAATGCCGACTTCCGCAACAACGTCATCTATAACTGGGCCAGCTACAGCACCAACGGCGGCGAAGGCGGCAACTACAACGTGGTGAACAACTACTACAAGTACGGCCCCAGCACCAACACCAACAACTCGTCCGGCGTGCCGGTGCGGTCCATGATTATGAACCCGAGCAAGCAAACCTCGGCCCCGGTGCTGCCTTATCCGAAGGTGTACATGACTGGCAACTACGTGGATGGCTACCCCGCCGTAACCAACCGCAACTGGCTGGGCGTGGTCATGGCCGGCGGCGTCCGCACCGATACGGCCCAGTCGAAGGTCACCACGCCGTTTACCATCTTGCCCATGCCCACGCAGTCGGCCCAGGATGCCTACAACGCGGTGCTGGCTAATGTGGGCGCCGTGCTGCCCGCCCGCGACACGCTCGACCAGCGCATTATCCGCAACGTGCAGGAACGCAAAGGCCGCCTTATCGACGTGCAGGGCGGCTACGTCCACGGCACGGCCTTCAGCATTTCTCAGAGTGCCTGGCCGGTGCTCACCTGTGGCCCCGCCCCCGCCGATACCGACCACGATGGCATGACCGACACCTTTGAGCAAGCCAACGGCCTGAACCCGAACGACCCCGCCGACCGTAGCCTGCGCGCCGCCAACGGCTACACCATGCTGGAAAACTACCTCAACGGTATTGCCTCGGTAGTAATGGGTACTAAAGCCGATCAAGCCGGGCAAGCCGGCCTGAGCGTGTACCCCAACCCCGCCAGCGAGCAGCTGACCGTGACTCACCCCGCGGCCAGCAAAGGCGCTACGGTAACCGTGTTCAGCGTGGAAGGCCGGCAGGTGGCCCAGCTGGCCGCCGCACCCGGCAGCCAGCAAACGGCTCTGACTGCCGACAAGCTCGCCAGCGGCATTTACCTGGTGCGCTACCAGGATGCCAAAACCCAGCTCACGACCAAGTTTGTGAAGCAGTAACGGCGTGTTGCAACTTCTAAAAAAAGCCCGCTGAAGCAATTTCGGCGGGCTTTTTTGCGCTTCGAAGTGTACTCGGATACCGTGGAGCGGTGTTTTTACGGAGCCCGTTTTTCCGTATTTCCGCCGTTAACGGCCTGGTTGCCGGTGCGTATCGGGAAGGAAGCCCAACCCGTTCCCTGACGATGATCCATCAGCCTGCCTCTCCCCCCGCGGCCCCCTCTACTCACGACTGGGAAGCCGTCCGGACCCAGTTCAACCTGACTCCCGACTACCTCCACCTAGGCGCATCCCAGTTTATTGCCTCCCACCCCCAGCCGGTGCGCGAAGCCATTGCGCACTACCGCCGCCTGCTCGATGAAAACCCCGTACTCTGCACCCAGGAGCTGGAAAACCCCGAGATGCAGAAGGTGCGCGAAGCTGCCGCCCGCTACCTGGGCCTCGATGAGCCCGACTACATTGCCATGACCGACAGCACCACCATGGGGCTGGGCACCATCTACTCGGGGCTGAACCTGCAACCGGGTCAGGAAGTGCTGACCACGGTGCACGACCATTACTCCCAGCACGAAGCCATCCGGCTAGCCACGCGCCGCTCGGGCGGCAGCTACCGCAAAATTGCCCTGTACGAGCGAATCAACCACGTGACGGCCGACGAAATGGTGGAGCGCCTGATTCGGGAAGTGCACCCCCACACCCGCGTGGTGGGCATGACCTGGGTGCACTCCAGCACCGGCCTGAAAACGCCCGTGACGCAGATTGCCCGGGCGCTGGCCGAAATAAACCGCCACCGTGACGAAAACGACCGGGTGCTGCTGCTCGTCGATGGGGTGCACGGCTTTGGCATCGAGCGGGAAACATTTCCCGACCTGGGCTGTGACTTCTTTATTGCCGGTTGCCACAAGTGGCTCTACGGACCCCGGGGCACCGGGCTGGTGGCTGCTACGCGGGCGGCCTGGCAAACCGTGTCGCCCATCATTCCCTCCTTCACCGACGCCATGGACATCATTACGGAGGAAGCCGAGCGGCCCGACCACATGGACGGCAAGCAGATGACGCCGGGCGGCTTCCACTCCCTGGAGTACCGCTGGGCGCTACGGGCCGCCTTCGAGTTTATGGAAAGCCTGGGCCGGGAACAGGTGTATCAGCGGGTGCACGAACTCAACCGGCAGTGCAAGGAAGGCCTGGCCGCCATGCCCCACGTGACGCTGCACACGCCCCTGGCCGATGGCCTCTCGTCGGGCATTACCTCGTTTAAGGTGCGCGGCTACAATACCGACGAGGTTATTGAGCAGCTACACACCCAGAAAGTCATTTCGACCAAGGCCCCTTACCAGGATTTCCAGTACGCCCGCTTTACGCCCGGCATCATCAACACGCCCGAGGAAGTAGACCGGGCACTGGCCGCCGTGCGGGCCTTGGGCTAAGCCTGTGGTATAATTTCAGCTGTTGAATGATACACTACAAGTACCACCATCAACTTGTGGCGTATCATTCAACAGCTGAAACTATGCTACAAACTACAGTGCTTGATTTGCTCTATCCTCTGTACGTAATGCCCCGGACCTGCGTCCTGCGGATGAAGTCGTGACTATACTCTGCTGCCCCCTGCTCCGCCGTTCGGGAAGCCCGGTTTGCGGGCACCGGTTTGCTGAATCACCAGCAAAGCGGGGGTGCCATATGCTGCGCGGAGCTATACCAGCCGGGAATGCCAAACCGGCAACAGGGAAGGTCAGGTGTGGAGCCCGCAAGGGGCAGTACAACTTTTGGGGATTCGCCAAGGGCAGCAGCTATCCAAACGATTGCGCAAACGAACCCGATACTATTCCTTTGATAATCAAATTGGTATGTTTGTACATCTATTGCATTTAGCCTAGTTCATTGCCTATCGTTACACCGGAATTCCGCCGCCCTTTACCTACAACCAAAATTCCCAAACAATGCCCAAAAACTATTCACCGCTTTTAGCGGGCCGCACGGCTATGTCCTGTGCGCTGCTCGCCTTGCTGTTGCTGCTCGGCACGCAACAAACTACTGCCCAAACTATAACCGCCAACCAGATTGGCAACCAGGGCGGCTACACCTACGAGTACTGGAAAGACAGCGGCACCGGCAGCATGACCCTGGGCTCAGGCGGTGCGTTTAGCGTCACGTGGAGCAATATCGGCAACCTGCTGGCCCGCAAAGGCCTGCGCCCCGGCGCCAAAAACCAGACCGTAACCTACTCGGCCAGCTACAACCCCAACGGCAACTCGTACCTGTGCGTTTACGGGTGGTTTACCAGTCCCATGGTCGAGTATTACATTGTGGATAGCTGGGGCAGCTGGCGGCCTCCGGGAGGCACGTCGGTCGGCACCGTCACCTCCGACGGCGGCACCTACGACTTGTACCGCACCCAGCGCGTAAATCAGCCTTCCATTCAGGGCCCGGCCACGTTCTACCAGTACTGGAGCGTACGCACTTCCAAGCGCACGAGCGGCACCATTACCGTGGCTAATCACTTCAACGCCTGGCAGAGCCGGGGCTGGACGGTAGGCAGCATGTACGAAGTCTCACTTACGGTGGAAGGCTACCAGAGCAGCGGCACGGCCAACGTCACCAGCATGTCGATGGGCACCAGCGGCGGTACTACCACTCCCCCGCCCACGGGTGGCGGCGGCTCAAACAATATCGTGGTGCGGGCCCGGGGCACAAATGGCACCGAAAACATCCGGCTGACGGTGGGTGGTACCCAGGTCGGCACCTGGACGCTGGGAACGGCCATGCAAAACTACTCGGTGACGACCAGCGCCACGGGCGGCATCAACGTGGAATATACCAACGACGCCACCAACCGTGACGTGCAGGTTGACTATATCACCGTGAACGGCACCACCCGCCAGGCCGAGAACCAGAGCACCAACACCGGCGTGTACCAGAACGGAGCCTGCGGCGGAGCCAACAGCGAATGGCTGAACTGTAACGGCTACATTGGCTTTGGCAATGCTTCCACTACGGCCGGCAGGCTCCTGTCCGAAAGTGTAGCGGCCACTTCTGCTGCTCTCCCGGACGCGGTGCCAGCGCAGGTGTATCCTAACCCCAGCACTACCGGCAACTTCATGGTGCAACTGCCCGAAGGGCCCGCCCACGTGACCATCCGTAACAGCAAGGGCCGCGTGGTACAGCAACTGGATGCCGTGGGCCCGGCTACTATTCCGGTGCAGCTCGATAAGCAGCCGGGCCTGTACTACCTGCAGGTAACGGGGGCCAGTAAGTCGGTAGCCACGCGCTTGGCGGTGGAATAGTCCGGTTTCGTAGCCTTATACTACCTCCCGTTGTGGCTCCGTGTGGGGTTGCAGCGGGAGTTTTGCGTTAATCACGAACGGCTTTCTGTCTTGCGTGGCGTTGCCGCCGGGTATTGCCGCTCCCCAGGAGTAACCACACTCACATTTACTTTGCATTACAAAGTTCTTTGTTAACTTTGTAATATTAAGAACAACCCGTCCGGATGATTTCGTTCGGGTGAACGTCCTCAATTCTTACCTACCTCACTTAGAGCATCATGCCGCAGCACCCAGAATACTTCGTAGCCCCTGGCTCGGTCGTGCGCACCATCTGGGGCAAAGCCGATACCGTTCTGTTCATCTTCGCGGGGGCCGCCGCCGAATTTGCCCTCAACAAAGCCGTGGACTGGCTGTACTTCACCGGCCGCTTGCCCGCCGACCCATTGGCCCGCCTGTTTTCCACCGTGGAATATGCCCGCCAGATTGTGTTTGCCGAGCGGGCCGCCGCCGAGCAGGCCATCGACACGATTAGCGCCATTCATGCGGCCGTGGAGGCCAAGCGCGGCATGGCTATTCCGGCCTGGGCCTACCGCGACGTACTCTTTATGCTCATCGACTACTCCATCCGCGCCTACGAGGCCCTGGAACGCCCCCTGAGCCCGGCGGAGCAAGCCGAGGTGTTCGAGGTTTTTACCCGCGTAGGCCAGCGCATGGGCATCCCCGACCTCCCGACTTCGCACGTACAGTGGCTCCCAACGCGGCAGCAACACCTGGCCGACCACATGGAATACAGCCGCTTCACCGCCGACCTCTACCAGCAGTACGCCCGTCATCTGGGCCCAATCCGCTACCAACTGCTGTTGCAGGCTCAGCGGGTGGTAGTGCCGCGCCAAGTTCGCCAGCTGTTACGCCTGGGCCGCACGCCGTGGCTGCGGCCGATGCTGCTGGTGTACCGCTACGCCCAGCATCTGGCCGTAAGCAAATGGGCCCGTACCAGCCTGCTCCCCGACGACTACAAGGAGAAAATTCTGCGGCTCGACGTGGTACCTCCCACCTTTTCCGTAGCGCATTAAACAGCAAAAGGCCGCTCCCACCGGCACGGCCTTTGCGCGGTTCTACCAATGATATTCTACAAGCTCAGCAGCTCGTGCAGTACGGTTTGCATGGAAAACACCCGGTTGCCGGCCTCCTGAATTACCAACGAGTTGGGCGAGTCCAGAATGGCGTCGGAAACTTCCACATTGCGCCGCACGGGCAGACAATGCAGGAACTTGGCGTTGTTGGAACCGGTCAGGTGCTCGGGCGTGAGCATCCAGCTGGGGTCGTTGCTGAGGACTTGGCCGTAGTCCTTATAGCTGCTCCAGTTCTTGGCCTGCACGAAGTCGGCGCCTTCCAGGGCCTTGCGCTGGTCGTACTCAATACGGGCTCCCTTGGTGAATCTGGGGTCCAGCTCGTAGCCTTCGGGGTGGGTGATGACGAAGTCAATCCAGTCGATTTCCGAGAACCAGTCGCAGAACGAGTTGGGCACGCACTGGGGCAGGGCGCGCACGTGCGGGGCCCAGGTCAGCACCACTTTCACGCGCTCCTTCTGCTTGTGCTCGGCCACCGTAATCAGGTCGGCAAACGACTGCAGCGGGTGCAGCGTGGCGCTTTCCAGGCTGATAACCGGCACCGTGGCGTACTGCATGATCTTCTTGAACACAACTTCCTGGTAGTCCTCGTCGCGGTCCTTGAGCGTGGGAAAGGTGCGCACGCCCAGCACGTCGCAGTACTGGCTCATCACGGCAATGGCGTCCTTGATGTGTTCTTGGGTGCCGCCGTTCATCACCGCACCGTCGGCCATTTCCAGGGTCCAGGAATCCGCCCCGGCGTTAAGTACCCAGGCCTGCGCACCCAGGTTGTAGGCCGCCTTGATGGAGCTGAGCCGGGTGCGCAGACTAGGGTTGAAGAAAATTAGGCCAACAGTTTTGTTGCGGCCCACGTGCTGGTAGCCAAAGGGGTCAGCCTTAATTTCCAGGGCTTTGTTGAGCAGAACTTGGTAATCGCCAGCATCGGCGAAGGAGGTGAAATTTTTCATTTGGGGTGGTGTGTCAGGAAGGGTATTTAGAACGTCATGCTGAGCGAAGCCGAAGCATCTCTACCGCTTCGTTATTGATGCATTAGGATTGCTCAAAAGACAAGTTCATCTGATTGCTGCAAGTACATATCAATGAACTCAGAAAACGACTTGGCTATAATTCTATACTCTCCACCACAAATTGTATAAACCTCATTTTCAATGGAAGCTGTCGGATACAACTTTATTGCATAAGCAAATAAGTAGATGAAGTAGTCGGCAAATACATAGCACGTTTCGGGATTGTCTATTTTCTCAAGCACGTCACTATGTTTAGGTATGCCGTTGTGCCAAGCACCTAAAACCTCATTAGCTGATTGAAATTGCTCCAGAGTGCAGAAAGTAAAAAACTCGTTATCCGGCACTCCGTCGGTACCGTTTACGGCAGCGAAATACTCCCGCAAATCCTGCGGCAGTTGCAGCTTATGGGTTGCTTCAAACTCAGTAATCTGGATTTCAGTAGCGGTTTCTACTGTTCTGATTTTCGCCTTCTTCCAAAGAGTATTTAGCTCAGCTAGTTTACCCATAACTCTGATTCTCACCTGCTTTCTTATTCCGTATCAGCTCATGAACATCTTCGCAACACCCATCACAAGAATGACGACCTGAATACCAACAGCAATTCCCAAGGAAACTGTTACCCACTTTTCCGTGTAGCCCTTACCCCTATAAGGAATTGCTGCAAGCAAGGCGCCAAGGATAAAGCTCATAAACTGGATGCCGAAAAACAGCGTGATGACAGTAGCCTGACGCATCTCAGCGCTGTTTGCTTCCACAACCTGACCTTCTAGCGTACGGCCATTGCCCATAGTGAATTGACTGATCAGGAAGTTCAGTGCTGCCAGAATAATGAGTACAAATAGTTGCTTTTTATTGGTTGAATTCATGTTGGTAAAACAAGTCTTTTTTAGAACGTCATGCTCAACGAAGCAGTAGAGATGCTGCGCTCAGCATGACGTTCTGATTTTCCCGTTCTGCCGGTTACATCGCCTTGTACTCGCTCCAGCTCTTGATCTTCAGATCCTTCATCTCCAGCGTGCAGAAGGCCTGAATAAACGCCTTCGCCAGCCGCGCGTTCGTCAGCAAGCCGACGCCAAAATCCACGGCGGTGCGGCGGATTTTGTAGTCGTTATCCAGTTCGCCCTTCGAGAGGTTTTTCGGGATATTAATGACCAGGTCGATTTTCTTTTCCTTCAGATACGTCAGCACGTTGGGCTCCTGCAGCTCATCGGGCCAGAACAGCAGGCTGCTGGGGATGCCGTTTTCGGCGAAGAAGCGGTGCGTACCCTGGGTGGCGTACACAGTGTAGCCCTTCTTTACCAGCAGCGCGGCGGGCGCGAGCAGGGCCACTTTGGAGATGATAGGGCCACCGGAAATCAGCACCGTTTTCTGCGGGATTTTGTAGCCCACGCTCAGCATCGATTTCAGCAGAGCTTCCTCGGCGGTGTCGCCCAGGCAGCCGACTTCGCCGGTGCTCACCATATCAACGCGCAGCACCGGGTCGGCGCCGGGCAGGCGGGTGAAGGAAAACTGCGGTGCCTTCACGCCCACGAAGGGCAAATCGTAGACCCGCTCGCTTTCGTCGCGCTCTACTTTCTTACCCAGCAGTACCTGGGTGGCCTTTTTGATGAGGTTGTTGCCCGATACTTTCGAAACGAACGGATAGCTACGCGAGGCGCGGATGTTGCACTCAATCACCCGAATTTCCCCGTTTTTTTCCAGGAACTGGATGTTGAACGGGCCGCTGATTTCGTAGCGCTTGGCAATCTTTTCGGCAATGATTTTCAGCTTGCGGATGGTGCCCACGTATACCCGCTGGGGCGGGTAGTACATGGTGGCGTCGCCGGAGTGTACGCCGGCAAACTCCACGTGCTCCGAAATGGCATAGCTCACGATGTCGCCGTGGTCGGCCACCGCATCCAGTTCAATTTCCTTGGCTTCCTGGATGAATTCCGACACCACCACCGGGTATTCGGAGCTTACTTCCACGGCGGTTTGCAGGAAGGCTTCCAGCTCGAAATTGTTAGAAACCACGTTCATGGCCGCTCCCGACAGCACATAGCTCGGCCGGATGAGCACCGGAAAACCGACTTCACGCACGAACTCGTGCATGGCTTCCAGCGAGGTCAGCTCCTTCCAGCGGGGCTGGGCGATACCCAGCTCGTCCATGATGCTGGAGAACTTGTGGCGATTTTCAGCCTCGTCGATGCGGGCTGGCGCGGTGCCCAGGATGGGCGCCTGCGCCTCGGCCAGACGGGTCGCCAGGTTGTTGGGAATCTGCCCGCCGGTGCTCAGAATCACGCCCTGGGGCTGCTCGAAGTCCAGAATATCCATCACCCGCTCGAAGCTCAGTTCCTCGAAGTAGAGCCGGTCCGAAACATCGTAGTCGGTGCTGACAGTTTCGGGGTTGTAGTTGATGATGATGGTTTTGTAGCCTTCCTCGGCGGCGGTTTGCACGGCATTCACGCCGCACCAGTCAAACTCTACCGACGAGCCGATACGGTACACGCCCGAGCCCAGCACCACGATGGACTTGCTGGTTTCCTGAGCCAGGTCGTTTTCGGTGCCGTGGTAGGTGCTATAGAGGTAGTTGGTTTTGGCCGGGAATTCGGCCGCCAGCGTGTCAATCTGCTTGATGACCGGCAGCACGCCCAGAGCCTTGCGGCGGGCCCGCACCAGCAGCTCGTCGGCTTTCACGTCGCCTTCGCCGAGGAGCTTCACGGCAATCTGCTGATCCGAGAAACCGGCTTTTTTAGCCTCGCGCAGCAAGGTCGTTTCCAGCCCGTCGAGGCCGTTAGCGCGACCATCAGCCAGCTTATTACCTAACTGGAAGATGGTCATCAGGCGCTGCAAAAACCAATGGTCAATCTTGGTCAGCTCGTGGACCTGGTCCAGCGTGTAGCCGGCCTCGAAGGCCAGGTTGATGGCGAAGATGCGCTCCTCGTTTGGCTCGCTCAGCAGCTTGTCAATGGTGGCGTTGTCGACCTGCTCGGGCTTGTTGGCCACGAAGCCGCGCTTGCCGGTGTCCAGCATGCGCAGGCCCTTCTGAATGGCTTCCTCGAAGGATTTGCCGATGGCCATTACCTCGCCCACGCTTTTCATGGCCGAGCCGATCTGCCGGTTCACGCCCTCGAACTTACCCAAGTCCCAGCGCGGCAGCTTTACCACCACGTAGTCCAGGGCCGGCTCGAAGAAGGCCGAGGTGGTTTGGGTCACGCTGTTTTTTAGCTCCGACAGCGAGTAGCCCAGGCTCAGCTTGGCCGCTACAAACGCCAGCGGGTAACCCGTGGCCTTCGAAGCCAGGGCCGAGGAGCGCGACAAACGGGCATTCACCTCAATCACGCGGTAGTCTTCCGACACGGGGTCGAGGGCGTACTGAATGTTGCACTCGCCCACGATGCCCAGGTGGCGGATGGTCTTAATGCCGATGCTGCGCAGCTTGTGGTACTCGCGGTTGCTCAAGGTCTGTGACGGGGCCACCACGATGCTCTCCCCGGTGTGAATGCCGATGGGGTCGAAGTTCTCCATGTTGCAGACCGTGATGCAGTTGTCGTACTGGTCGCGCACCACTTCGTACTCCACTTCCTTCCACCCTTTCAGCGACTCTTCCACCAGAATCTGGTCGGAAGTCGTGAAGGATTTCTGGGCCAAAGCCCGCAGCTCGTCCATATTATTGGCAAAGCCGCTGCCCAAACCACCCAGCGCAAACGCCGCCCGCACGATAATCGGGAAGCCGATTTTCTCGCCGGCCGCCAAGGCGTCTTCCATCGTCGTCACGGCCACGCTGCGGGCCGTGAGCACGCCAATCTGGTCGAGCTTGTCCTTGAAAATGTCCCGGTCCTCGGTGTCGATGATGCTCTGCACGGGCGTGCCCAGCACCTTCACATTGTACTTCTCAAACACGCCGCCGCGGAACAGCGCCACGGCGCAGTTCAGGGCCGTTTGGCCGCCGAAGGCCACCAGAATACCGTCGGGCTTTTCCTTTTTGATGACTTCCTCCACGAAGTAGGGCGTCACGGGCAGGAAATACACGTCGTCGGCAATGTTGTCCGACGTTTGCACGGTGGCAATGTTGGGGTTGATGAGGATGGTGCGGATGCCTTCCTCTTTCAGCGCCTTGAGGGCCTGGGAGCCGGAGTAGTCGAACTCGCCGGCCTCGCCGATTTTCAAAGCGCCGGAACCGAGGATGAGAACTTTGTTGGGTTTGTTCATTCGAAGGGTTAGGTAACAGACCGTGGATAAGGTCGTGTTAAAAAGGCGGTCGGGTTTCGGGTTAAGTTAGAACGTTGTGCTGAGCGAAGTCGAAGCATCTCTACCTCGTTATGCTACCCGTTCTGTTTATTATCGTGAGTAAAGAACCGTCTGAATTCATTTGCCAGTACCTTGACTAGTGAAACCTTGCTGTTGGTAGATCCTTTCGACTCCACTGTGCCGCCACTCCACTCCCAGAACTCATCGTGACCAAGGAACAAGTCTAAGTCGCGGATGTCTTGCTCTGTCAATGGCTCAGCAATTTGCTGGTTGGTATCCTTTAGCCACTCTCTTACTGTTCTTGGCTCTCCGTACACGTCTCCGTGTTGCTTCCAAAAACCGTATAGGGGAGTGTCACCAACTTTAAAAAGTTTTGTCTCGGGTAGAAAGCAAAACTCTTCGTATGTGAGGATTCGATCTGTGTTGCAGCCAGTACCGTCGCAAATGAGGCCCAAATCATGACACCATTCCGAATGCTTCCGCGGCTCAGGGTCTTGGTATGGTTTCATGCATTTGGCTTGTTAGCAACATTGAGAAATACAACGAAGCGGTAAAGATGCTTCGGCAAGCTCAGCATGACGTTCTTTTTCGGTCGTTCTACTTAGCCGCTTTATACTCTGCCACGGCCTTCAGAAAATCATCAAACAGGTACTCCGTATCCTCGGGGCCGCCGGCGGCTTCGGGGTGGAACTGGGTGGAGAAGAAGGGCTTGGTTTTGTGCTTGATGCCTTCGCAGGTGCCATCGTTGAGGTTCTCGAACAGCATGGTCCAGTCGGCGGGCAGCGTGGCGGTATCGACGGCGAAGCCGTGGTTCTGGCTGGTGATGTAGCTGCGCTTGGTGCCGGTGAGCAGCACGGGCTGGTTGTGGCTGCGGTGGCCGTACTTGAGTTTGAACGTGTCGCCGCCCGCGGCCAGGCCCATGAGCTGGGAGCCCAGGCAGATGCCGAAGATGGGCTTGTCCTGATCCAGCGCGGTTTGAAGGTGCTGGATGGTCGGCTCGCACATCTTCGGGTCGCCGGGGCCGTTGCTCAGGAACAGGCCGTCGTAGTCGAGCGTGGTGAAGTCGTAGTCCCAGGGCACACGAATCAGCTCCACGTCGCGCTGGAGGAAGCAGCGGATGATGTTGGTCTTGGTGCCGCAGTCGACGAGCACGATTTTGTGTTGGCCGCTGCCGTAGTGCTGCACCTCGGTGGGGCTCACCTGGGCCACCAGGTTGTCCTGGTTGGGGTCGTGCAGCTCCACATCTTCCTCGGCCACGATTTTGCCCAGCATGGCGCCTTTCTCCCGCAGGATCTTGGTCAGCATGCGGGTATCCACGCCGAAGATGCCGGGAATGTTGTACTCTTTGAGCCAGTCGCCGAGGCTCTTGGCGGCGTTCCAGTGGCTGTGCTCCTCGGAGTAGTAGTTCACCACCAGGCCGGCAATGTGAATCTTGTCCGACTCGAAAATCTTGGAAATCGACTCGTACAGCTCCTCGCCGGGCACGCCGTAGTTGCCCACCATGGGGTAGGTCAAGACCAGAATCTGGCCGGCGAAGGACGGGTCGGTGAGGTTTTCGGGGTAGCCGGTCATGGCCGTGCTGAACACGACTTCACCCGCGGCGGAGGTAAACGCGCCGAAGGATTCGCCCTGGATTTCGGTGCCGTCTTCCAGCACCAGCTTTACTTGCTTCATCAATTGATGGAAATTCTAGTGAGTGACTTAGGCTATGCTGGTAGTAAAATCCCCTCCTCAATTGATGTTGCACATCAAGCGAGGAGGGGAATTCGTCTTTAGTCCAGCGCGGAGGCCTGCTGAATGAGGTTTACCGATTTCTCTGTTAGGGCATATAGCGCCTGCAGGAATCGGTCGACTTCGGCCTTGGTTATATTTAGTGGAGGGAGTAAGCGGAGCACTGTTGGGTCGGATGCGTTGCCGACAAAGATATGGAAGTCCGACAGTAACTTGTCACGCACATCCTTGATGGGGAAGTCGTATTTAATGCCCACCATCAGGCCCCGGCCCCGGATTTCCTCGGCCCCGGCATTGGTTTCCAGCTCAACACGCAGGTAAGCGCCCAGCTCGGCAGCGTGGCTCAGCAGGTTTTCCTGCTCAATAACTTCCAGCACGGCCAGCGCGGCGGCACAAGCCAAGTGGTTGCCGCCGAACGTAGTACCCAGCAAGCCATACGAGGCCTTCAGCTCGGGCGAAATCAGGATGCCGCCGATGGGGAAGCCGTTGCCCATGCCTTTGGCCACCGAAATAACGTCGGGTTGAATGCCGGCATGCTGGTGGGCGAAGAACTTGCCGCTACGGCCGTAGCCACTCTGCACCTCGTCGGCAATGAGCAGGGCGCCGTACTGCTTGCACAGCGCGGCTAGGCTTCGCAGAAACTCGTCGGAAGGCATGATGATGCCGCCCACGCCCTGAATGGGCTCAATAATGGCCGCGCACACGTCACCGCTTTGTAGCACCTGCTCCACTGCCGCCAAGTCGTATTCCACGAAGGAAATGGCGTGGCCCGCGTTGAAGGGCGCGACAATCTTGGGGTTATCGGTAGCAGCTACCGCGCCCGAGGTACGGCCATGGAAAGCGCCTTTGAAGGCAATGACGCGCTTTTTACCAGTATGGAACGAAGCCAGCTTCAGGGCGTTTTCGTTGGCCTCAGCCCCCGAGTTGCACAGGAACAGCGAGTAGTCCGCGTAGCCCGACACCTGCCCGAGCTTGTGGGCCAGCTGCTGCTGAATCGGAATCTGGACCGAGTTAGAGTAGAAGCCGATGTTCTGGAGCTGCTCGGTGAGGCGCTGCACGTAGTGCGGGTGGCTGTGGCCGATGGAAATAACGGCGTGGCCGCCGTAAAAATCCAGGTATTCCTGACCCTTGTCGTCCCAGAGTTTCGCCCCTAGCGCCTTAACCGGCGTGATGTTGACGAGCGGATATACGTTGAAAAGCTCCATTAGAAAAGCACCGATTTGAGGTTGAGTCCCGTCGTTTCCGGCAGGCCGAAAAGCAGATTCATGTTCTGGACAGCCTGGCCCGAAGCGCCTTTCACCAAGTTGTCGATAACCGAGGTGATGAGCAGCTGCTTACCGAATTTCTGCACGTGCAGCAGGCACTTGTTGGTGTTCACCACCTGCTTCAGATGCACTTCGTTGTCTGAAACCGTGGTAAACGGGGCGTCGGCGTAGAACTTTTGGTACAGTACCCGCGCCTCGTCCTGGGTCAAATCCGAGGGCGTGTAGACGCTGGCGAAGATGCCCCGGGCAAAGTTGCCGCGGTAGGGAATGAAGTGAATATCCACGTCCAACTCGTGTTGCAGCTGGCCTAGACTCTCCCCTATTTCGCCCAAATGCTGGTGGGTGAAAGGCTTGTAGATGGACACATTATTAGTACGCCATGAGAAGTGTACCGTCTCCGACAAGCTCTGCCCCGCGCCTGTGGAGCCCGTTATGGCCGACACGTGCACATCCTCCGTCAGCTTGCCGGCCTGGGCCAGCGGCAGTAACGCCAACTGAATGGCGGTGGCAAAGCAACCGGGGTTGGCAATGCTCTGGGCCTGCTGAATCCGGCCTTTGTTGAGTTCCGGCAGGCCGTACACAAACTCCCGATCCGCAAACTCGGCATCGGCTTCCAGGCGGAAGTCGTTGCTGAGGTCGATGATGTGGGTCGTGTCGGGCAGGCTGTTTTTCTCCAGCCACGCCTTGGAATTGCCATGCCCCAGGCACAAAAATACTACGTCTTCGTCACCCGCTAATTCCGAGGCAAATACTAGTTCGGTGTCGCCCACCAGGTCGTCGTGCACCTGGTACACGGGGTTGCCCGCGTTGGACGAGCTGACGATACCGCCCAGCTCCACAAACTCGTGGTGGAGCAGGATGCGGATGAGCTCCCCGGCCGTGTAGCCGGCGCCGCCCACAATGCCCGCCTTAATTTTCATCGTTGAAAGAGGAGTGAATGCGCAACTGGTTGCTGAAAATCTTGATAAAGCCCTTGGCGTCGCGGCCGTCCCAGGCGTCGTTTTCCTCGCCGTAGGTGGCCACTTTGGAGCGCATCATGTCGTACTTCGACTCGATGCCCTGCAACTCGAACTGATAGGGCTTCAGGGTTACGAACACCTTGCCCGACACTCGCTCCTGCGAGGAAGTCAGCAGGGCCTCGAAGTCACGCATCACCGGGTCGAGGTACTGGGCCTCGTGCAAGAGCGTGCCGTACCAGTTGGCCACGTAGTCCTTGTGCAGCAACTGCCAGCGCGAGGAGGTGTGCTTTTCCAGCAAGTGGTGGGCCTTGAGCAGAATCAGCGGGGCGGGCGCCTCGAAGCCCACGCGGCCTTTGATACCCAGAATCGTGTCGCCCACGTGGGTATCGCGGCCAATGGCGTAAGTGCCGGCCATCTCATTCAGCGCCTGAATCAGGGCCACCGGGTTCATGGTTTCGCCATTCAACGCTACCGGCTCACCTTTTTCGAAGGTGATTTCGATGTTGGTCGGCTCCGTGGCGCTGATTTGCGTGGGGTAAGCCGACTCGGGCAATGCTTGATTCGAGGTCAATGTTTCGACGCCACCCACGCTGGTGCCCCAGATACCTTTGTTGATGGAGTATTTGGCTTTTTCCCAGCTCATCTCGAAGCCGTGCTGGTTCAGGAAGTCGATTTCGGCCTGGCGCGAGAGTTTCAGGTCGCGGATGGGCGTGATGATTTCCGTGTTGGGCGCAATAACCGAGAAGGCCACGTCGAAACGGACCTGGTCGTTGCCGGCGCCGGTGCTGCCGTGGGCAATGTAATCGGCCTTATGCTCGCGGGCATACTCGGCCAAAGCCAACGACTGAAACATCCGTTCCGCACTGACGCTCAGCGGGTACGTATCATTCTTGAGGATATTACCAAAGATGAGGTAGCGCAAACAGTCCTGATAGAATCGCTGGGTTACGTCGATGACCTCGTGCTTGGTCGAACCCAGCTCGTAGGCCCGCTTCTCGATGGCCGTTAGCTCTTCCTCAGAAAAGCCGCCGGAGTTGACGATAACCGTGTGAACTTCCAGACCCAGCTCGCGGGTCAGATATACAACGCAGTAGGACGTATCCAAGCCGCCGCTGTACGCTAAAACTACCTTTTTCATTATTGGCCTTGGGGTGTTAGAATCTCAATGGTCTCCTGAGCAATTTTGCCGTACTGGTCGTCGAGCTTGTCGTAGACCATGCCGGTGCACAGGCACATTTTGCGCTGGTTTTCCTGCAGAATCGGGTAATTCTTGCAGCCCGTGCAGCCTTTCCAGAAGTCGTCGCTCTGAGTCAGCTCGGTGAAGGTGACGGGACGGTAGCCCAGCTCGGTGTTAATCTTCATCACCGGCCCGCTGGTGGTAATACCGAAGATTTTGGCGCCGGGGTATTTGGTGCGCGACAACTCAAACACGCGGTGCTTGATGGCGCGGCCCAGGCCTTCCTTACGAAGCTCGGTGTTGACAATCAGGCCGGAGTTGACGACAAACTTGTTGTCCTCGAAGGTTTCGATATAGCAGAAACCGGCCAGCTCATTGTCGACGAAGGCAATAATAGCGTCTGGCACGCCCGTCCGTTCGCCGGTCGCGAATGCCACAGCATCCGGTTACTGACTGCCCCGATTGATGCGGTCGCTCGCAGGAATGCGCCACATTCCGCCCGAACCGGACGCCCGGCGAGAGCGGAAGGGGACGCCCTGTTCGCGCGAGGCGGGCAGTATGGGTAGAGAATGCCCCACGAAAGGCCCCCCATGACGATCTCGCACCACCTCCGTGTCCACCGCAGTGACGAAGACCTGCCGCGCGAA
>JGI20283J13201_100094_pt1 | contig 32963 bp, 32 predicted proteins | sample Plalitdecfosmids_FD_13201 | JGI IMG/M metagenome (IMG submission 13201)
CGAGCCCGGCGCGCGGATCGGCTTTGCCGGCGCCCGCATCATCGAGCAGACTATCCGCGAAAAGCTGCCCAAGGGCTTCCAGCGTTCCGAATATCTGCATGAGCATGGCATGGTCGACATGGTCGTGCATCGCCACAACCTGCGCTCCACCATCGGCTCGCTTGCCGGCATCCTGACCCGCGCCGAGCCGACTGCCGAATTGACCGGCACCGCTCCGGCCCTGCCCGCCGTCAGCCTGCGTGACGCGGCCATTGCCGCCGAAGGCGATGATGGCGATCTGGCTGCGCCCAGCGCCGCCCACGCCGAATAATCTGGCCTTCAAGCTTTGAAAGGGCCGGTCCATGGTGACCGGCCTTTTTTTATGCGCCGTGAGCGTCTATTCGAGAACCCGCGCAGGTCTGTGTTGCCTGTCCGCAGGAGAAACCTTGATGTCCGATAGTCTCAATCTCACCCAGCTTGGCCAAAATTCCGGCATTCCCGCCTCCCCCGAGGCGGCAATTCTCGAACGCGTGCCCAATCCGCAAGCCGACACCAATTACGTGTCCCGCTTCACCGCGCCCGAATTCACCTCGCTCTGCCCGGTGACCGGCCAGCCCGATTTCGCCCATCTGGTCATCGATTACGTGCCCGGCGATTGGCTGGTCGAATCCAAATCGCTCAAGCTCTATCTGACCTCGTTCCGCAATCACGGCGCCTTTCACGAGGATTGCACCGTCTCGATCGGCCGCCGGCTGGTGGCGCTGCTTGACCCCCGCTGGCTGCGTATCGGGGGTTATTGGTATCCGCGCGGCGGCATTCCCATCGATGTGTTCTGGCAGACCGGCACCCCGCCCGAGGGCATCTGGCTGCCCGATACCGGTGTGTCCTCCTATCGCGGCCGCGGCTAGCCCACGCCGCCCTTGAGGCCCAGCCCGACCCATTGTACACCGGCCCGGCTGATCCCGTGCCGCAATTGAGTCCGCCCCATGTCCCGTACCGACGCCATCCTCAAGCGCCTTTCGGTGCTGCATCCCAAGCTGATCGACCTCAGCCTGGAGCGGCTCAATCGCCTGCTCGAGGAATTGGGCCGCCCGCATGACCGGATGCCGCCGGTGATCCATGTCGCCGGCACCAATGGCAAGGGCTCGACCATCGCCTATCTGCGGGCCATGCTGGAAGCCGCGGGCAAGTCGGTGCACGTTTATACCTCGCCCCATCTGGTGCGTTTCAACGAACGCATCCGCCTGGCCGGCAAGCTGGTGTCCACCCGCCGTCTCAATGAAGTGCTGGAGCGGGTCGAGCAGGTCAATGCTGGCCAGCCCATCACCTATTTCGAGGTCACCACGGCCGCCGCCTTTGTGCTGTTTTCCGAGATCAAGGCGGATTATCTGCTGCTCGAAGTGGGCATGGGCGGCACCTATGACACGACCAATGTGGTCGAACACCCGCTGGGCATCATCATCACCCCGGTCGATCTCGATCACATGGCGTTCCTGGGCAACACGATCGGCAAGATTGCGGTTGAAAAAGCCAATATCATGAAGCGCGGTGCACTCGCCGTCGTCGCCCGGCAGGCCGATGAGGGCCTGGCCTCGATCAATCGCGTCGCCGCCAAGCTGGGTGTGGTGCCTTTTGTCGGCGGGCAGGATTTCGATGCCTTCGCCCAGGATGGCCGCCTGATTTATCAGGACGAAGCGGGCCTGCTCGATCTGCCGCCGCCCAAACTGGTGGGCAATCATCAATTCGAAAATGCCGGGGTCGCCATCGCCGCCATCCGCCATTTCGGGCTGCCGGTCGATGAAGCCGCCATTGCCAAGGGGTTAGGCGATGTCAGCTGGCCCGCCCGGCTGTCCCCGGTCGCGGGCAAGCTGCGCGACCTGCTCGGCCCCGGCGCCGAACTCTGGCTCGATGGCGGCCACAATGCCCACGGCACCCGCGCCCTCGCCCGGGCACTGGCCGATATGGAGCGCGCCCGCCCCGCGCCCCTGGTACTAATCATGGGCATGATGAATACCCGCTCGCCCGCCGCGGTGCTGGCACCCTTTGCCGGCATGACCGAGCGCATCATCACGCTCACCATTCCCGGCGAGACCAATGCGCATGATGCCGGCTACATTGCCGACGAAGCCAACAAGGCCGGGTTCAATGCGACGCCCGCGCGATCGATCCAGGCAGCGCTCAAATCAGCCGCAACCACGCCCAATGCCCGCGTGGTGATTTCGGGTTCGCTTTATCTCGCGGGGCAGGTGCTGCTCAAGAACGGGACGTTCCCGGAATAGCTAACAAGCACTCGATCTGCCTCCCTCCCCCTTGAGGGGAGGGATTGAGGGTGGGGGTGTCGGATTATCCACCGGCATAGAGTTCGTGGGGATCGCGACACCCCCACCCTAGCCCTCCCCTCAAGGGGGAGGGACCGATCGCGGCTCTCCGCCTGCTGAGCCAAAATTTAATACTTGCCCTGCTCGCTGCCGCAGAACGGGTCTACCGGGCTGGTGCCGGCAAATTCCGTGCGGCCCATCAGTGCCTCGACCACCGCCGCCTGCAGCGCTTCGCTCGATCCATAGGCGTTGACATAGGTGGGCACGCGCGGCGCGTCGTAGAGATAATAGGGATAGCCGAAGCTTATCATCAGCGTGGGCAGGTCGTGCCAATAGCGCGCCATGCCATCGAAGACGCTGCCGGTGAGCTTGACCCAATCGAGGAATATCCGGCTGCGCGTCAGCACGGTTTCCTCGGCAAAGAGGTAAAGCACGAGGTCAAAATCCTTGGGGCTGACGCTCATGCCGGGCTCAAACAGGGTGACATTGAACCCCTCCTTGTCCAGCCGCTCCGGCACGCTGAGCGGCAAGGGCTGCGGCACAAAGGGGACAATTGCCCCACCCGAGAACACCAGCACCCGCTGATGCCGGCTGGGCGAGAGGGGCAAGAGCTTTGCCACATCCTTGACCAGGGTCGGCACGCGCGCATGCACAGCGCTGGCCGTCATGCGATTAGCCTCGCTACCCACCACCTGCTGGGCAGCGGCAAGGCTGGGCGGGCTGGGATTGCGATGCAGCCCCAAGGCCGCCTTGAGCCCCAGCACCCGCGTCACCGCTTCGTCCACCCGCTCCTGGCTCAGCCGCCCATCAGCCACGGCTTTGACCAGCCGCATCAGGTCGGCATTGGGATCGTCCGAGAAGAGGATCACGTCGCAGCCGGCAATGATCACCTCGGGCAGGACGGTATCGCGCGCCCCCCAATCGCCCATACCAGCCATTGGCGTAGCATCCGAGACGATGAGGCCGTTAAACCCCAGTTCGCGCCGCAACAGGTCCTCGTTCAATATCCGGCTCAACGACGCCGGCCGATAAGCCTCAGCGCCGGCATGAGGGTCGAGCGCCCGCACAAAGGCGGGAAAGGCGATATGGGCGGACATCACGCTCATCACACCCGCCTCGATGGCGGCGCGATAGAGCCGGCCGAAATTGCTCTCCCAGGCTTTCATGGTCAAAGGATTGACCGTGGTCACCAGATGCTGGTCGCGATCGTCATAGCCTTCGCCCGGCCAATGCTTGACCGTGGCGGCCACGCCATTGGCCTGGAAGGCGGCGATCTGGGCCAGCGCGTGGCGCTCGATGCGGTCCACATCGCTGCCATAGGAGCGGGTCCCCACAATCGCGCTGCGGAAGGCCGCGTTGATATCGATGACCGGGGTAAAGCTCCAATTGAGCCCCACGGCGTGGGCTTCCTGCGCCATGATGGTAGAAATGGCCGTGGTTGCTTCCAAATCGTCCACTGCCGCTAAGCCCAGCGGATTGGGCACGGGAGTGCCGAACGGCAGGCTCATGCGGCTGCCTTCGAGATCGGCACTGACCAGCATGGGCACGGGGCCAATGTTGTTGAGGCCCTGCGCCAGCGCCACTTCACTGGCGAGGTCGCCCGAATAGACGCGGGTGATGCCGCCCGGCTTGAAGGCGCGCAATTGCTCGAGCACCTCGCCGGGCTCACCCCGCGCCAAGAGCACGAAGAGCTGCGCCAGCTTGTCGCGCGGGGTCAGGCCGTCGCGGGTGGCGTGCACCCATGCCATGGCTTCGTCATCGAGATTGAACGGGGCGGCAGCCAGATCGATAGGGGCCACAGGCCTCTCCTCCCAAGTCTTCTTATGGAGGAGAGACTATCAGGCCCGGTGATATCAGCCAATCAGGCGGCGTGGCTCTCCAGCCACTTGATCAGCTGCGCGCGCGACTGGCCGGCACCCACTTTCACATCGGTCGGCTGGCCGTCCTTGAACACGATCATGGTGGGCATGGCGCGCACATGATATTGCGTCACGGTGCTGGGATTGCTGTCGACGTCGAGCTTGACGATCTTGACCTTGCCGGCCAGATCGAGCGCGACCTGTTCCAGGATCGGGTCCATCGCCTTGCAGGGCCCACACCATTCCGCCCAGAAATCCACCAGCACCGGCTCGCTGGAATTCAGCACTTCGGCGGCAAAGTTGGCGTCGGTAACGTGGTGGGCCATGATCGTCTCCATCGGTAAAGGACGATGAATACTATAGAGAGTCGGCCGCTATGGAAAGGCATACAAAATGTAGTGCGCACCGGGGCGAGGAAAGTCTTTGCGCGGGCGATGTCACAAACAAAAACACCGCCGGGTCGCCCCAGCGGTGTTCTGCAATTCTTGACTGGACAGTCTTAGGCCGCGTGACCTTCGAGCCACTTGGTCAGGCCGGCCTTGGGCGTGCCCGCGCCGATCTTCATGTCGGCAGCTTCCCCGCCCTTGAACAGGATCATGGTGGGGATGGAGCGAACGCCGTATTTGACGGTGGTGGAGGGGTTTTCGTCGATGTTCAGCTTGACGATCTTGACCTTGCCGGCCAGTTCGCTCGAAAGCTCATCGAGCACAGGTGCGATCGCGCGGCACGGCCCGCACCACTCCGCCCAGAAATCCACGAGAACGGGCTCTTTGGAGTTAAGGACTTCCTCGCCAAAATTGGCGTCGGAAACGTGTGTAGTCATGGGTTAAGTTGCCTTTTGGTTGAAAGCGGTGGTCTCATTGCTCCCAAAGCTGGTGAGAGTCCAGCCTTGCTGCAAGCCTGCGTCACTGCAAGGTGAAGCCCCCGGTCGCTGCGCGAAGGTGATCAGACGGCAAAATCATCAACGATTCCAATCCAGTCCACAGGATGGCCGCCTCGACGGAATGGCCCGGGAAGAGCTGGTCTGCAACCAGCGCATACAGGCCCAATTGCGTCAAATACGGCCCCGGCACGTCCTCCGGGCCGCCGGGCACCGACATGTCGGATTTGTAGTCGATCACCAATAGCCTTGAGTCGTCAATGACCAGCCGGTCGATCCGCCCGGCCAGCCGGATCGGGGTGCCATCCCGTTGTGCCGCCACCGAAAATGGCACTTCCGCCCGGCTATTGGCGGCAAATAGCGGGGCCAGGTCGGGCTTTGTCAGGATGGACACGGCCTTGGCCCCGATCCGGGCATGCTGGTCGGGAGCTTCGGGCCATAAAGCGGCCAACGCTTTGGGCACCACGGCCGGCCATAGGCTGGGCTCCACCCGGCCCAGATGCTGCAACAGGGCATGCAGCGCAATGCCCTCCTTGCGCGCCGCTTCGGCATCGCGCAGCTGCTCGGCAAGGCTATCGAGCGCCACGGCCGGCGCCACATGGCTGCGGGCCGAGGAGGGGGCAACCAGTTTTGCCACCTTGGGCGCCGGCACCGCCGCAAAAGCCTGGGGCAAGCTGGCAGCGGCGGCCGGTTCGACCAGCCGCTTGACCGGTTGCGGCGCCACGCGATCGCGCGGATAGATCAGCGCGGTCTCGCGGCCATCCCCGTCGAGCACGATTTCGGCATCCGCGCGCAGCGCCCGCTCGATGGCCTGATACCAGGTGCCCTCGAGCTGCCGTTCGGGCTTGGCGGAGGGGGTCAGGGCGCCGGTGACATAAAGCTCGTCTTCGGCCCGAGTCATGGCGACATAGAGCCGGCGCCAATATTCCTTGGCCAGATTGGCCTCGACCTGGCTTTTGACCCCAAGGCTGCCCGGCACATGGTTCTTGCTGCCCGAGGCATGCACCAGCAGCGGGCCGGGCGCCTCGGTCAACAGGTACACCGGCCGGTTGACCTGATTGCCCTGCGGCTTGCTGGCGGCATCGGCCAGGATAACGATTGGGGCTTCGAGCCCCTTGGCGCCGTGCACCGTCATCACTCGCACGCCATTGCCGGCCTCGGCCAGTTCGCGCTTGATCGAGACCGCGCTTTGCCGCATGGCGACGGTAAAGCCCTGCAGCGATGGCTGCGACCCCTGCTCATGGGCCAGCGCCAGTTCCAGCAATTCGGCGAAGACCTCGTCTACTTCCTCACCCAGCCGGGCGTGGAAGCGCCGCAGCCCGCCCTCGGCATAGAGCACCTGGGTCAGGAATTCGAATGGCCGCTCGAAATCGAGTTCGCCCCGCCAGCGCGACAGGGCACGATAGGCCTCGGCACAGCCCGGCGTGGTCGCTGTTTCCAGCGCCTGCCACAGCGTGCGGCCTTTCTCGCGCGGCTGGGCCAGCGCGAACAGCTCCTCCTCCCCGATATCGAACAAAGGCGAGCGCAGCAGCGCGGCCAATTGCAAGCTATCGGCCGGATTGAGCAGCACATCGCACAGCGCCAAGAGATCCAGCACCGCGATATGGTCGGACACGGCCAGCCGATCGGCGCCGGGCGTGGGCAATCCCGCCTGCCGCAAGGCGCGGATCACCTCCTGGAACACCGCCCCGCGCGATTGCACCAGGATCAGCACGTCATTGGGCCGCACCGGCCGGCCGCGATTGGTCAGCGGCCGCTTGGTGTCGATCCAGCCCTTGATTTCCCGCGCAATGCGCTCGGCGACCTGACGTGGCGCGGTTTTTTCGCCGCCCTCGGCCGGCTCGGTCGGCCATTCCCCGGCATCGCTGGCCGAACTGGCCTGTTGCAGTGGCGGCCACAAGCAGACGCTGCCGCCCTTGGTGGGGCGGCTGGTGTCGTGATGCACCTTCTCGCTTTCGAGCAGCGCGTCCTGGATATTGGGGTCGTCGCTGACCTTGTCGACCGCTGCCAGCACTTCGGGCAGGGTGCGAAAGCTCATATGCAGCCGCAGCGGCAGGAAAGGCACCTCAACCTCGGCAGCGCGCCGCCGGAACAGCTCGCCGGTGGCGCCGAACAGGGTCGGCTCGGCCCCCTGGAACGAATAGATCGACTGTTTCTGGTCGCCCACTGCGAACAACGAGCGCAGCCGCGTCACGTCGCCAGCGCCGTTGAAGAATTCGTCGGCAATGGCCCGTACCACCCGCCATTGCTCGGGATTGGTATCCTGGCTTTCGTCGACCAGGATATGATCGATGCCGGTATCGAGCTTGTACTGCACCCAAGGCCCGGCATCGGGATTTTCCAGCAGGTCACCCAGCTTTTCGACCAGATCGTCGAAATCGAGCAGCGAGCGGGCGCGTTTGTGGGCCTGATAGCGGGAGGCAATCAGCGCCACCACGTCAAGCAGCGCCTCGCTGCGTTCGACCAGCAGCGCCGTGCTGAGCGCATCGACCAGCGCCGTAACACGGGCCTGCTCGGCTTCGAGCAAGGTCAGGATATCGGGGCGATCCGCCTGCTGCTTGGCGGTCAGCAACTTGCGGGCGGTGCCCTTGTCGGTGAGGAAGGCCGTGCGCAAAGTGCCGCCATCGATGGCATCGGGGTCAAGCCGCGCCAGCAGATCCACAAAGCGGTTATTGCCACCGGGATCGCCGCCGAACAGCCGCACGATCTCCCTGATCCCCTCGGGCGTCAGCAGGCTTTGCTCGACCAATTGCCGCTGCAGTCCGGCCGAGCTCTCCCCGGGATGGCCCACCAGCTGACGCAGATTGGCCTTGGCGCGCGGGATGTCGGCCAGCACCGCCTTGAGCTTGCGCCCGTCGCCCAGCGCCAATTCGATCGCGTCGCCCAACGCAAAATCACTGAGCAGGCCGAACAGCGTTTCCACCGCCGCCGTCGCACCTTCGCCGCGCAGGCCTTGCGCCAGCACGGCCTCGCGGGTCTGCGTCAGCAGCTGGATGCGTTCCTCGTCCTCGATCACCTTGAAATCGAAGGGCACGCCGGCTTCGAGCGGAAAGCGATGCAGCACCGATTCGCAAAAGGCGTGGATGGTGACGATCTTGAGCCCGCCCGGCGTCTCCAGCGCCTGGGCAAACAGGGTCCGCGCCCGCTCGACCAATGCGGGCCGATAGGCATTACCCTCGATCTCCTTGAGCTCCCGCACCAGGTCGGGCTCCGGCAGGGTGGCCCAGCGCGCCAGCTCCCGCGCCAGCCGGCCGCGCATTTCGGCCGCAGCTGCCTTGGTATAGGTGAGGCACAGGATGGATTGCGGGGTGGCACCCGCCAGCAGCAGCCGCAACACGCGCCGGGTCAGCACGAAGGTCTTGCCCGAGCCGGCATTGGCCGACACCCAGATCGACAGGTTCGGGTCCGCCGCTTTTGCCTGGTTGGTGCGGGTTTCGGGGGAAATGACAGGTTTGCCGCGCTCGCTCAAAATCCGTCCTCCTCGTCTTCGTCCACCGCGGTCCACTCGTCGACCCGCGCCAGATGGTCATAGGCGCCGGCAAAGCGCTGTGTCTTGAGCGGCAGGATGCGAGCCGGCATCGGCATCTGGTTGAACAGGAAAAAATCCACATGGCGCTGCATGCGCTCGGCAATATCCTGCGCCGCACTCATGATGGTGTGGCCCTCGCCCAGCGAAAAGTCCTTGGGGCTGAAGGCCTCGGGCCCCAGCCCGATCTTGATATAGGTCAGCCGCGACGTGTCGGCCGGCGGCACGCCCGCCATGGCGCCTGCCCGCGCCATTTGCGCCTCGAGCAGCATTTGCGGCGCCTCGAACGCTTTCATCGCTCCCGGCGGGGGGAGCGAGCCGGTCTTGAAGTCGAGGATTTGCAAGCTGCCATCGAGCATTTCATCGACCCGGTCGGCTCGCCCCTTGAGGGTAAAGCCGGTGGGCAATGGCCATAGCCCCGCGATCTCGGCATGGCGCCGTAGCACCTCGGCATTGCGGGCACGCTCGAAATCGAGGAATTGCCGCGCCGCCGTCTCAAAGCGCCGAATCCAGATGTCGCGCCGTTCGGCAATGCCTTCGAGCCCCGAAAAGGCCTCGACCGCAAATTGCCGTAACAGCGCGGCGGCATTGGCGGCCATCACGTCATGCCCCTCCTCGACAAAGCGGGCGAGGATATCGTGAATGATAGTGCCGCGCTCGCGCGCCTCCGGTGTCTCACCCAAAGCGTCGAGCGGCCGCAGCCGGAGCACATGCTTGGCATAAATGTCATAGGGCGAGCGCATCAGCGTTTCGATCTCGGTGACCGAGAGCTGGCGCGGCCTTGTATCGACCGGCGGATTGGGGGCCGGCCGCGTGGCGGCGCGGGTTTCCGTCACCGCATCGAGCCGCCGCGTCTGCTCCAGCCACACCGCACCGCGCTTTTGCCAGGCCGCCACATTGTCCTCGCCGGCAAAGGCCTCCAGCCGCTGCACCAGCCGCGAGGGCAAAGCGGGGCTGGTGCCGATGCGGCCGGAAAAGGCGATGATGACGCTTTCATTGCCCAGGCCCTGGGCGAAATCATGCGCCGCCAGCCCCTGCCGCCGCTCGGGCGGCTCGAGCCCCGCCGCCAGCCGCATGCCCCGGCTGAGCCAGGGGCCGGGATCGGCTGCTTCGGGCCACTTATCCTCGTTGAGCGCGCAGAGGATCAGCAGGTCCGGATTCATCAGCCGGGCCTCGATCTGCCCCCAGATGGCGATATCACTGCGGCGCTCCTCGCGCGTCCGCACCTGGAACCCCGCCATCAACGCAGCCAAGACGCTATCGAGCCCGATGGGCGGAAAATTATGGCCCTCTCCCGCCTGCGCCGCCATCTGGCTGGCCCAATCGGCCAGCTCAGTGCGGCCGGGAATGTCGGCGCCATCAGCCACCGCCTCAAAAGCCCTGCAGATCGCCGCAGCCAATGCGCTCGCCGTGATCCGGCGCTCGCCCAGCAGGGCCAGCAGCGGCGCCAGTGCCGTCTCGATACGGCCGAACAGCGCCTCTATGAACTCGGCCTGTCGTGCATTCAGCCGCTTGGCCACATGGGTCGTCACCTCGCCGACATTAGCCGCCAGCAGGGCACGCAGGCCCGCCAACCCCGGATTTGGCCGCTGCCCGCGCAACAGGCCCAGTTCGATATCATCGGCCAGCCGCGCAATATCGGGGCGGGCCATGCCGAAGCGGGCGGCGCGATGGCGCAGCAGCGCCATCATGTCCACCGGCGCGCAATGGGCCGCAGCCAGGGTCAGGATCTGCCGCAGCAGCCGGCCCGCCGGGGATTGGAACAGCGGCGCGCCCGCCGCATCATCCACTTCGATGGCGAAGCGCTTGAGCTCGGCGGCGATGCGACGGGCCAGGTTGCGGTCGGGCGTGACGATGCCCACGCTCTTGCCGCCGGCCAGCGCCTGCCGTGCCGCCAGCGCCACGGCGCGGCCTTCCTCGTCCTCATTGCGGGCTGCGATGATGGAGAGCCCGTCGCAGGCCATGCCGATTTCGAGCTGGGTCAGCCTTTGCTCAGGCCAGCGCGCCGTATCCTTGGTCAGCGCCAGCGCGCGATTGACCAGAATGGTGCGCAGATTATCGCTCTGACCCAGTTCGGTCACCGTCTCCACCGTCGCGCCCAGCAGCCGCAGCAGCCGCGCCAAGCCATATTGCGGATGGCCATGGGGATTGTTGGCTACATCGAGCAATGCCGCGTGGTCGGCTTCGCTCATGCTGCAATCGAGCCCCGGCAGCACTACCGCCCCGCGCGGCAATTGGTGGATGGCCTTGAGCAGCCTGGCGGTAGCAGGGATCGAGCCGGTGGAGCCTGCCGCGATCACCGGCCGGTCGCCCCAGAGCAGGGGCGCTGCCGCTGCCTGCCGGTCGAGCCGCAGGCCGCGCAATTTCATGCCGTCTTCGAGCCCCTTGGCCGCCAGCCGCTCGGGCCAGTAGCTGAGCGCGATGTCGAGAAAGGTCAGCGACTGCTGCCAATAGGCGCCCAGCTCGCCCGCCAGTTCGGGCACGATGGCACGAATATCGGCGGCGCTGCGTTCTTCGGTCAGCAGGTCGTCGATCAACGCGCCCAGTGACTCGGCCATGGAAAGGATTTCGGCGGCCGTGGGCGGGCTGGAAAACGCCTGCCGCCCAGCCGGCGTTTCCGCCCAGGCCGCCACCAATTGCGACAGCACCAGCCGCCGTTCCAGCGCAGTGGCCATGGGCGGGGTCGCGGCGACATCGAAGGGCGGCAAGAACGGCTCTTCGTCGGCTGTCTCGCCGCCAAAGGTGCGAATGTCGGGCAATAGGCCCGTGCCGCGCCGGGCGAATTCATCGGCCAAAACCTGCTTGGCCCGGCGCGTCGGCACGACGATGGTGACATCGCTCAGCCAGAACGGATTGCCGGCGCGGTCCCAGCCGCCCAGCAATGTGCCATCCATCACCCGCTCAGCCAGCGTGGCGAGAAACCGCTCATGCGGCGGGATGGAGTAAAGGCTCATCGGGCCAAAAGCCGTTCGGTCTCGGCCAAAGCTTGCGGGTCGCCCACATGATACCAATCGGCGTCCAGCGCCACGCCGAACAAGGCTTCGCGCTCCAGCGCCGCCTCGAAAACATCATTCAGCGAAAACGCCCCGTCGGCAGCGTCGGCGAACCAGCTCTTGCCCAGCAGCGCCACCCCACCGTAAATCACCGGCGCGCCATAGTCGCGGGTGATCCGCCCCATAGGGTCGAGGCAAAAATCGTGGCTGCGATCGAACCCGGTCGCCCGCCGCGGGTGTACGCAGAGCAGCACCACGGCCTCGTCTTCAGCCTCGAACCGCCCGATCATCCGCCCCAGTGGCTGGTCCTGCCCCTCCGGCCAGAAGGCGTCGGTATTCATCACGAAAATCGGGTCCGAATGCAGCATGGGCAGCGCCCGCTTGATGCCGCCCCCAGTGCCCAGCAGATCATCCTCGCGGCTGACCTTGAGCAGCCCGCCGAAATGGGCCAGCAGCTGATCGGCCCGATAATGGGCATTGGCGACAAAGCGCTTGGCGCCCTCAGCCCGCGCGTTGGCCATGATCCGCTCGATCAACGGTACGCCCAGCACCGGCACCAGCGGCTTGGGCACGCTGTCGGTCAAGGGCCGCAGCCGCGTGCCCAGGCCCGCCGCCAGCAGCATCACATCGGGGAATCGGGGTTCACTCATGGCCGGATTTGAATGGTTCCCCCCCGCTTTGTCCAGCGCCCCTACGCCCGCAGCACCCCGCCACTCGCCTTGGTCACAGCTGCCACCACGGACGCGGAGACCTTGTCGATCTCCTCGTCCGTCAGCGTCTTGTCCAGGGGCTGCAATGTCACTTCGATGGCCACCGACTTCTTGCCCTCGCCCACATGGGTGCCTTCGAACACGTCGAACACCGTTACGTCGCGGATCAGCCCCTTGTCCGCCCCGCGGGCTGCCTTCAGAATCGTTGCGGCCGTCACGCCCCGATCCACCACAAAGGCAAAATCGCGCGACAGTGGCATCTGTCCCGACAGCGTCAGCGCCGGCTTGGTCTTGGTCGCCTTCTTGCGCGCTTCGGGCAGGGCATCCAGATCAAGCTCGAACGCCGAGACTGGCCCTTCGATATCGAGCTCAGCTGCCCAGGCCGGGTGCAATTCACCAAACCAGCCCAAAGTCACCTTGGGGTTGAGCGCAATGCGCCCGCCGCGGCCCGGATGGCTCCAGGGCGCCGGCTCGGCAAAAATCTGCACCTTGTCGATATCGACGCCTAGCGCATCGAGCACCGCGCCCAGATCACCCTTGGCATCGAACACGCCCACCGGCTCGGCCTTGCCGCTCCAATGACGTCCGGCGCCGTTCAGCTTGGCCGTGCCGGTGCGAATGCCGGTGGCATAAGTGTGCTGCCCGTCCGGCGTGTCGCTCAGGAACACCTGGCCGACCTCGAACAGCGCCAGATCGCCCGTACCGCGATTGGCATTGCGCCGCGCCGCCGCTAGCAGCCCCGGCAGCAAGGAAGGCCGCATGTCGGTCATGTCCGAGGCAATCGCATTGGCCAATTGCAGGCTTTCCTGCCCACCGCCGAAGCGCACCGCCTCGGCATGGGGAATGAAGGACCAGGTCACCGCTTCATCCAGCCCGCGCGCCGCCAGTGCCCGGCGGGCGATGCGGCGGCGGTTCTGGATGCTGGTCAGCATGCGCTGGGCCACATGGTTGAGCCGCGGCAGCGGCTCGACGGGCACGTTGTCCACGCCCACCATGCGCATCACTTCTTCGACCAGGTCCGCCTTCTGCGTCACATCCGGCCGCCAGCTCGGCACCTTGACCGTCCGCGTCTCGCCCGTACCCGACAGCACGAAACCCAGCGACGTCAGGATCGCCTCGATCCGCTCCGCGCCAAGCTCCAGCCCGGTCAGGCGCTTGACCTCACCCAGCGGGAATTCAACAACGGTGTCGGGGAAGACATCCTCGCCCGAAATCGCCGGCACCATCGGCTCGCCGCCGCAGAGTTCGAGCACCAAGCGTGTCGCCAGTTCCAGCCCTGGCTCGGTCAGCGCCGGATCGACCGAGCGCTCCAGCCGATAGCGGGCATCCGAAACGATGCCGGTCTTGCGGCCGGTGCGGGCAATCAGTTCGGGGTCCCAGCTGGCGCATTCCATGAAGACATTGGTGGTGCCCTCGGTCACGCTCGACCGGATGCCGCCCATCACACCGCCCAGGCACAGCGCGCCGATATCGTCGGCAATCACCGTCATGGTCTCGTCCAGCGCATAGATCTTGTTGTCCAGCGCGTCGAAGGTTTCGCCGGGCTTGGCATTGCGCAGCAAAGGCGCGCCGGCAATCTTGTCGGCGTCATAGGCATGCAGCGGCCGGCCCCAGCCCAGCGAAACCAGGTTGGTGATATCGACAATGGCATTGATCGGGCGCAGGCCCACGGCGCGCAGGCGCTGCTGCAACCATTCCGGCGAGGGCCCGTTCCTCACGCCCCTGATATAGCGCCCGCCAAATTTGCGGATCGCCTTGGGCTCGTCAGCCGAGAACAGCTGGGGTAGCGGCGCGATCGGGCTCTTGCCCTTGGACGGCACCGGCGACATATCCGTGGCTTTCAGCGTCCCCAGCCCGAATGCCGCCAGGTCCCGCGCCACGCCATAAACGCCGGTGGCGTCACCGCGATTGGGGGTGATGGCAATATCGAACACCACGCCATTGATCCCGGCATAGTCGACATATTTTTTGCCAATGGGCGCATCCGCTGGTAGCTCGATAATGCCGTCATGTTCGTTGGAAAGTTCGAGTTCGGCGGCCGAGCACAGCATGCCATTGGAGGGCGCGCCGCGAATGCTGACACCGGCCTTGAGCTCGAAATCCTTGCCCGGAACATAGGTGCCGGGGAAAGCGAACACCGATTTCATCCCGGTCACGCAATTGGGCGCGCCGCAGACCACGTCGATCAATTCGCCCGTGCCTGCATCCACCTTGCAGATATTGAGGTGGTCGGAATTGGGATGGGGTTCGGACAGCACCACATGGGCCACGACAAAGGCGGAAAGCGCCTTGCCCTGGTTTTCAACGCCTTCCAGTTCCAGCCCGACCGAGGTCAGGGCCGTGCCGATCTCCTCCACCGAGGCGGTGGTGTCGAGATGCTCCTTGAGCCAATCGAGGGTGAATTTCATTGTTTTGGCACCTTAGCGGAAATCGGACTTGCTGCCGGTGATCGGCGGCAGGGCACGGGAAATCTTGAACAATTCGACCAGCACATGGGCAAAGCCCCGCGCATCATCGATGGCTTTATGACTATGGGCGATATGGCCGTAGAATTCGGCGGGCAGCTTGCTCATGCCCCAATCGAGATAGGGCGCGCCACGCAAAGTGCCGGCCATGGTGTAAAGACACACCCCGCCGCCCTTGAAAATCTGCCGGCTCTTGAACGGCCCGCTCAGCACGCGCGTGCCGGCGAATTCGTCCAGGTAATGGTCCATCCACAACCCGTCGAAAATCATCGGCGCAGCAACAAACACCTTTGGCCCCGGCAGGCTTTCCACCCAATCGGCAAAGCGCGGCATGACAACGGATGGTTCTTCGGCATTGGCAGTGGTTGCCGCCCAGGCCTCGGGCTGGGTCGCCCACCAGGCCATTGTCGTTTCATTGGTGGTCCGATCCGGCCGCTGGGTCAGCTGCGCCTCGAACTCGCCATGGCGCGTGCCATCGGCCTCGATGGCGACCGAAGCAAAACTCAGCATGGAATTATGCAGCGGCGTCGGCCCGTCGCTTTCTATATCGGTGACGATGAAGATCGGCGAGACAACGGAGTTATAAAGCACCCGGCCCGCTGGCAGCACTTCGATGAGTTTGAAGCGTTCGCAGACCAGTTCCATGTCGGGCGAGAAACCGCCATTGCGGGCGAAATAGGCTTCGTGCTCCGCCCGCCACTTGGCGTATGGGCCCTCGCCCTCCCGGTCGCTGAAGCTGGGATCGACATCGTTGAAACGCTTGATTTCGATCGACAGCGTCTCGATCACCGCCGCCGGTTCCCCCGCGCCATTGAGCACCACGTCGCGGCGGCCGACGACCGGCATGGGCTCCTTGCCCTCGCCATAATCGCGCAGAGCGCCACAGGTGGCCGTCTTCTTGCCCGATAGAACCAGCGCAAGCAGCTCATCGTTCAGCTCCGGCGAGTCGCCGAAGCTGAAGGTGATGGCGTCAGAATAGGGAGGGCGCAGATTGGCCATCGGCTTAGCTGCTCAGCCCCCCGAACAGCGTCGGCAGGTCGAGCGGGCGGAAGCCGTAATGGTCGAGCCAGCGCTGGTCGGCGTCGAAGAAGGCGCGCAGATCGGGCATGCCATATTTCAGCATGGCGATGCGGTCGATGCCCATGCCCCAGGCAAAGCCCTGATAGACATCGGGATCGAGGCCCGCATTGCGGATCACATTGGGATGCACCATGCCGCAGCCCAGGATTTCGAGCCAATCGCTGCCTTCGCCGATCTTGACCTCATTGCCCGAGCGGTCGCATTGCACGTCCACTTCCATCGAGGGTTCGGTGAAGGGGAAGAAGCTGGGGCGGAAGCGCAGTGTCACATTGGGCACTTCGAAATAGGCCTTGAGGAATTCCTCCAGCACCCAGCGCAGCTGGCCGATATGGCTCGACTTGTCGATCACCAGCCCCTCGACCTGATGGAACATCGGGGTATGGGTCTGGTCTGAGTCATTGCGATAGGTGCGGCCGGGCATCACCACGCGGATCGGCGGGTCCATTGGCGGGGTCAGATAGCTGGCGGCCGGCTTTTCATTGGTCCGCTGCATCACCCGCATCTGCACCGGGGAGGTATGCGTGCGCAGCACCTTTTTGACGCCATCGGCGCCCGGCTTCATGAAGAAGGTGTCGTGCATTTCCCGGGCCGGATGGCCTTCGGGGAAATTGAGCGCGGTGAAGTTGAAATAATCGGTCTCGATATCGGGCCCTTCGGCGATCGAGAAGCCCATGTCCGAAAAGATCGCGGTGATCTCGTCAATGGTCTGGCTGATCGGGTGGATGCGACCGCGCGCCGTGGGTGCCGCAGGCAAGGGCAGGGTGATATCGACCGTCTCAGCCTTGAGCCGCGCGTCGAGCGCCGCCGCCTTGAGTTCGCCGCTCTTGGCTTCGATCAGCCCGGCAATCTCCTGCTTGAGGCCATTGATGGCCGGACCCGCGCTTTTACGCTCGTCCGGGGCCATGGAACCCAGCGACGCGAGGAGCGCGGAAACGCTGCCCTTCTTGCCCAGGGCCGCAACACGCACAGTGTCGAGCGCGGCATCGTCGCCGGCATTGGCAATGGCGGCCGAAAGGTCGGCGCGGAGGGTGTCGATCTGGCTATCGAGGGACATCTAAGGAGCTTCCAAATGAACTGCGGGCGTTAGACCAAAACAAAACGCCTCGCGCCAGCCCTTTCGGGGTAGCGCAAGGCGTCAATTTGGGCCTCAGCGTAAGCGAGGTATTAGGCGGTGACGCGCTCGTGGGTCGTCTTTTCGACGCCTTCGAGATACGCGAGTGCTGCCTTGGCCTTTTCGACCAGCACGCCGAACGCTTCGGGCTGGGTGATCGCGAGATCGCTCAGCACCTTGCGGTCGACGGCAACCTCAGCCTTGCTGAGGCCGTCGATAAATCGGCCATAGGTCAGGCCGTAATCGCGCACGGCAGCGTTGATACGCTGGATCCACAGGGCGCGGAAATTACGCTTCTTGACGCGACGATCGCGATACGCGTACTGGCCGGCCTTTTCGACGGCCTGCTTGGCGATACGGATCGTAGACTTGCGGCGGCCATAATAGCCCTCCGCAGCCTTCAAAACTTTTTTGTGACGGGCGTGGTTGGTAACGCCTCTTTTAACGCGTGACATGTGTCAGCTTCCTTTTCAGCGTTTTAGCGGTTGTACGGCATGTACCACTTGACCAGACCCTCGTCGCCCTTGGACAGGATCTTGGTGCCGCGGTTGGTGCGGATGTACTTTGCGTTGTGGTTGATCAAACGGTGACGCTTGCCTGCGACACCAGCCTTGACGCGACCGGTCGCTGTGAAACTGAAACGCTTTTTCGCGCCAGATTTCGTCTTCATCTTGGGCATTTTGCGGGTCCTTTAGAGTATTTGGATGGATTTGGGCCCATCGCATTCAAGAACCGCCACGGCATGCCTGTTGGCCGGGCGGTCCGGAGAAGTGGGCTCTATAGGGGGAAAGCCGGGGGAAGGCAAGAGCCCGTTGCCTCACCCGTGACTATTGGCCATTCCGCCCTTGGGTTCGCGATAATTACGCAGCGCAATCAACACCGCCACGGCCAGCACAGCGATCAGGCTGGCCGCAGTCAGCAAGACCGTGCCATGGGCGCTGGAAAATGCCTCCCGCGCCGCCTGGGCCAGGGCATCGCCATTGGCCCCGCCCAACCCATTGGCCGCCACCATGGCCTCGCCGATGGAGTGACGGGCGCCTTCGGGCACCAGCCCGGCCAGATTCTGCGGCACCACCATGCCGGCGCCATAGCTGGCCGCCAGCAACACGCCGAAGAAGGTGATGCCCAGCCCCGCACCCAGCTCGTAACCAGTGGCTTCGAGCGAGCCGGCTGCGCCCGCCTTCTCGGGTGGCGCACTGCCCATAATGGCGATGGAGGAGGCGGTGAGCCCGATGCTAAGCGAGAGGCCCAGCAGGACCATAAAGACGATCACGTCCAGACCCGGCTGATGGAAATCGCTCACCCCCAGCCCGGCCAATGCAGCAGCTGCCGCCGCCAGTGACAGCACCGCCACGGCGCGCAGGCCCAGACGATTGCTGAGATAGCCCGCCAGCGGCCCGCCCATGGCCGAAGCCACCACCAGCGGCAGCATGAACAGCCCCGCCTCGAGCGGAGATTTGCCCACCACAAATTGCAGCTCCTGGGCAATGGTCAGCTCCACCCCGGCTAGCGAGCCGGACACTACCAGCGCAATGATCATGCCCATGGAGAGGGCCGGCCGGGTGAAGAGGCTCAGATCCAGCATGGGCGAAGCCGCGGTCAATTGCTGGCGGGCAAACCAGAGCAGCAGGCCCAACCCGGCCACCAGCGTCGCCCCGGTCACCACCGGCGACGAGCCAGCCTTGAACCCCGATTTAATGGCATAGACACTGGCGATCAGCCCGGTGATCAGGATCAGCGCCTGCCCGATGGTCCAATTGCCGCCGCCCTGTGGCTGGCGCCTGGGCACGGCAAAATAGGCCAGCGGCCACACCACCAGCATGATCGGCACATTGACCAGGAACACCGAGCCCCACCAGAAATGCTCGAGCAGAACGCCGCCCGCCAGCGGCCCCAGAGCCGCGCCGGCCGAGCCCACTGTACCCCACAGGCCCAGCGCAATGGCGCGCTCGCGGTCATCCTCAAAACTCTGCCGGATGATGGCGAGAATAGAGGGCATAACCATGGAGGCGCCCAAAGCCAGGATAATTCGCGCGCCGATCAGCGCCATGGCATTGGGTGCAAAAGCGGCCAGCACTGAGGCGACAATAAAGATCGCCAGCCCAACCAGCATCATGCGGCGGTGACCGACCCGGTCGGCCAGCGTACCCATGGGCACCAACAGCCCCGCCATCATCAGCGGGTAGATATCGATGATCCACAAGATCTCGGTGCCACTGGCGCCCAAAGCGAGCGTCAGCGACGGCACGGCAATATGCAGGATCGTCATATCGACCACGATCGGCACGAAAGCCAGCATGACAGCGACCAGAGTGAGCCAGCGATTGGCGGGGCGAGACATCAAAACCTCTTTGCGCAAGGCGCGAATTTCATTGTTATAAGATAGGGGGCGATATATATCCGTCCAGACGGTTTGAAAAGAGAGAAATAATGGGCCGACGCCAGACGATCGATCGCGGCACAATTTTGGATGCCGCTGAACAGGTGGTGCTGCGCGATGGCGCGGCCCATCTCACCATCGATGCGGTGGCGGCCGAGGCGGGGGTCAGCAAGGGCGGCGTGCTCTATGCCTATGCCAGCAAGGACATATTGATCGACGCCATGCTGGAGCGGGTTGTTGCCGTCTATGACAAACTGGCCGAGGAGTTTTTGGCCAAGGCCGGGGATCACTCCGAGCGCCACATTCTGGCTCATGTGCAGGCCAGCGCGGGCGCAGATCCCACTAGCGGCGGGCGGGCGGCGGCGCTGATGGCCAGCTTCATCCGCTCCCCGCAATTTCGCAGCAGCACGATTGATTATTATCGCGGGCTCTTTGCCCGCATCGATCCTGCAACCGAACGCGGCCGGCGCGCCCGGCTGGCGCTGCTCGCCGCCGAAGGCGCTTTCACGCTGCGGGGCTTTGGCTTGCATCCCTTCAGCGATGCCGAATGGCAGGCCATCCACGATGATATCATTGCGGTGTTGCTGAGCTGAGAGCAGGGGGCGGCGTTGCGCCGTCTCTATTCGGCAAGCGGATACCCCCACCTAGCCTCCCCCTGATAGGGGGAGGGACCGCCTGGTGGTTGGAACTCGATCCAGCTCCAAGAGTGGAGAGATCCCGCCCCCTATCAGGGGGAGGCTAGGAGGGGGTAACGAGAGCCCCGATAGAGCCCTAGCCCCGACCCAACATCGGCTCCAGATGATCCTCGAACAACAGCCCCGGCTGTGCCGCCAGCGCGTCGCCATAAAGCTTTTCCGCCTCAAGCGAAATCCGCAAGAACCTGGCGACCTCCACCGCGTCCTCTTCCGGCAGCCCGTAATAGCCCGCCTCCACCCGACCCAGAATCACGGTCTTGCTGGCGATCATTCCCGCCGCGACATTGGCGCCATTGCTCATCGAACTCGATCGCTTGATATAATCATGCAGCGGCGTGCCCAGATGCCAGGATTGCGGCACCGCTCGATAAAGCTGCAGCAGCAATTCGAGATCGGTCATATTGCTGATGGTGGTATCATAGCGCCCGTCGGTGCGCCGGCGGTCCCACACGATCATCGAATCCATCGAAAGGTTCAGCCATTTATGCGCCCCGGCCCGGACCAGCCGGTCCGGCCCCATTGCGACATGGCGCAGATGCACGAAACTATCGCTCATCACATCGAGCGCCGTGCTGACAATGGCGTGATCGGCCAAAGCCGCCAGGGCCAGCGCCAGTTTTTCCTGCTTGAAGCGGTCGTCCGCATCCAGAATCGCCACATAGGGCGCCGTGCTGGTTTCGAGCGCCAGATTGCGGGCCGCCGAGGCCCCGCCGCCCACCACGCCGCTCGAGAGCTGTAATATACGTTTATCGGCAATGCCCTGCCTGCCCAGCAGCTCGGCATAGTCGACCCCGTCATCGCTGACGATCAGCAATTGGAAATGCGGATAGCTTTGCGCCAGCACGCTGGCAACGCTGGACCCGATTGTATCCTGGGCCCGATAGGCCGGCATGATCACGGCGACAGTTTCAGTCATTTGCGCGTCAGCATCCGTTCATAAACAGGACTGCATTATGCCGGACTTGAACCGGGCAGGTCATTGTCCCATATCTTCGTCAGGCGCTGGATGCCACTCTCTTTGGGTCCTGCGCCAAGACGTTGCTTGTGAACAAGGACGGCGTAGATGTCGCGTATCTCGGTGTTTTCCGCGCCATTTCTCCTCGGCTTTGATGCCTTTGAGGAACGAGTTGATCGGCTGGCCAAGTCCGCCGACGGCTACCCGCCCTACAATATCGAGCGAACTCAAGATGATACGGGAACCGAACAGTTTCTCGTCTCCATCGCGGTCGCCGGTTTTGCGGTCGATGAGCTCGAAGTGATCGCCGAGGACAATCAGATCATTGTCCGCGGCCGGCAGAAGGATGAGGCTGGAAAACAGTATCTGCATCGCGGTATCGCCGCACGGCAGTTCCAGCGGTCCTTCCTTCTTGCCGATGGCATGATCGTGAAAGATGCAACTTTAGGGCACGGTATGCTCGTTGTTGCTCTTGAGCGCCCGCAAGCGCCAAAGATCGCCCGACGTATCGACATTCGCTCAGTTTGAGGAAAGGGCCGACAAATGTATGAAAAACGCAATGATGCGCCCGCTACGGACGCGCCCGTCCATCCCCTCAGGGGCTTGACCCCTGCCCAGTTCATGGCTCTGGGCGGCGATGCCGTCGTCTATGTGCGCCCGGTCGACGGGCAGACCCTTTCGACCATGATTGCGGACGCTCAGTTCGACGATGATGAGCTCTACCAATTGGTCATGTCGGCCGATGGCACGCCACTTCTCGTCACCGACACAGAAGATGCCGTGGCCGATTGGCTGGGCGACAAGAATCTGGGCCTCGCCACGGTGCATTAGCGCCGGGCCTTAGGCCAGCAAACAAAAACCCCCGGAGACGATCCGGGGGTTTTTTTATTGGGATTGGCCGTTTCAGGCGGCGTAATGGCCTTCGAGCGGGCTGGTCAGCAATTGATAGAGCCGGTGCGGATCATCGGTCCGCCGCAGATCGTCCACCACGCTTTCGGTGCGCAACAGACGCGCCACCCGCGACAGGGCCTTGAGATGGTCGGCGCCGGCCCCGGCAGGGGCCAGCAGCATCATCACGATATCCACAGGCTGGTCATCGACCGCGTCGAACTCGATGGGATCGTCCAGCCGCGCGAACACGGCCGTGACCCCATCAAGGCCGGCAATCTTGCCATGGGGAATGGCAATGCCATTGCCCAGGCCCGTGGAGCCGAGTTCTTCCCGGCTGGTGATGGCGGAACAGATGTCTTCGACCGGGCGCCCGGTCATCTCGGCTGCCTTTGCGGCAAGCTGTTCAAACAACTGGCGTTTTGATTTCAGGCTCGTGCAAGAAAGCACTGCCCGTTCCGCCAGGATATCGGACAATTCCATAAAGTCTGCCTTGACTATTGTTGGCTCAATTGTGGCGCCGGGCGCGTTCAATTGGTCCCGAGGGCGGGATCGATCCACCCAATATTGCCGTCGGAGCGGCGGTAAACCACATTTAGCCCGCCATGTCCAGCATGGCGGAACATCACCACCTGGCCGCCGGTCAGATCGAGCTCCATCACGGCCTCTTCCACGCTCATCTGGCGCAGGTTCTTGGTGGTCTCGGCGATCACCGGGGGCGCGTAATCGGCGTCCAGCTCGTCGAACTCGTCGCCCGCCCCGAACACGGTATATTGCGCGGTCACCCCGTCCGAAACGCCATTGGGTCCCTTGCGATGGGACTTGAGCTTGCGATTGTAGCGGCGCAGGCGTTTTTCGATATTGAGCGCCATGATTTCATAGGCCGATGTGGCGTCGCCGCCCTGGGCGCTGGCCTGCAGGGTCGCACCGGTATCCAGATGCACCACGCAATCCGCGCGGAAGCCGATGCCGTCGGGGGTAAGGGTCAGGTGGCCGTCATAGCCGCCGTCGAAATATTTCCCGACGACCGTGGCGAAATGATCCGCCGCCTTGCCGCGCAGCGCATCGCCCACATCCATGTTCTTTCCCGAAATGCGTAAGGTCATGGCTTCCTCTTCCTTCTTGTCGTTGTTATCGACACGAGGATCTCCGAAAGCCGGTTCCCGGATTTCGGGATCACGTCTCGCCTGTACTCAAAATGGGTACGCGACATCCATGATGCTAGCCCCGCTGGCCTTGCCCATGCAATGCGCAACTCCCCGCTTGGGACCGTTAAAGCAGATGACTTCGCCCAAGTTTGGCCATAGCCTTCGCGGGCCGTTAAAGCGGGGCGACGATTTGCGGTGATGTCGCAGTGGGCCAATGCGGCAGCGCGCCTAGTATTTGGCGCTGGAATCGCTGGCCGGGAAGCTTTCGTCGACTGCTTCGTCCTGGTCGTCCCAGTCCTTGGGCGAATCGGCCTGCGCCTCCTTGCCGGCATTGCGCACCTGGACGGGGGAATCCTTGGGTCCGGGTTTCTTGCCGTCCTTCATGGCGGCGGCATCGGGCCTTGATTTATCACGACTGGGTTTTTTGAGCATGGCGACCTCCTGTCTGCTGTCTGGTATTAACCCATGCGCGTGGTGTGGGGTTGCAAGGTCTGGCACTTGAAGTCTCGGGCTTGGAGTCTTGCCTCCACCTCTGGTAAAGAGCGGCCATGAACGAGATGCGCGCCAATACCAAGAAGCTTTTCATCAAGACCTATGGCTGTCAGATGAATGTCTATGACAGCGACAGGATGGCCGACGCTTTGGCGCCGCAGGGCTATGAGCCGACCGGCGACATTGCGCAGGCCGACCTCGTGCTGCTCAATACCTGCCATATCCGCGAAAAGGCCTCGGAAAAGGTGTTTTCCGAGCTGGGGCGGCTCAAGGAATTGCAGAACGAGCGCCGCGCTTTGGGCGGCGACATGATGATCGGCGTGGCCGGTTGCGTGGCGCAGGCCGAGGGCGAGGAAATCGCCCGCCGCGCGCCGGTGGTGGATATGGTGTTCGGCCCGCAGGCCTATCACCGCCTGCCCGCCATGCTGGCCCGCGCGGAGGCGCAGCGGCATATGCATCCTTCGCTAAAGCAGGCCGTGATCGACACGGACTTCCCCGAGGAAGACAAGTTCGACCATTTGCCGGCGCCGAAAAAGGAGGTGACGATCAAGCGCGGGCTGACCGCGTTTTTGACCGTACAGGAAGGCTGCGACAAGTTCTGCAGCTTCTGCGTGGTGCCTTATACTCGCGGCGCCGAAGTCAGCCGCCCGGTGAGCCAGGTGATTGCCGAGGCGCGCGGGCTGGTGGAAGCGGGCGTCAAAGAAATCACGCTCTTGGGTCAGAACGTCAATGCCTATCACGGCGTCGACGGCGCGGGCCGGGCGGTGGGCCTGGGTGAACTGAGCTATCTGCTGGCCGAAATCCCGGGCCTCGAACGGCTGCGCTATACGACCAGCCATCCGCGCGACATGGACGATGCCCTGATCGCGGCGCATCGCGATCTCGATATTTTGATGCCCTATCTGCATCTGCCGGTGCAGTCGGGCTCGGACAGCATTTTGAAGGCAATGAACCGGCGCCACACGGCGGCCGAATATATGAAGGTCATTGAACGCATCAAGACGGCGCGGCCGGATATGGCGCTCTCGGGCGATTTCATCGTCGGCTTCCCCGGCGAGACCGATCAGGATTTTGAGGACACGCTCAAGATCATCGCCGATGTCGGCTATGCCTCGGCCTATTCGTTCAAATATTCGACCCGTCCGGGTACGCCGGGCGCGAACCTCACCGATCAGATCGCCGAAGAGGTCAAGAATGAACGCCTGTGGCGGCTGCAGGATCTGGTCAATAGCCAGACCACCGCCTTTCATGCGAGCTGCGTCGGCAAGACGCTGCCCGTGCTCATCGAGCGGCCGGGCCGCATGCCGGGGCAGGTGGGCGGGCGCTCGCCCTACCTGCAGGCCGTGCATCTGGAGGGATCGACCGATCTGATCGGGGCGATCCATCAGGTGGAGATTATCGGGACATCTACCAATTCGCTGGTGGGACGGCTCAGGCAAGCACAGGCTGCTTGAAGTCCTGCCGGACACCGGCTTGCAACACCACAGCTTTGCATTACTCCTAGTGCTTTGAACCAGGAGCGCAATTGAGTGGCCGATCCCATTGAATTTCACACCCCGCAATCCTCGTATTCCAAGGCCGACCTGCTGAGCTCGGCCCGGGGCGGCTATTTCGGGCCGGGCAATGCGCAATTGCCCTCGCCGCCCATGCTGATGATGGACCGGATTGTCGAGATCAGCCTTGATGGCGGGGAACACGGCAAAGGCCATATCGTGGCCGAATTGGATATTTCGCCCGAGCTGTGGTTCTTCGAGTGCCATTTTGCCGGCGATCCGGTGATGCCGGGCTGTCTGGGGCTGGACGCGATGTGGCAGATCATCGGCTATTGGCTGGGCTGGTCGGGTTCGCCCGGCAAGGGCCGCGCGATCGGGGTTGGCGAGGTCAAGTTCAAGGGCGACATTACGCCCAGGACCAAGCTCGTACGCTATGAAGTGGACATGCACCGGGTCAAGCGCGGCGCTCTGACACTGGGCCTGGGCGATGGCCGCGTGGTGGCGGATGGCAAGGTGATCTACACGGCCAAGGATATGAAGGTGGGCCTGATCAGGCCGGCAAGCTAGAAGCTCTCCGTTGCGGCGGCCTGGCGCCAGGAAATCTATGTGCCGACAGCTGGTACAATCAGTTCCAGGGTTGGGAAATAGGTGCGATAGCGCCCGACATCGCGGGTCAGGAGCGGCATCGCCTCGACGGCTGCGTGCGCGCCGATGAAAAAATCCGGCAACACCCCTGATCTGACGCCGCCCGCCCGCCGATATTGGCCAAACACCTTTCCAGCCAGGAACAGTGCCGATCTCGGTATCGGGGTCAGAACAAGGCCAGCCTCGCTCAGGAAAGCGTCCAAATCCTCTATGCGCTCATAGCGCACGGCCATTTCGGCATAGACGACGTCATTGATCAGCAGCGGTCCCTTGAGGGATGCGATTTCCAGCTGGGACAGGGACCAACCGGCCCAATCCGGATCGTCGGTCACCAGATCGAGCAGGACGTTGGTGTCAACCAGGATCACGAGTCGCCGCGAGTCAGCGCCATGATCGCATCGGTACTCAATCCCTTGCCGGCGTGGCCGCGCAGCTTGGCAAAGCGGCTGGGGGGAGCGGGATCGGCGCGGACCAGAATGATCTGGCCCTGGGGCGTACGGCGGAAATCCACGCGCGTTCCAGGTTCAATACCCAGCAGGTCGCGCACGGGCTTGGGAATGGTGACCTGCCCCTTGCTTGTTACTGTCGCGCTCATCCACCTGATCCCTGGTAAGGAGTGTTTTTCTTAAGGTATTACTTGATGGCTGATCGTTCAAGCACCATCTGGTGTGTGATGACCACACAGACAGTCACAATATTGCTACAGACATCACGCGCAAATCGGCCTAGCCTTGGCCTTGTATTCGCGGTGCAAGCCCGCGCCGCGTTCCTTTCGGGAGCCACATCAGTTTGAGCAGGCACTTGTCACCGACCGCCGACAACGCACTCGCATCCCAACTCGAACTCGCTTTTGAAGACAATCGTCTGGCTGCACAGCTCTATGGCGATTTTGACCAGAACCTGGCCCTGATCGAACAGCGGCTCAAGGTTTCGGCCACTCCCCGCGGCAATCATGTTCTGCTCAAAGGCGCGGCCAGCTCGGTCGACCAGGCGCGGCGCGTGCTGGAATCGCTCTATGCCAGTCTCGAGGAAGGCCGCAGCGTCGACATTGCCGACGTGGACGCAGTGATCCGCATGATCGAGACCGAGGACAGCCAGCTGACCCTGCCGACGCTGGAACGCAAGGGCAAGGTGCGCATGGCCCAGATCGCCACGCGCAAATCCACCATCGTCGCCCGTACGCCCGCCCAGGACGCCTATATGCGCGCCATGGACCGGAGTGAGCTGGTGTTCGGCGTGGGTCCGGCCGGTACGGGCAAGACCTATCTGGCGGTGGCGCATGCCGCTTCGCTGCTGGAACGCGGCGATATCAATCGCATCATCCTGTCGCGGCCGGCGGTGGAAGCGGGCGAACGGCTGGGCTTCTTGCCAGGCGACATGAAGGAAAAGGTCGATCCTTACCTGCGCCCGCTCTATGACGCGCTTTACGACATGATGAAGCCGGAAAATGTCGAGCGCTGCATCACCTCGGGCATTATCGAAGTGGCGCCTCTGGCCTTTATGCGTGGCCGCACGCTGGCCAATGCCGTGGTGATCCTCGACGAAGCCCAGAACACCACCTCGATGCAGATGAAGATGTTTCTGACTCGTCTGGGCGAGAACTCCAAGATGATCGTCACTGGCGATCCGACCCAGGTCGATCTGCCGCGCGGGGAAAAATCGGGGCTGGTCGAGGCAGTGCATCTGCTCGATGGCGTCGAGGGCGTGCATATCAGCCGATTTAACGATAAGGACGTGGTTCGCCACGCCCTGGTGGGTCGCATCGTGCGGGCTTACGAGGCTGATACGGCCAAGAAACTGGCTGACAAGGCCGAAGGAAGCACGCGCTGACTGCACTACCCATAGACATTGCTATTATTCGCAATGATGAAAACTGGCCGGAGGATTTCGATCCTCTGGCCGAACGCGCCGTGTTGGAGGCGCTCAAGCATGCCAAGCCCAAGATCAAGGGGGCGGCTGAGCTGTCCATCCTGCTCACCAATGACGAGGAGCAGCACGAGCTCAACCAGCAATGGCGCGGCAAGGACAGCTCGACCAATGTGCTGAGCTTTCCCCAGATTGAGCCGTTTGGTCCCGTCATTGGCATTCTGGGTGATATCACTTTGGCGCGCGAAACGCTGGAGCGGGAAGCGGCTGAACAGGGCACGAGCCTGCCCGACCATTTCACCCATCTCGTGGTGCATGGATTTCTGCATATTTTAGGGTATGATCACCTTACCGACGCCGAGGCCCTTCAAATGGAGAGCCTTGAAACCCAGATATTGGCGGCATTGGGGATAGACGACCCCTATGCCGATTAGCGCGGTGCCCCTATAATTGGGGCGCAGTTTTCCCATTCCGAGGATAGAAAGCCGCAGTTTTGCGGCATCATGCCAATGAACGACAGCGACAGTCTGGGCCACACAGCGCCCACCAATCCCGAGCCTCCTTCTAGTCCCGCCCCCGTCCAGTCACGGGGGCCTTCGATCTGGAACCGCATCAAGGCCATGCTGGCCTTGCGCACGGTTTCCCTGCGCGACGACCTGCAGGTCGCGCTCGAAGAGCAGGGCAGCGCCGAAACCGCCGACTTTTCCGAAAGCGAGCGGACCATCCTGCAAAATGTGCTCAAGCTCTCCAATGTGTCGGTTGCCGACGTGATGGTAGAGCGCAGCGATATCCAGGCCATCGAGTTCGATATCAACCTGGGCACGCTTCTGGCCAAATTCCGCGAAGTCGGCCATTCGCGCCTGCCGGTCTATGACGATGGGCTGGACAATATTTTGGGCTTCATCCACGTCAAGGACGCCTTGGGCAAGATCACCGAGCCGGTGACGGACCCGAGCAAGGATGTGCCGGTCAAACTGGTTTCCACCGTGCTCAAGCAGAAAATCGGCAAGTTCGATCTGATGCGCACGGCCATGTTCGTCCCCACCTTCATGCCGGTGGGCGATCTGCTGCAGTCCATGCGCGCCAGCCGCGTGCATATGGCCATCGTGGTGGATGAATATGGCGGCACCGACGGGCTGGTGACCATCGAGGATCTGCTTGAAGCCGTGGTCGGGGAGATCGAGGACGAACACGACGAGCTGGCCGCAGCGCTGATCCGCAAGGTGGGGACCGATACCTATATCGCCGATGCCCGCGCCGAGCTGAGCGATGTGCGCACGCTGATCGGGCCGGATTTCGACCCCGGCGAGTTCGGCGAGGAAGTGGAAACCATTGGCGGCTTGGTGTTCGACCTGGCCGGGCACGTGCCCAAGCGGGGCGAACGCGTCACGCGGCTCGATGGCTTCGACTTTGAAATCCTGGCCGCCGACAGCCGCCGCATCAAGCGGCTCCGCATCCGCCGCAAACGCTCCGAAGGCGAGCCGCTGGCGATCACCGACCAGCGCAGCGAAGCCGAAAAGGCCGCAGCAGAATAAGAAAAAGCCCGGAGCGATCCGGGCTTTTTTGGCAGTTAGGCGCAGCGCCAGTCGCATCCACCGAGCCAAACGGCCAAAAGTAAAACAAAAGGCCCAAGGATTGCTCCCTGGGCCTTTGGCTTGCTGCGTAACTGGACGAGTTAGACCTGCTGGACCGATTCGACGCCGGGGACGAAGTGGCGGAGCAGGTTTTCGATGCCGCTTTTGAGCGTGGCAGTGGAGGACGGGCAACCTGAACATGCACCCTGCATGTGGAGGAACACCGTGCCTTCCTTGAAGCCCTTGAAGATGATGTCGCCGCCATCCATCGCGACGGCCGGGCGCACGCGGGTGGCCAGCAATTCCTTGATCACTTCGACGGTCTCGCTGTCTTCGGTTTCGAAGAATTCCTCGACCTCGTCGAAGTCGGCGGCCGGAGCGGCGCCTTCAGCGATGACGGGCTTGCCGGACAGGAAATGGTCCATGATGACGCCCAGAATGGCCGGCTTGATATGGGCCCAATTGGTGTCGTCCTTGGTGACCGAGATGAAATCGGAACCCAGGAACACGCCGGTGACGCCGGAAATGGCGAACAGGCCCGTGGCCAGCGGGGAGGCTGCGGCGGCATCGAGATTGCGGAAATCGCGCGGTTCGCCAACGAGCACATCGCGTCCGGGCAGGAATTTGAGGGTTGCCGGATTGGGCGTGGCTTCGGTCTGGATGAACATCAATGATCCTCGGACGGGCAGGTTCTACACTTAGAACGCTTCTAAAATAGTCTTTTAGACGCGGAGTGCAAGGCCAATCGCGCATCGCGACCATGCGCCGCGTTCACAGCACAGCCGGCGGCCGATATGGCTTTGACCATGATCCGCTTGTTCCGCTTTATCGGCCTTGTCGAAGGCATTACCACGCTGGCGCTGTTCCTAGTCGCCATGCCGCTCAAATATTGGTTCGGCATGCCGGCCCTGGTGCCGCCGGTGGGCATGATCCATGGGGTGGCATTCATTGCCTATATCGTGGCGATGATTGCGTGCCTCTGGGGCCGCGGCTTTGCCCGCGGCGAATGGGCCCGCACCACGATTGCGGCCCTCGTGCCGTTTGGGACGTTTCTCAATGATCCGTTCCTGAAGCGCAAGCAATTGCTGGACGAGGCGCGGATCGCCTGAGGCGGCTAGCCCTCAACAGATCGCGATAATCTCTTCGTCGCTCATCCGCCCCGGAACAACCGTCAGCGGGATCGGCAGCGCATTGGCGCGGCTGGCGAAGTGCATGACCAGCGGGCCGGGGCCATCGGTGGAGGTTGAGGCGGCGAGCACCAGGATGGCGATGTCGCGGTCTTCCCCGATGACATTTTCGATCTGCTCGGGGCCTTCGCCCTCGCGGATCACCGACTCGACCTTGATGTCGCCAATGTCCCTGAGGCGGGCCAGGCGCGCATCGAGATTGCGCTCGGCTTCCTCGACGGCTTCGGCACGCAGCACATCTTCGACGCCCAGGCCGATGAATTCGGGCCTTTGCACCACGCTCATCAGCACCACGACGCCGCCGGTGCGCTTGACGCGATAGGCGGCAAAGGTCAAGGCGCGGTCGCATTCGGGCGTCTCGTCAATGACGACGAGGAATTTTCGCTTGTACTCGGTCTCGTACATTGCGCTTCCTTAGCTATTGTTGCCTGGCACGCGAACGCTTATCAGCGGATAAAGCCAACGATATTGCGAACATCGTCCATGATCGGCTGGGCGATGGTGCGGGCTCGATCGGCGCCGTTGCGCAGGATGGTGTCCATCTCGCCGCGATCGCTGACCAGCCGCTTCATTTCATCGGCAATGGGGGAGAGCACGGCGACGGCAAGGTCGGCCAGTGCGGGCTTGAAGGCCCCCCAGCCCTGGCCGCCAAATTCGCCCAGCACGTCATCCACGCTGCGATTGGACAGGGCGGCATAGATGCCCACGAGATTTTCCGCCTCGAGACGACCGGCCAGACCCGCGGCCTCGCTGGGCAGGGCCTCGGCATCGGTGGTGGCGCGCTTGATCTTTTTGGCGATCATATCGGCATCGTCCATCATATAGATGGTCGAGAGGTCCGAGGCGTCGGACTTGCTCATCTTCTTGGACCCATCCTTGAGCGACTTGACGCGCATGGCGGGCCCGGTGGCCAAAGTTTCAGTGATGGGGAAAAAGTCGCCCTTGTGGCCCAGCGCCTTGATCTGCTTTTTGAAGTCGTGATTGAACTTCTTGGCGATGTCGCGCGTCAGTTCCAGATGCTGTTTCTGATCTTCGCCCACCGGCACGCCGGTGGCTTTGTAGAGCAGGATATCGGCGGCCATCAGTGAGGGATAGGCGAACAGGCCCAGCGAGACATTCTCGCTGTTTTCGCCGGCCTTGTCCTTGAACTGGGTCATCCGCGCCATCCAGCCCATGCGGGCGACGCAGTTGAGAATCCAGCTCAGCTCGGCATGTTCCATCACCTGGGACTGGTTGAAGATGATCGACTTTTTGGGGTCGACGCCCGCCGCGATATAGGCGGCGGCGATCTCATAGGTCCAGCGCTTGAGGTCAACAGGGTCCTGCCACACGGTGATGGCATGCATATCGACCACGCAATAGATGGTCTCATGCGTGTCCTGCAGGGGCACGAAGCGGCGAATGGCGCCGAGATAATTGCCCAGATGCAGATCGCCCGAGGGCTTGATGCCGGAAAAGACGCGAGGGGTGAAAGCCATAAAGGAGAGCCTAGCGGTTCAGTTACGCTTGTATTGGGGAACACTTATATCCGTTAGGGCGCGCTGTCATCCCGGCGGCTAGGCCCGCCTGCGGCGCAGCCGGCTAGCCAGCATACCCAGCTTTTGCGCCCCGGTAATGTGAACCAGGGTGAAATAGACCACGCAGCCGAAAACGCAGATGGCGAACAGCGCCGCAGCCTGGGTCAGGAAAGGCGCGCCGGGGGCAAAGATCGCCGTGGCGCGCTGGGCCAGCAGATAGAGCACACCGGCCATGACAAGGCTGCTGGCGATGGTCAGCAGATGTTTGCGCAGTGAGGCCATGGGCAAGGCAAAATAGCCGCGCCGGGCGAGGAAGAGCGCCAGCAGCACCGCATTGAGCCAGGAGGAAATGGTGGTGGCGAGTGCAATACCGACATGTTGCAGGCTGGGGAACAGCCAGAGCGAAATGCCGATATTGGCGAGCACGGAGAGGCCCGCAAAAATGGTGGGGGTGATGGTGTCCTTGCGCGAGAAAAAGCCCGGCTGCAACACGCGGATCAATACGAATGCGGGCAGGCCCCAGGCATAGCCCACCAGCGCCTCGGCGACGGGCACGGTAGCGCTCGCGTCGAAGGCGCCGCGCTCGAACAGCACCCGGACGATGGGGACGGAAAGCGCCGCCAGCGCCGCGGCGGCAGGCATGGAGAGCAGCATGGAGAGCAGGAGCGATTGGTCCTGGCTTTGTGCCGCCTCGGCATTGCGACCGGCGCTGAGATGGCGGCTGAGCTCGGGCAGCAGCACCGTGCCGATGGCGATGCCGATAATGCCCAGCGGCAGCTGGTAGAGCCGGTCGGCATAGGACAGCACGGAGATGGCATTGTCGGCGCTTGAGGCAATCGCTGTACCCACCAGGATATTGATCTGGGTGATGCCCCCCGCCAGGATTGCCGGGATGGCCAGCAGCCAGAAGCGGCGTACTTCGGCGTTGGGCCAGGGAATGCCCAGGCGCGGCACGAAATTGGCACGGCGCACGGCGCCATAGACCAAAACCAGCTGCGCAACGCCGCCTAACAGCATGGCGATGGCGACCCAGAAGGCGATATCGGCCTTGTCTTCCAGCACCAGGATGGCCAGCGGGACGAGGGCGGCGATATTGACGATGTTGAGGATTATGGGCGCGAAGGCAGAGGCGAAAAAACGCCCAAGCGTGTTCAGAATGCCGGCATAGGCTGCCATCAGCGACATGCAGGCGAGATAGGGGA
>JGI20283J13201_100095_pt1 | contig 32921 bp, 22 predicted proteins | sample Plalitdecfosmids_FD_13201 | JGI IMG/M metagenome (IMG submission 13201)
ACGCCTCAGCATCTGGTCAGCTCTCTTATCCGCTCATCAGATACAACGAAGCTATCAAGCTCCCATATCTGGACGCATGCTGCAAAGAAGCGATGCGTCTTCATCCAAGCGTTGCTTTGACAGTGCCACGCAATGTTCCGGCTGGTGGCTGCCAAATATCTGGGGAGTTCTTTCCTGCAGGAACAAGGGTAGGCATCAACGCCGCCGTGATACACCGTGATCGAAACATCTTTGGGCATGACGCGGATGACTTCGTTCCTGAGCGATGGCTCCGTGCAGACACCACGATCATGGATAGGCATATGTTCCAATTTGGCGGAGGAGCCCGGACTTGTGTGGGGAAGAATGTACGTATCTGGCCCTACTCACGAGTGCTATCACTGATACTCCTGCGAAGATCTCCCTTTGTGAGATGTACAAAATCGTTCCACAAATTCTCCGTACTTACCATCTCTCTCTCGTCGATGGCGCGCAGGATTGGGAGACACATAACTATTGGTTCCACAAAACGAGTGGTGTGAATACGAAAGTGCAAGTACGCAACGTGGATGAGGTTATATCCAAGATTCAAGGGTAGCAACCAAGGGTGGATTTTGATTCGAGATGACGGTCGCATGAGTCCTATATGTCCTTGAATTCTTTCAATAATCCCATGTGCTCTTAAAATCTCTTCCCAAAGTAATTTGCATGTTTCGGTCACTCTACTTTTACGCTATCAGCCTCTAGCCAACTGTGCTGTGTTGGGTCGCTATCCATCGCCGAGCCCCACAATCATTTACATCCAATCGCGAGCAGGCTGCGGGGTCCCTGCACCTCATATTTATCCCCATATATACATATACCGTTGCTTGCAACACCAACTCGATGAATTCAACTACGTGTCGCTGTCCATAATCGAAACAATCGTTCCACTCCTCAACTCGGTGATCAGCCTTCGTGCCTCGATCATATCGCCATACACAACACTACCAGCGGTTTCCTCAATCCTCCTACTTCGGTTATCATTCCACGTGTATATCTTCTTCAGTGTCGAATATACGATCAGCCAGTACTCAGGTGCGTATCTCATAAACCCAATGCGCTGCCACATTGTCGAAGAGTCACTTTCCCTCCCCAAGAGATCCACCAACTCCGCATCTCTAGTTTCCGACGGCCATGATTGCTGCCAATTCCACAATCCATTGGTGATTGGCGCCATTCGTACCATATCTAACGCAGTAACTGCGCAGGTTTCAAGGCCGTATACCTGCAAATACAGTGCGTGGATGATGGTGAACATGTTGAGAACGCTCAGGTGAGCAAAGGCGCGATGGATAGTTGGCTTTGCCATGATCGCATTATCACACAGTGCGTTGACGGCGGATAAGATGGTGAGGTTTGTCACATCGACACCCACTCTTTTGCGCCAGACCTTAAGTTCGATGAAGCACTCTTCTTTTGAAGAAGCCTGAAAACAGGATTCTGGGGACGACATCTCGATAACCAATTCGGACAGAGCCATGCGGGGTACATGGCGGAAGAACAGGGCGTAACTTGCGTCGATATTGCAGATATATGAACAGATGCTATTGAATCCAGTCAGCATTAGAACGTTATGTGCTAGGTTAACCTATACCGAATGAGTGACTCCCGGAGAATATACTCCTCCCAGTCGAAATCAGCTGGATGGGATGTATCGACTCGCTTTAGTGATGCTTGATCTAGTCCTATGTCTCGTGCTAGCTAAATCATCATCAGTAGGTCGTCGATCATTGATCGGAAATACTGACAGAAACGAGGTGATTGAACCGTTGCTGCAGAACGCGTTTTTTACTCCGTTTACTTCCCTCCCACGTTTGATACAGACAGACACAGTAAGCAGCCTGGAGAACCTGCAAATGTGTGCTCCGACGTTGGGTAGTCGTTGTATCTCGCCATGCGTTCGAAATGTCCCGATCATGGAAAGCATCATGACTGAAAACGAGGTCTTCAACTAAGTCCAACCAGACCTGGGCTGAGGCATGATCGCGCTCTTCTGGGGACAAGCAGGCACCAACAAGAGCCATTACAGCAATCAACGCTGGTGACTTCTCTTTCATTTTGAAGGTCGGCGCATGTATTGTGGGCCAGTTAGGGTACCAACAAGACCAGAAGAGTGCGAGGAATCTTTGTAGATTTGTCGGATTGAAGAATGCGTAACATAGAGCTTCCACGAGAGGTGACCAGGCGATATCAGCGGGACCGTGGTGATAATGATTTGTCGCTGTCTCTCGGATTTGATGGACGATCTTGTGTGTGACGGGCAGTAACACAACTGGATCAGCTATGTTCTCATTGTTTTGCACCAGTGCATTTCGGGTAATGTCAATCCAGTGCGTCGTCGCATCCGATATTCCTTCTCTCAGAGTTGAAAGATTCTCACCCGGGTTCGCCTTGAGTGGGTCTGATGTGATGGAGAGTCTCTGCTGTTTGGTGCCACACCCGAATGATCCGACAAATCCAGTCGCCTTGGTGAAATTGTCGAGGAAGGGGAACTGGATCAACACGTTGATGTTGAGTTGTGTTGGGCGTTGGCAAAATGGGGCCATGATTCCGTGTTCAATTAACAGTGAACTAGGGCTGGTCCAGGAGCTAAGTTGGATGCGAGAATCTGGACTGAGCAGGGAAGATAGTAGCGTTGATCCTATTCCATGATCGAAATCGGCCATGGGGGAGTCCGAATGATCGTTGGCGTCGTCCAATGTCTGGAATACTGACTCATATACGTGCATATCGAACTCGCTATCAATGTCGCCGCGAGGTGCTACTAGGTCGTCACCGACACGGCATTCCACTGTGCCGTTAGTCTCCGTGTTCAAAGCATCGATATCATCGATGAAGGAATTAGCGTCGTCTGCCTGATCAAGTCTACTCTCTTGCGGTCGACTATAATTGCAGACTTGATTTCGTGAAGCACATGGCGCGCATGGTTGTGAAGAAGTACAAGCTCTCTTCAACTGACGGCATTGGTCGCAGGCACGGATTTTGCGTCCTCTTGCTTTGGTCTTAGCCGTCGGAATGGAAAGGTTGCGAGCCCTTCGAACACCACACGAGTTCCAGTGTCGTTTCAATGCATCGCTGGGTTCATAAGTTAGGAATTGGTTGCCACGGATCGGCGATTTTATGTCCACTCTGTCGAGGGAGGAGCGTACCTTCTGGCAAATCTACGGAAGCAAAAGATGCAGACGCTAGACCTCTTTGTGCTTTCCATGTCGACGCTGCAGGGGTTTGAGTGGATACTGCAGAAAAGTGGTAGCGCTCCTTGCATTTGAACGCATTCTTGAACGCCAAAGGGAGGGGACCTCGGGAAGGTGCGGAATGCGGGGAATCTACGCGCTACAGTGCCGGTGCGCGTGACGAGCGGCTGCCAGCCTACCAGCCACCCGCAGCCGCAGCCGCTTCCTCCACGAAATTGTCCATACAGTACAGAAAACAGCCATCGCAACGTATTCCGAGTGTCGCATCTCGCGTGAGCGGCTAAATTGACGTTCGAAACGATGCAATGTGTGTCTTACCTAGGTACGCAGTGCTGCGACATCTGCCGAAGAAGGATCGACGCGACCTCGCGATGACGTCATGTTCGCCTTGCACTGATTGATGATGCCAATACTATATCTTCCGTGTATCCAATCTGAAGAAGACGAATACTAGTGGTCATTTCGAGACCGCGGTTCATTCTTGACGTATATCCATCACCATGTCATCCAATACCTCGTCCACAGTCCCCCTCTGGATCGACAACAAGCCCATTCACACCCAAACCACCATCCCCGTGACCCAAGCCAGCACCTCCAAAACCATCCACCACGCCTCCTCCGCCTCCATCACTGAAGCAACCCAAGCCGCCGCATCCTCCTTCACCGCTTTCAAATCCTGGCGCTCCACCTCCCACACAACCCGCCGCAACCTCCTCCAAAGCGTAGCCACCTACTACGACACCCACGCCCCCTCTCTCATAGCCGCGCAAATCGCCGAAACCTCCTGCACAGAAGCCTGGGCGCGTCAAAACGTAAACCTCTCCATCTCGTACCTCAACGAAATCGCCGCACAGATAAGCAGCGTGACGGGCGTTATACCCCCAACCGAGAAACCCAACACACAGGGTTTCGTGTTCAAAGAACCGATTGGACCAGTCCTATGTATCGCGCCTTGGAATGCCGCACTCGTTTTAGCAACGAGAGGGATAGCAAGTGCGATAGCAGTTGGCTGCACCGTAGTCTTCAAAGCGAGTGAACTGTGTCCCCAAACCCACGGACTCATCACGCAAGCTTTCGCTGAGAGTGGATGTCCAGATGGCGTGTTGAACCAGGTGCAATGTGGGCGGGAAGATGCGGCGGAGGTGACAGAGACGTTGATAGCGCATGATGCGATTCGCAAGATTGAATTTATCGGCAGCGCGGAGGTGGGGAAGAAGATCATGGGCATCGCAGCCAAGTATCTCAAACCGGTTTTGATGGAACTAGGCGGGAAGTGTCCGGCGATTGTGCTGGAGGATGCGGATTTGGAGGAGGCGGCGAAGCAGTGCGGGATGGGTGCTGTGTTGAATCATGGGCAGATTTGCTTTAGTACTGAGAGGATTATCGTGATGGAGGGGGTGGCAGAGAGGTTCAAGACGTTGCTTGTGGAGGCTATGAAAGGGATGGAGGGGCTGGCTGGGTCGGCGGTGTCGGAGGGTATTAGGAAGCATGCTGAGGATGTTATAAGGGATGCGCAGGAGAAGGGCGATGAGGTTCTTGTTGGTGGTGTTCAAGCTACTTCTTCAGGGAGTGGGCTTGCACTCAAACCTACGATCATTGTCAATCCCTCGCCTTCATCTCGTATCCTCGACGAAGAGACGTTCGGCCCTTCCGCTTCGCTTTACTTCGTTTCTTCAGATGAGGAAGCTGTCGCGTTGGCGAATCGCTCAGCATATGGTCTCAACGCTACGGTTTGGACGCGCGATATGGCTCGGTTCATGAAGATGTCGCGGGAACTGGAATATGGTCAAGTCCATGCCAATAGCATCTCAGTCTATACGTCGCCGACTGGAAGCCAAGGTGGCGTTAAAGGCAGTGGATTTGGGCTGCAGAACGGGCAGTGGGGACTAGACGAGTTTGTTGTCGAGAAGCTTGTCACTTGGTGTGGGTGAATTGGAAGGCTTTGACATTGCGCACGAAGAGACCACACATTCAGGAACACGGCAAGGTTGATTTTAGTGTTTTATTGTTTCAGGTGATGACCACGTCGTACTCTAATATACGGAAAAGTCCAACACACCCCAAGTATTAGTACCAATAGGCAGATTATTATTTCCTTCCATCCCTCCTCCTCAACCCAGAACGTGGACAAACACCAATGGCCCTTACCAAGTAAAAGTCATCAACTGGGGGTTGAGCACAATTGGCAACAAAAAGTGGAAGACAACCACGGTGCCCATAGGCCAAACGGCGATGAGCTCCTTGATCCTCCAGTCCTCTTGCAGAGCGAAAGCCATGGTAATCATGATCGCAGTCATACCAATGCAGAACATGAAGCTCCATTTGAACTTCCTCAGCACCCTGCTGATGGCGACGAAGAAACTGACTTGTTCGGTTTCCTTGGAAGTGGAACCCCACTCAAGAGGCCAGCTGACGAAATGCGCGAGGAGAGCTTGCGAGACATGTAGAGAGATGCCGCCCAGGAAGATGCTGAGGAGAGGGATCCATTTGATGTTTGTCCAGAGGCCGCCGAAAAAGGAACCCTCGCCGATGCGGTAGCGGAGGACGGCGAGAGCGATGTTACCGAGGACACTGAAGACGATAATGATGGCGAAGTAGACTGATGAGTGTTAGTGATGCGCGAGACGAACAATGACGTGGTTCTTACCGCGGAAGGAGTTGATGTAGTAATGATCTAGCCATCCGTTGAAAAAACCGATCAAGAAGTAATTGAGCATGGTGAGAGCCCAAGAGCAGCCGAGAGCGTAGTAGGTACCAATGTAAGCCATGATGGTGACTTTAGATGCGAGAGGCATATTGGAACTGGTATCACCGAGTTAGTCGACAGACAGACAAGAGGACACGATCTCTGAAGATCTACTTACAAGATGAAGGTGCGGAAGAGCTTGGTGAAAGGACCTCGGGTGAACCAATAGATCAAAGGGTTGAAGATGAGTTCGTTGCAGCCGTATGCATACCTAGAGAATGTGAGTTAGCAGTCGTAAAAGACGGACGTTGGAAAGGGTAAGCATACTTCTCCCAACGGGCAAGCTCGTCATATACGGTAAGCGATACACCCTCCTTGAAGCCATCACCCTGGTATGAGGCCAATCGAATGATGTAACCAGCGCTCTGCAGCCGCAGACTCATATCGAAATCCTCAGACACCGTCTCCTCGGACCAAAATTTGTCGAACGTCTGGTCACCGTCTGTGACCTCGTAAGCCACCTTCTGAAGTGCCTCCCATCTCAGGATAGCGTTGTGGCCGACAAAAGGCGCGACGTCTCCACCAGCGACAGCAAATCGAATCATGGTGTAGATCATGTTGGTGAAGAAAGTGATGCCGTTTTCGAAGAAGCTGTTGGTGACGTTCATGACTCCGGAAGAGTATTGTAGGATGGCCACTTCCTGACCCTGCTCCATTTCGCTGACGGCCTCGAGCAGGCAGTCCTTAGGCACACGGGTGTCGGAATCGACGAGGAGAATGTGATCGCCAATGCGGATGTTACCATCAACCCAAGCCCGGCCCTCGTGTTCAGCCCTGACGGATTCCAAGACTTCCCTGTAGAGGTCAGTCTCGTCCAACTGGCTCCAGGTCTCTCCACGTTCATGTTGTGCCATGACCTCTTCAACCCTGCAGCTGATTCTTAGGGCGTAGTTCATGTTGGATGCCTTCTTGAATTTTCCGGGGCGGACAAAGACAAACGGATCCGGTCCGTGTTCGCCCTTGGGATCATGCCTTGGGCGCGCTACCCAGCCAATGCCATGCTCGTCGTAAAATTCCTGGCGCTCCCTGGATTCCTCGGCTCCGAGAACCTGCACTGGGAGATGTCAGTGGGGCCTATATTACGCACTGGCGCAGCACTTACTTCCGTCGTCGTTGACGAAGATATTGGCACTTCCTCCCTGAAGCTCGTATGTAGAAATGGCTTGCTTGAGCGACCGAATGGTGGGCTCAATGACACTGCGTAAACCCTCCTTGTAAACGGGCATCTGGATGGTTACATGGGGGAGCGGCCCGTCAAAGCTATCACAATGGAGGCGCCTGGGGGCTTTGCCGGAGTAGTAGCGGCTGTTCTCTTTCATCTGATCGGTGGGGCCAATGATTTGGGCAAAGTTACCAACCAGAGCTTGGAAGAAGAACTAGCATAGTCAGAAGCGGAATAATAGAGTGCAGACATATAGCTTACCAATGATAGCCAGACTTGCGCTGGCAAGCAAATGAGGAAGAGCAGACGAAGCCAGTGCTTTGGGGCCTGGAACTCTTCGATCGCGATCTGCCTGTACCCGGATCCGATCGCTACCGTCAGGAGAAGAATGGACATTCCGCAGTAGGCAGCTTGCCACATCTTCATGTCTCGGACCTCCTCACCATTGGCTTCTCTAGAATCGCGCGAGTCGTCGTAATCTTCCATGTCGTTCGCGGGGTTCTTCCCTGACTTCTCCAACTCCAAGTCGTGCGCATCATAGCCGTATTCAGCTCCACACATCATCCTCATCATACAATTGATGATGAACTCAGCGCGTTCGAGCGTCAACTTTGGGTCATCCTGCCACACTACCAGCATGCCTCGTGAGGCGATGAAAGCAGCGGACTGACCCCTCTGACAGTGTGGCAAAGCTTCAAAATCGGGAACGATTTGCAAGCGAAGGCCGCTCTGGATTTGCACATACTGGGTATTGGTTCGCTCAAGAATATACTGGATGGCCCTGGTGTTGACGGTCATAGCGCACTGCAAAGTATTAGTGACAATGCCGTGCGGGTGTTTGGCGTTGTTAGACTTACTCGGACGTTCAACTCGGTAACAGCTTCAATGAGACCTGTACCGTCGGTACGAAGCGCATCGGGGGCGCAAGAATAGCGTCCCCTTGACTTCTTCATGAAGACACCTTCGCCAGCTGATCCAAAGGTCCATACCCGCTCCTCCTGCTTGGTGTGGAGCCAGTTGGCCAGGAGCTCGGCCTTGACGTCGACAAGAGCATCTGTGCGCACGGTACTGTCGCTGCCGTGGATGCTGGGAGCCCCGCCGGAATGAGAGCTAGCTGGGCCAAGCTGCATAGGTGTGAAGCTAGCCGGTGACTCGTCGCCAGCTCGGGGTGTTGGCGCCAGAGGATTTTGGGGAGGTAGTTCCTCGCTCCCAGGAGTGTCGTTATGCGGTCGAGAGACAGTGTCCCCTTTTCCGAAAATTCTGGGAAACATCATTTCTGCGTCTTCTCATATGAAGCCAGGGCGTAGAAGATTTGTGCGATGTGCGTCTGAACGACGAAGAACAAAGGTGCACACGGATGTTAGGTAACGACTGAGAAGAGGGTAACACCAAGCAGGCAGCGAGGTGAAGAGATACTCAGCCTGATATTCAAAAAGTGCACCACTTTTCTAGGAATTGTACGTGCGGTGGGAGAAGTACCCACACTGCTATAAGCGACTACCAGTAGCCACAACTGCACGGGTTCAGTATGCAAACAGTGTAGTGTGGCGATAGGCAATTGGTACTGGTGCGCCTAACTTGTATTAAAGTTGTCTTGGGTGAGCCATGCAGGATAAGGTGGACTTGGAGCTTCATGGTGCCACGGAACCCCAGATAAAAGTAGTCTTGTTGGGTCGTGGTGGAAATCGCGTCTGTGCTCTGTTACATGAGCGCTACCGAATGCTCTTTCTTGCCTTCACAACCAGTAGATACAACACTCGGACATGTAACGAGGTTACTTATGGAGATAAGATGCGCTATTATCAGTGACATTGGGACCGTACCAACTTGAGAGTGTTTGTAGCTTTGGGGGTTTTCTAGCCAATGACTCGGCAGTGTGTACAAGTGCCAGATACCCCTAGCTCTGTGAATATGTCGGAACTGCCTTGTAGATCGTTCAGGAAAGACGCGACAGCGTTTCTGTGCGTGTGAGATGACGCGATGCTGAACATGGCTTGTTGGTAACGATACGCGATCGAGAGGTCTGCGCATCCAAAAGAAAATCCCCATCTTCTTACATGAAATATGGTCTTGGGAGACCAGGCGTCCTCTGTGTTGCCACTGAGGTGGGGCGCCTATAGCTTAACAGCGGGCCTATTTTGCGCGCTTTAGGCCACGCGCATCGAGAAAACCGTAAAGCCCGTCATTGCTACGCAACAATCGTATCTTATTACCAAGATTACCGCAGACCTAGACGATTAGACAAAGTGAGGTTGGAAAGATCAACGGTTCTTTAGCGAGGACCCACGCGTGACGAATCCGCGTCGCTGCGTTCGCATTGCCAACGATGTCGCACCACCGATACAAGCATGGACCGAAAGAGAACGAAAAGAGATTGTGTACGAGCCTGTAAAGCCATAGCGACCACAAGATCACCGCCCCGCCGCAAAGATTGCGACGGGCCCAGCAGCGCCAGAAGAGCTCTGGTCTTTGGCCCAGACACGTGACCCTTATCGGATACGTTTACTGCTGGAGAAAATGGGAGACAGTTGCATGATTTTCATTGGTGTGTGAACTCCGTCGCGTAGAAGACTTTGGAAAATGCCGCAAGTTTAGTCATCGAATCCTGGAATATGGTGCGACCCACGTACTCCATGCGCCTGGGCGAAAAGCCGACAAGATGGAAATTTGGAAGGAAAATGGGAAGTTTGGGACCTCAAACACGGCGGAGTTTAGTCGGCAAGTCTGGAGAATTAGTATATCGCTTCCACAAGCAGTGCATGAAGTCACCCACCTGTAGCTCACTAGAGTGTCCACACGATGGTTACTTGTGCTGAAGCTGCGCAGCTGCACCTTCTCCCCATTCTTGATCTCCTTGGCGTCACTGTCACCCCACTCGAGAGGCACTTCAGAGTCCGCGTCGGCATAGACAAGAACGTTGAAGGTACAGTTTCCGTCCAGCATGGGCAAGAAAGTCACGGAGGCAGTGATCTGCCTGAAGACAGACTGGATCTCGGCCTGGATTTCAGCTTCGGTCTTGTCTTCTGATGCGTCGCTGGCACTGGGAGTTATCAGCATGTGTTCGAATTGGCGGGACTGTCTCGCTCACTCTGGAACGGAGTTCTCTTGGTCTGCCGTCTTCTTGGAAGATTTCGCCTTGGCGCTCTTTCCGTAGATTTGGACCTAGATGATGTCAGATACTGGGGTTTGGTATAGTTTATGTGACCTACGTCGAATTGCCAGCGTTCAACATGCTCTCCAGTTTCTTTGCTCGTGATGACGATGACAAGCTTTGAGATCTTTCCCCCGTACATCCACTCCTTCAGCTGGCCCATGATCTTCTTGATGTAGGCCTTGACTTGGTCATCGGCAGTCACTGGAAAGTTTAGAGTGTGGCTGATGGCAGGACTGGCAGGTTACGTACCCATCATAGTCAACCCATATTTCTTCACGCTGCATCTTGTTAATGGCTGATTGGGGTCGAGGTGTAGTACAGGCTTACGCGGTGAAGTCCTCGGCGGGGTATACGCCTCTTTGGAACCTGAGCAGAGTAAGTCACCTAGGTCATAAGCTACAATGCGCCCATCATGCTTACAGGATGGTGTTTACGGAATACTCGAACTAATTGGGGTAAGCGCAGGATGCGTTGCTTGGCCTGACCGACTTACAAACTCATTGACGAGTTTCGAAGAGCCCTTGAGCGCAAGCTTATGCACCTTGGAGGAATCGCTCTTTGAAGATTTCGATTCGCCTTTTGAAGATTTGGACTTGGAGGAGGTCTTGGGTTGAGACATTGTGGTAATAGCGCTTGGTGAAGGTTGGCGGTGTGTTGTTTACGGGGTTTGTTGATAGGGTAACTGCGACCAGCGTGACCCGGCGGAACAGGAAGCAACGAGACAGCGCAGCAAGGCTGTTCAAAGAGGGCGCAGTCGACGACTGAATGCCACCGGAGATCAGAGTTAGGCCTGGTATGCTTGCGGGGTACTGGAGATGTTCACGGGTCGGATGGGAGGTCTGGTAGTGGGTCGGGGTGCAGATGCAGGAACCGCCCGTCGCCGATAAGATAAGATCGATCAAAAAAGTCGTCGACACCACCGCCCGAGCGACGAGCAGGCAGGCACGGATCCGACCTCATGCCCACTCATGCGATCATGCGTGCGAACTGCGAGCAGCCTTCTGCACGGCTGGCGGACGCCCTCGGCCCGCTGCAATGGCTTCCCGCGCACCTCACGCCTGCTTGAGCGCCTGCCGCCCCTCGCCAGAAACTATGCGCAGGCCTTCCGCCCCCAGTCAGAGCTCGAGAAGCGCATCGCCGACATCCCCATCGACCGCTACCGCAATTTCTGCATCGTCGCCCACGTCGACCATGGCAAGTCGACCCTCTCGGACCGCCTGCTGGAGATCACGGGCACCATCCAGCCCGGCGGCCAGAAGCAGTTCCTCGACAAGCTCGACGTGGAGAGGGAGCGCGGCATCACCGTCAAGGCACAGACATGCAGCATGATATACAACCACGAGGGACAGGACTACCTGCTGCATCTGGTAGATACGCCCGGCCACGTCGACTTCCGAGCCGAGGTGTCGCGGAGTTATGCCAGCTGTGGAGGGGCCCTGCTGCTCGTGGATGCCAGCCAGGGCGTGCAGGCGCAGACAGTCGCCAACTTCTACCTCGCCTTCGCCCAGGGCCTCACGCTGGTCCCCGTGCTGAACAAGGTCGACCTCCCCCACGCCGACTCGCCGCGCGTGCTTGAGCAGATGCACGAAACCTTCGAGCTCGACCCCAAAGACGCCGTACTCGTCTCAGCCAAGACCGGCCTCAACGTCGCTGCCCTCCTTCCTACCGTCGTCGACAAGATACCCGCCCCAGTCGGCGATCTGAAGAAGCCTCTCCGCATGCTCCTCGTCGATTCCTGGTACGATGTATACAAGGGCGTCATCCTGCTGGTGCGCATATTCGACGGGCAGGTGCGGCCTGGGGACACCGTACGCTCCTTCGCAACTAAGCTGAAGTACATCGTGGGCGAGGTCGGCATCATGTACCCCGACCAGACCCCGCAGACGGTGCTCAAGGCTGGGCAGGTGGGCTACATCTACTTCAACCCTGGCATGAAGCGCTCGCAAGAGGCCAAGGTCGGCGACACCTACACCACCATCGGATCTGAGAAGCTGGTAGAGCCATATCCAGGCTTTGAAGAGCCCAAGAGCATGGTATTCGTCTCCGCCTTCCCCACAGACCAGGACCTCCACGAGCATCTCGAAGACAGCATCCAGCAGATCATCCTCAACGACCGCAGCGTTACATTGCAGAAGGAGTCGTCCGATGCTTTGGGGGCTGGCTGGCGCTTGGGCTTCTTGGGCACACTGCACTGCTCCGTCTTCGAGGACCGCTTGCGTCAGGAACACGGTGCCAACATTATCATTACACCGCCCTCAGTACCCTTCAAAGTCATCTGGAAAGACGGCACCGAGTCCATCATCACCAATCCCAATGAGTTCCCCGATCAAGACCAAGCGCATTTCAGAGTGCAGGAGGTCCATGAGCCCTACGTATCTGCAACCATCACAATGCCTGACGAATATCTTGGTGAGGTCATCAAGCTTTGCGAGGCCAATCGCGGCGAGCAGAAAGAGCTTACCTTCTTCACCGCCACCCAAGTCATCCTGAAGTACGACATCCCGCTGTCGCATCTTGTTGATGATTTCTTCGGCAAACTCAAAGGCTCCACCAAAGGTTACGCCTCGCTTGACTACGAAGACGCAGGCTTCCGCAGGTCGTCCATCATCAAGCTCAACCTACTTGTCAACGGCTCCCCAGTCGATGCCGTGTCGCGCGTGCTGCACACATCGCAAGTTGATAGAGTGGGCCGCATATGGGTCGAGAAGTTCAAGGAGCATGTCGAGCGACAAATGTTTGAGGTCATCATACAGGCTGCAGCCGGCAGGAGAATCGTGGCGCGAGCTACCATCAAGCCGTACCGCAAGGATGTCCTCGCCAAGCTCCATGCTAGCGATCTCAGCAGACGGCGCAAGCTCCTCGAGAAGCAGAAGGAGGGCAGGAAGAAGCTGAGGTCGGTAGGAAGTGTCGTTATCGAGCAGGAAGCGTTCCAAAAGTTCTTGGCCAAATAGAAAAATCAATCATCTTGTCCGCTCTTCGTCGCGTACCCCAGCGCTAAACCCCCGGGTGCGAACACATGGCAGAACTCGCCGTTGGCCAAGCCCGTCCGCTCGTTCGTTAGGGCAGCATGTCCGATAATTCTCAACCGTGTGCATGAGTCGCGATAGTACAGTACTGGACATGCATCGCCATTCAGCTCCATGACATTGGGCCCACAACAGGCCCCGATTCTCCCTCCCGTCCCCCTATCAGCCTTGGAAGCGTTGATTCGCTGGTCAACCCATCCGATATCACCCAACAATAGCAACAATGCAACGGTTCATCGCGTTCAGCCGTTTCGGCTAGTAACGAGTCATCTCGATGCCGAACAACTGGTGGTCTGCGAAGTCCGTGCAGTGTCTCAACGTGCTCGATCTTTCAGCTGATCGGCGCTAACAGGTCGATGACATCAGCCAGGCATCGAGATCGCGCGTGTCGGCCTTTTCCAAGAACCACTCGGCTTGCGTTACAGCTCGCGTACCTGACAGCAACGATCTCTAGTGCGGCTTGGATCTATGGCTAAACCGTCTCCAGCCTGGTGTCGCGATACTCGACCGTGGGTTGCATAATGCTTCGGACGGTACGCTTGGGGAAGTGCGCCGACATGACGTTTGCCCGAGGGCCAACTTCTCTGCGTGTAGGAACCGAAAGACATTGGCAGGGCGTCAACAGCCTTTATTCAAGCACAATTAAACCTACGAAGCGAACCTTCTCCAGATTTAGCTGATTCTGGGATATTTACACTTCGAGTGACAGGTCGTGGGCTGTATCTTGATGTCTAGCGGCATGTAGCGCATCTTGACAACGCTCGCTAATCTCTGCAGAGCCTAGCCGACCATGTTGACATCAAGGATGCCATGAACGTCCGAACGGCACGCTTGCGACGATCCTGCGGGCATGACGTTAGGCTGATGGCCAGACCAGGACGCCTGGACGGGCGGGCAACATGGGCAAATCTCAAATCTAAGAGACGTGCCGCTGCGGGCTGCAATACCTGCGTTGGTATGAGTTTGGGTTGTTCCTCGCACTTGACAGCCCGCAGGACGGTCTTTTCAATCCTCTGCTTCCCTGCGTGACTTGTCGAGGCTTCATCAAGATGGCGAGATTCTTGGGCCTCAGAGGTCGCAGTCTAGCGAGCGCCATTAGCATCACGTGTGGGCTTTGCTTTTTGTGAGTTACCCCATCCGTGTGTGTCGCGTAGATTATTCAAGGACTAATCGGTCAAAGATGTTTCGGCTATGCCCAGGGTGTTATGGGCGGTCTCTTGACTGTCCAGCAGTTCTTGGACAGATTCCCGCAGGTTGACATTGTCAACCAGAGTTCGTTCCACAATGCGTGGGTCACAGGTACGTTGAACCAAGTCTTATGGGCGCATCAAGGCCTCAGATTGGTACTGGAGCATGCAGGGTCCTGACTGACATCAATAGGTCTTACGGTCGGAACATGGCATCTGGGCTGTATCGTCTCAGCCATCGCGACAATCTTTGTTGGTGACCTGCTTGGACGCCGGCGCACACTCATCCTCGGTCTTACCTTCTGGGTGATTGGCGAAATCATTCAGACGTCTTCCTACAGCTTTCCGCAGTTCATCGTCGGTCGCGCGATCGCTGGTTTCGGTAAGCTTCTAGCATCTTGTAAGACAGAACTCCGGACACGAAAACTGACGCTGCAGGATAGGTAATGGCTTCACCACTTCCACCGCCCCCGCATACCAGGCAGAATGCGTCAAGTCGCATCGCAAAGGAACCATTCTCATGATCAGCGCAGGAGCGTTTGTCTCCGCCGGTATCGCGCTTTCGTACTGGTTCGTCTTCGGCTTCGCATACCTTACTAGTTCGTCGGCATCATGGCGCGTCCCTATCGCTCTACAGATCATGTTCGCGCTCCCCGCCATCGCAATGCTCTTCGTGCTTCCCGAATCGCCGCGATGGCTCATCCTTACTGGACGCGAACAAGAGGCGCTCACTGTGCTCGCGGCGCTTAACGATGATGAGCCCGACAGCTTCGAGACGAAAGACGAGTTCCTACAAATCAAGGACGCCATCTTGATCATGGCACAAGGGTCGAGCGCTGGCCTGTTCTCGAACAAGGAGCGCCGAGGATTCCATCGTGTTGTGTTGGCGTACTTCGTGCAAGTCTTCCAACAGGGCACTGGTATCAACCTGGTCTTGCAGTATCTCTCGTGGATCTTCTTGACACGCATGTCCTTCGAGGGATGGTTGGCCCGTCTCTTGGCATCCTGCTCAGCGACTGTCTACTTCCTCGCCTCGTTCATCGTCGTTGTCGGTATCGATCGCTTCTGGGGTCGTCGCTCACTGATGATGTTTGGTGCTTCGGGCATGTCAGTGTGCATGATACTCATTACTATCCTACAGTACCTATGGTCCGAGCGCAATATGCAGGCTGGAAGGATCGCCAGCACTGTGTTCTTGTTCATCTTCTCCGTCTTCTTCGCGATTGGATGGCAGGGTATGGCTTGGTTGTACCAGGTCGAAATCGTGCCACTTCGGATTCGTGGGCCTGCTAACGGTCTTTCGACGAGTGCCAACTGGTTGCTCAACTTTGTGTAAGTCACTATTTGGGTCCATCGCATTAGCTGCGCGACTAACATTGAAACAGTATCGTCTTCATCACCCCGATCGCATTCCAGCGCATTTCCTATCGTACATGGATCATCTTCGCCGTCACAAACTTCGCCATCATCCCCTTGGTCTACTTCTTCTACCCTGAAACCGCCTTCCGCTCGCTTGAGGAGGTCGATGTCATCTTCCAGCTTGCGCACGATGCGCCCGGAAACCCTTGGCTCACCGCCGTTGGCTTTTCTCAAAGCGAGCCTCTTTGGTTCGGAAAGAAGGACCCGGAGAAGCGACTCAACTTCAACTACGGAAACAGCTCGTGGCACAAGAGACTCGTCGAAAGCGTCCTCAGTCGTGACAGTGGCAGCGGAAGCAACACGAACAGCGGCAACACCGAGAAGCGACCCTGGAGTAACGGCGAAAGTCCAGACTCTGGCGAGACAACCGCACCTACCATCCCTCGTGGGCGAAAAAGATCAGAAGAGTCGCCCGTAGACCCTCGCCTGCACCTTTCTCCACCATCAAGCCCAACAACGACCATGACGACAACTATCACCAGCACAAATCGCCCACGACGCAAGCTCCAGAAGCGCAACAGCAGCGCCAGCAGCTTAGCGAGTCACGCGAGCCGGTCTCAACCACCACCGCCTGTCTTCGGTCTCTACAACCGATCTGCGGAGACGCATCAACCAACCATGCCACACCACCGCCACACACGCAGCACCTCAACAGACTCCCTCCACTCCGTACGCCCAGAATGGTGGACAGAAGATCTTGCACCCGCACCCGTATCTACACGCAGCAGATCTTCAAGCAGACCAGGTAGTGCAATAGAGGCAGTGGAGACCCGCGGCCGCCCAGAATCCCGCATCTCCACAAGAAGCGTATCGAACAACGCGCTTAACCGCTTCGTGAACCCTGATCTACTCGCCCAACAGCAGCAACAACGACAGCAACCTCAGAGAGCTGCATCTCATTCATCGCTTCATCAACAATTTGCCGACCATGGCTTTGAACCCGTTGTTGGTAGGGATAGCGTCGACTACCCCGGTATGCTCGGCGGCGAAGAGCGCGGCAGAGGAAGAAGCGGTGTTGTGAGGACGGAGAGCGAGAGGGAGACGTACCTCCCTGATGGTGTGTATGAGGTTGTTGAGGGCAGAGTGAGGCAGCTTAGTGCTGGGCCTGTCAGGCCAGATAGTGTGGGGAGTTCGAGGAGGTACTCGGCCAGGGACGCTGGGTATGCACGATAAGAGGCGATCTGGTGACCTGCTACAACTATCTCGGTTTGTCTTGTGGTATTGGACCATCAATAATTTCTTTTGTAAACTTCGGCTACTAGCTATTGAAACACGCCTTGTAATACATACATAACAACCTTATCGTGTAATCATTGATGGCAACTGGTAATTTTCACAATCACTTGCAGGATGTGTCATCTTGGTGGGAAGGTGTGGATTTCATTTACTTCGTTAAGTTTGTGTTACCGTAATGTCTTCCTCAACAGGAGGTCGTTAACCTTGGTTCAAGATAAAGATGCTTTGAAGAGGTTTGAACGAGTGTGGTGGAATGTCAGTTGGGGGGAAAGGGTAAGTATGTCAGGATACCTGATGTTTGCAAGAATTCTTCGTCATCGGTGCCAAGAAGATGAGCGTGCGGGTTTTGCGACTGAGCGGTTTCTACGGACGAATGGTGCTCGCGTGGTCGAAGACCAGTCATGCTTATACAGTCTGAACTTTCATCCGAAGCGCATTTCGATAGCGTAGGCACTGGTCGCCGTTCTTCTGTACGAAGCCTTGAGCACTGCATGTCGTGCAGTCGGGTCCGCGATGACTATCTTCGAGTCAGCAATCTCGACTGTCATTATGCCTCTCGATTGAGAGTGCATGCATAGACTGTACCCTTGAGGACGCCCTTTACATATGGGACAGGTGGACGTAATCACGGCTTGAGGATGGTCTGAAAAGCACGATGGCGGGCTCAGACTAGCCGTTGAGATCTGATTTGGGCTGTATGGCATTGTAGTTGACATCGTGGAGTGCAACGAATGTTCAAATATTTTGCGAAAAGTTATTTGAGGTAGCAATGAGATGCAAAGTTGAGCCAGGAGAGTTTGATGAAGCAGATCGATGCGGCGAGAGGACCATTGAAACGAGGCATCGTGACTTAATGTCTGTTATATACGGTTGCAATGATATCGTATCTGCTTCGATGCCGTGTCGACAATGTGCATGCTTACTATTCGTCATAGTCTTTGGCGAACATTGCAACAGCTTGTCGCGCTGGCACTCGCGCGACGTTTCAGGAAACCAGATAAGAGAAGCTGCGTGACTATCGTCAAAGCGAATGGTTGTTGGGAGCGTAAGATGCTGTAGTGGTCGTTTCTGGGGTTGCACTCACCGGCCTTGGAGGGAGCCCGGTCTATCGTGATCGTGATGAAGAAATGCCAGGGGTCAGCCAGTAGACACGCGTCGGATAGCAGGCTCTTGTTCCATCAATCATACTCGTGCCTTTGACGCATCTGAGGTGACCATCGCTGCGTTGTAACAATAGCCTCAACTCAAGCTAAGGTTGGACTCAAACCGGTGAATGCAAGTTCAATAATCTGCCGCACCGATCATGTGTCGGCATGTTCTCTCGTCTATGGCGGCGTGTGGTTCCTAGATATCGCAAACGACTTGAGCAATGCCTGCATTCCAACCTTCCCGATCCAGCGGTGAGTACGCGGAACAGTCTCCCCCCTGACCCAGCAGGACGTTGACGGACCGGTCCCTGGACACGTAGTGTACGTCTCGTATCTTCACGTTCCACGAACGCCCAGGTACTGATCGCATTCCCGATAAGCAGATGAAGCGACACATCCTTAGTGCGGTAGTCGTTCCGTCTACCAGGAAATGCCGCAGACGGCAACCAGAACTACGCTAAGTTTCACCGCTTCTTTTCTTTTGCGATCCAATCAGCACCTGGGTGCTCCGATATATCTTTGAAGACAGCGCCGTTGCGTCAAAAGGTCGCAAGTGTCAACACTGTTCCACAGCTAATGCTGTGACCGACTCGTTGGGTTGTGGAATACGTATCAGGGAGTCCGCACTAAGTTCGTGAAAACTAGACAACCACGTCTTCCCTCATCGGAAGATGACCGAGTCGTCACAGTCATGAGACTAGTCGGAGGAGAAAGAACCACCCTCTGCTCGGCTAGCCATGATAGCTCACATCATCACCGTCAAGAGCTCTGTACAACATAGGAATCGTTCCAATGTCAGGCCATATTTCGCACATGCCACCCGACAAAGCATGTCTCGGGTACGAGGTCCTTGGAACCTTTGTCCTGGTTCTTTGCGCGACGCCGGGTGAACGCAGGGCACAATATGCACGCTTACGCAGTTGAAATCTGGTATGCTTGCAACCGAATCTGGGTGAGCGCATTGAAGACGTGCACATGACATGAAGAATCTTCTTTTGGACCGACACCGACGTAATGATGCCACAACGCGTTGACAGTACTTTTGTAAAACAAGCGCGTATAAGTCACCGCGATGACTAAGCCTTGCAATATAGAGGGGGTATCGTAAGTAATGATGATCACACGAAATGTAGATTCGAGTTACTGATCCCTGACCCCCCGTTTATCTCTGGTCCGGCATCACCGGTCCACGTTACGATGCTGATATCCTCTAGCGAAGAGATCGATGGAGCGACTTGATGAAAAAGAAGAGGAAATGTAACGTTCGCCCCGCGAGAAGCTCTGAGGCGAAGTCAAAACCTGATGCTGCTGTGACCTGCAGCGTGGCGGCAACAGGGCCGTGAACGTGGCTGTTGGAGCTCGGGAAAATTTACCGAACTAACGATAGCGCTTGCTAAAGCATCAATGCCGACTTGTAAGCCTCAAACGAACCCTGATGGCACGACTTGATGACAGTGTACAACACAGGGGAGGATACAGCGTTACCACAGCGCACATGAATCGAACACGCGTCGACGGGCCGTATAAAAGCGAGCTGCGAGATTTTTTCCCGACATTTCGACAGTGCGGCAACAGCAAAAGCATGTCTCAAACGGAAAGAGGTTTGATAAATCGAGACTGCCGTTGATGTTGTTCAATAGCGGATGCGTGCTGAACCTTCGATGATCGACGTCATAAGGTCACACCTTCGCGTCAAAGCGAGTAGCACAGGGTCTTGTACTTCTGCAGGAAGGACCTCGATTCGAAGTGCCTCTCATGGGTGTCGCGAGGTCGTACGCGGTCCATGCATTCTTTGTGTCTCGGAGAAGGCAGCTTGATGGTTCCGTTTTCGGGCTGCTGATCGATACGACATCATGCGTCAGGCATGGGGCTGGGAAGAAAGCCTCACGGCATGGGATGCTTGAGGGGATGTAGAGCTGTTGTGGTGATAGAGGCCACGCCCGAAGGCAGCAGGGAAGGAGGTTGGGGCGGAAGCGGGGGCCACTTATTAGGTAAGCACAGTGGATCTTAGTTCGGACAGCGTCATGGCCATCACCGCACACAGAACTTCTACGTCGCAACCGTATCAATATGGCTGAGACCGATAGGGAATGCTGGAAAACTGCCTCGAAAATCATGTGTCGCCATTCTAAGATGACCCGCAGCACCCCTTACAAAGCGCGAAGAGCTCTAGCATACCCGACCCGCGATCGATCGCTTACCCAGCTCGCAAGCGCGCCACTCTGTTCCTGACCACACGAACACTTCCTTGTTCTTCACATGTCTCTCGCCTTCCTCCGCCTTTCTGTCCGTCCCGTCGGCCTCGCGATTCTCTAGTCACGCGGACCACGGATGACCTTCCGGACCGAGCTTCGCGTTCAGAAACCTAAGCTTGAGCAGCTTCTGCTCGGTGATCTCCTGCTTATGCGCCTCCATCTCGTCTGCATCCCCTGGAAAAGATCAGCAGTCGTAGATAAAGAGTTGGAATAGAATGAGATACGTACAGTTGACGCTGAGGAATGAGCCCTTGAGGTAGTCGGCCTTGGGCTGTGCAAGGTACAGCGATAAGCCACCCGTCTGGATGCCCTTGTCGTGCGCAAACGGCGTGAGCTGGTCGACGATCATACCGCGCTTTGACTCGGTCGCTGCGACGATACCAGGGTGCACGGTGAAGACGCGAAGATTAGGCTTCTCAGCGTCCAGGTACTCGGCCAACTTGAGTAGCGCCATCTTGCTGCCCGAGTAGGCGCTCATGCCGGGAACTGTGAAGGACGAGCCAAGCGTGTTCAGCAGGATGAGCGTACCGGACTCAACGACCTTGAGGTAGTAGTATGCGAGAATATACGAGCCCTTGACGTTCACCTCGTAGTCGCTGAACCAAGCGCTGGGTTCGAGGTCGCCGACAGGTCCGCCCACCATACTACCCGCGGCATGGACCACGACGTCAACGGTGCCAAAGGCATCGGTCGCCTTCTTGAACAGGTCCTGGACTTCGGCCTCGTTGGTCAGGTCGGCGGTGGTACTGAGGACCTTGGTCTCGGGGCTGAGGGAGGCGATGGCTCTGGCGGGCTCTGCCAACAGATCTTTGTTGCGACCGACAAGTACGATGCCCTGGGCGCCGGCTATAGCCCAGGCACGGGCCACTTCCTATTCGTTGGCGTCAGCATCCATCTCGCGCGATCGACGACGGACCGTCTTACGCCTCCTAAACCGCCTGTAGCGCCCGTGACCAGGATGGTCTTGCCCTTGGCGCTGAGAGTGGGGTTCTTGGGGTCGATGGCCGGGTACACATCGCGCTTGAGCGACTTGGTGAGCTGGAACGGGGCCGTGAAGGCGTTGGGATCCATGGTGAGGATGAAGAGATTGCGTTCGAGAAACAGCGGCAGAGCAAGTGGTAAGAGGAAAAGGTATTGGATTGATTGAAAAGTGTAAAGCGTAGGGATTTGGACTGTTGTTGTTGCGATTATGTGTGCAGCAGCGACTATCTACAGCCTCCAATACTTGCGCCGTCAGCCTTGTGCAACGCACCGTCAGGCACTGTCGAGCAACGTGCATACTGTATTATCTCAGTTTTGATGCGAGCCAGGAACTGATTTACAAGCAGCAGACGCGAAGCTAAGGCCGACCCCGAATTGTTTTTCAAAGCATGACTCGGGTCCCGCGCTAGAACCCTCCCTACATGACGCGTGATCATTTGCTTTCTAAGTTTGCGAAGGCGCCAGTATGTTCCTCATTGCACGAGCATGTCTTTAGTATACTGACGCGTCGTCAGACTTCATTCGCTCTCCAGTACCGTTCAACTCGCCTTGTGAAGCTTTTCAGCATTGCCCTAGATGCGCGTCCAGTTCCGTCCACATTCCTTCACGGTCACCTTTCCGCCTTCATTTACGTGTTGGGACGGGTACCATCTCAAAGCATGCATTCTACATGGCCACTGGAAATCTGCTCTTCGCGCGGATAACTGGACCGAATTTGAAGAATACAAATGGGATAGGTACCATAGCCAGACACAGGAAGCCAAGGAGAGACGTCGCCCAGCCGATCCCGAGAGCATCATACACTGAGTCAGATATTAGCTTGTGTAACGCTCGAGATATTGCCATCGGCTGATTCCACGTTTGATGACTTACTTTGCACGGTAAAGAGGGGAAAGACAGCCCCAAGCGTGTACCTGACGATTCCATTCGCCGCTATAGCTGACGCGCCGTTCATCGCACCGTATACATCCGCAAGATAGAGAGCAGAAGATGTCTAGAGATCAGGGTATTAGTGTTAATGGAACATGAACTCGAGCTTCGCAACTCACAAAGACGCAGATATTTCCCCATGCAAAAGGTATAACTCCCACCACAGTGGGAGCCCAATGAACGCCCTTATCAGCACACCAGCCAAACCAGAAGAGACCAATGACCATACCCCAACTACCAAGCATTGCGCTATATAATCGATGTTCCGGGTCAGCGTTCGGGTTGCCTTTCAAGGTGGCCTGCTGATGTTTTTTCAGGTAGATCGTGCGGTCTATGACAATAGTAGTCATACCTCCAACAAACACACCAATACTGATGGGAATAAATGTGAGCCCAGACTGAGACGGCGTAAAGGAATATGGCGGACGTGAGAAGACGTAAGGGAAAGCTGCAAAGAAGAGAAACAGCACCGCAAATGCGAAACCTGTGTAGAGCGAGACGAAGAACACTACAGGCTGTGCACAATTAGTTCAAACATGGACGAAGATGCACGGGGGCTTGCAATCGTACCTCTGTTGAGAGCATGTGGAGGGGCCGAATGAACCTCAGAACGATCTCACGCTTGATATCTCCATTTTCTTGTTTCTTTTGCGCTCCAGTCTCCTTCACTCGCTTCTTCAAGATGATTGGCTTGTAAGTCTCATCCATTGGTATAGATGTGGCATACACAGCCACCGCAAGTAAAAGAATGGACCATTGTGTCCACGGCCAAGTCTTGTACTGCGCCACGAATCCTCCAACCACGGGTCTGTCATCACGTCAACATCTAGTAGAGCGATAGACTCTGGAAGATACATACCCAATGGACGGCCCAGCGAAAGGAGCCATCAAGTAGAAACTCGTGGCCAAGGCGCGCTTATGCGGTGGAAACAAATCGGCATTCGTTCCAGCACCAACAGCTAGCGCTGGACTTCCAAACAATCCTGCGAAAAATCGACACACGACCAGGCCTGCGTATGTTTTCGAGAAGCCTGCACCGAGAGTAAACAGCATGAATATGGGGAAGAACACCAGATAGACAGCTTTTCGGCCTTTCCTTTCGCTGAGTGGTGCAGTGACGATTGGACCAAACGCGAGGCCGAGCGTGTAAAGCGTTATTCCGATGAGCGCAGCCGTGCGCGATACGTCGAAGTCACGCATGACGTCTGCGAGCGCGGGTGTATACACTGATGTTCCAAAGGTGCTGCATCGTCAGTACTTTCTAGTGTTACAGGCTGTCTTGCAACTTACACAGTGAATCCAAAGAGGGCTGGTATCATCGTATGATAAGCCAACTTCCATGTAGGCCAGTTGTGCGGGTTCTCAGGGTCGTCCGGACCATCCCAGTCCATCGGGTCGACGGGGCTGGTGAACGATCCATCTTCGCTAGCCGGCCGTTCACTACAGCGTCGTTCATCCTCGAGTTTGGCGGGTTGGCATGGAGATTGATGCTCGGGGTCGGACTTCTCACCGTTGTTTCCAGCAATGACAGTCTCGGTCTCATGGATCAATGTCACATGTCCATTTTGGCAATCGTGGTTCATGCTAGGAGTATGGTGGGTTAAGTCAAGGTGCTGTGAAAGGCACACGGGATATCCTCCGCTATACTTCACAATGAGAATTAAGTTATGTGCTGTATATACCCGGTGCTATTTCCTGTTCCCCGCACGCGTTCATAGTTACGGCCGAGAGCAAGCGCAGCGCACTATCAAGTTTGCCATATTGAGTTACTCACACCCTCCAAGAGACTATCGCTCGAAGAAGAGCTGAGCTGTAAAGGAGTGCGTGATTCTGATTGGCTGATTGTGAGGCGACCCGAGGCTCGGTATCGGGTTTACTGATCACTGATCACACATTAAACGGTGGCTTACTCACGTGACGAGGCGCGCCGAGACCTCGAGAAGAAATGGCATCGCGTAGTACATGTCTGAGCCTGGTAGCTTCGGGACCGGGCCAATGTTTGCGAAAGCGAAGTGGGATGTTTGCGTCTAGAGGAGGGAAGGAGAAGAAAACCGTGATGACGTCATCCAGCTTGGCAAACTGCCGATCAGCTTCGACTTCAACACTCATTCATCCCAAGCTGAGCATATCTTGGACATCTTCGTCGCGTCTAGATATTTTTGATCTCGTTTACGATCTTCTATTGCTGCTTAGTGCAGTCGTCTGGCAAGCGCGGTCGCACACAGAACGACTTCCGTTGTTGTGGGAAGGGGCTAGAGCCGCCGCGTCCGCGACCACCTGACCGCGACCGTTATATCAGCTCTTCTTCGCATCGGCTGGGCCTCGAGAAAACAAGGAGAAAAAGCACCCTAGCGGCGCTTAAGAAACTCGAATAGCTTGCGACACGTTTGCTTCTTCACAAAGGTCTCGATCCAGCTATGAGGACGACTGTCGTGGCCTTCTTATTGTTCGGATACCGACTGTCATGCTGTGATCTTGGAACTTGATCCAGCATAGTAGGACAGAAACTGCGTAGTCAAATCAGCCTCACGATGCTAACACGAAATAGTATCGTAGGGGTCATCGGCTGCAAACTCGCCTGCAGTGGTGTCGCGTTTCGGTACCACTGAAAGCCAGGTCTCCGCACACACATCGCCATGGATCATACAGGCCCCCATCGCGACAACAACTATACCGACCTGGTGCAATCAGTAATTCCTATGGACGACAACAACAAATCTAAGCTAATCCATATGAGTGAATGAAAGAGTTGTGAACGCACGTGCGTTTCCCCTTCAATCCATAGTAGATTGCTCTTCGACAACTAGGCACCCATTCTGAACGGAACGCTCCACCAGATCTTATAACTGTGTCAACCTGGTGTATACATACGCCCACGTCCTTTCACATCACGCAGTGAATTCCTCTAGATTTAGTATCCGCCAGTAACTCCTACATACAGCGAACATGATGGGTTCAAAGCGCAAACACCAAGCCGAGAAGGACTGCGTACCTTCGCAGTTGCCCAGGAAGCGAAATCGTTGCGACGTTCAGGAGACACGTGCAGTTTCCCAGAATGAAAGCGATCGCGATAGGGGTGCCAGGCGCCGTCGCGGTGAGGACATGCGACTTCCGCACCCAAAGCGCGGGCACAAGAAGCCTACGAATATTGCCGCGGAACTTGCAAACCTTGCCGACTACAACGCACCTCCCGTAAAGCGATCGCTTAAGGCTACCGTAGCTCAGCTTACCGACGATGAAATGCCTAGGGCCAGGTCCAGCCGCAATCGTGTTCGTGACTCACGAACTTCAGGGTCGACCGCTCAGTCTGGCCATTTGAGCGAAAAGCTTCGTGTACAGAGTGCGCGCATCACGAAATCAACAACCACAGGTGCACACCGAAGGAAGACGAGTCTCGAAGAGAAAGTCAGAGCAGAGGCTGATAGATTGGGTCGTTGGCTTGGTTGGGTATCAGAAGAAGAGAAGGATGACGAGAGCGATGATGAGGATCAATACGTGCCGCGCTCGCATTCTCGTCGGTATCCACCAAAGAAGCCAGGTACTCAGAATGCATCCTGGAGTGATCTACCGGGTGAAGTCCGCAATTTGATATATCAATACGCCATGACCGACGAAGAGAAGAAGATTTTGAACGTTCGCCACTACCCCGAAGGCGTACCTCGGCGCTCTGTTCGCGGCATAGCTTGTCCGACCAACTTTGCGCATTCATATTGGGGCCTCACTCAAACCTGCCGCCAGATTCGGGGCGAGTTTACCCCTTGGCTTCTAGCGAAGCGTCGAGTTCGTACCGGGCTAGAGACTATCAACGACTATGTCAACATCTTCCATCGACCAGACAAAGACGGCGAGGTATCAGGATGGGTGGAGCCCATCTGCTGCGGCGCACCACTCCCTCAACATGGTGTTGATGTTCTCGCCTTGTTGAAGCTTCGGGAAACCAGTTCAAGATTTCATCTTCAGCTGACTCCAACAACTGTAAGCGAAGCTCTAGACGCCTTGATCATGCCCACCGATCCGGATGACTTCGATGAGCTGAAGATCATGCGGGATATGGCAAGAACGTTTCGCACTTGGTCACAGGATAATGTTATCAGCTTGATAGGCCTGGATAGCATCAACATCACCTCGGTATCCAAAGGATTGAACAATATCACCAGTACCACTGAAGACGAAGATGATGCGCAGCATGAGATTCTGATCAAGTTTCTCATGAGACCAGGCCAAACGGAAAAAGCTCCCGATAAATACCGCCTACATTGTCTTAACAAAATTATCTTCGCCTCTGAGCTCTCGAAAAAGACCGGTGTGAAGCTAAAGGCTTGTTTTGACACTGGCGTCGCGATGTGGAAGGTTCGGCGCATTGGGGTTGTCGACACGTGCTGGACAGCAAGAGCTGGTGGCAGCAAGACTTCCCGTCGTTTGATGAAGTACTGTTATTCTCCTGGCTACAAAGGAGAAAGCTTGGACTGAGCTCGAGATGAATCTTGCTATCTCTGTATCTGTTACCCTATTATTGGCGTTTCGAGATACCTACAACAAGTTTGTCTCGGCTGTTGAAGAATAAAAACACTTCTGCAGCCCTCAACACCCGCTTCGTGCATCATTTAGTGACTACAGTGACATCGCTAAGGGACTATGGGTTTCTGTGGAGTATTTGATGTACTGACATGGTATTCGCACGCAACGCACGCGTGCTGCTAGCACAGCCGTCGGTGCCACAGCGCATCATTGACGCGTCCTACACGCGACATCTTATACATCGAACAACGAGTAGGTGCTGTCGCTTCGGTCCAATTATATTCCGTTATACCATATGTATATATATTTATGCATTACGCCCGCCCATGGTCTTCTTCATCTCGCCATCGTCAACGTATCAAACTCAACCAAGCATGTTCCCCAACCAGCCACCTCAGCCCCCAAGAAACGGCCAAGACCAAGCTCAGCAGCCCGGACAACCCGCCTTCCAAGTCATAGTAACACCAACAGGGCAGCGTGTGTTAGTACCTTACCCTCTCCCCGATCAATTATGTATACCGCAGGGACCAGTACCAGCACCAGCACCAGCAGCGACACAAGCCCAGCCGTGGTGGATGCCGCCTATGCCTATTCAGAATGACCACGGCGCACACCCTCAACAGCAGCCTGGACAGCCGTCCCAACCACAACCGCTTCTCGTGGCACCGCTGCCCAGACCTACGCAAGATCCGAATAATCCTGCGACCCTGCCAAGTGATTACTTCACGTATCGCGACGCGGGATGGAGCGATGAGGCGTTGGCAGAGCTGCTGAGGACGCATAGGGAAGCACGAAGAAAGAAGTAGGTACACGGCGCAAACGAGATCAGACGTGATACACCCCAGGCTGGGTATCGCAATACATGAAGTGGTATATTTAGCCTGTGTATTTAGGTAGAGCTTGAGGCTGCTTTGGCAATTGGTGGCTGCACTGCGCAGATCTATATATGTAAGACGCTCAAATAAATTAAATATGGAATGATTAGCACCCGAAACATGGGACTAGGTGAGCTAGTCTGAATCAAATGACTGAAACGCTTGCATAATGTATGTCGGATGACTGAGCATCAATGAGTGAGCCATTAGTTGCACGCGTGGGAGCTGTTATCTCATGCTCAATCGCTCGATGTGACTTCCAGCTCCTTAAGCTCAGTCGTCCGCTCTCGACGCAACTTTGTTCTCTTGATACCGAACGAGATCAAAAGTCCAATGGCACCCACAATCGTCATGAGAATACAGGTCCCCCTCAGCGCGCTCATGAAGCTGTGGCGAACTACATTCTTCTGAAACTCAGTGAGACCATTGATAGCGGCGCTTTGAGATATCGCTTCACCCCCAGTGAGGTTGAGAGCAACATCGTCCGCGATGCCACTGTCGATAATCTTCCCGTAGTGTGGCGCCATGAGGAGTTGGAATACCACCTGGCCGATAACTAGACCGATGGCACCAAATATCGCACGTACGAATCCAAAAGCCGCGGTGCCGGCAGCAATATCAGTCTCTTGTATGCGTGTTTGCAGGGCGATGAGTGGCGCACCAAAGTTGGGCCCAAACCCCAGGCCGATGACGACCAAAAATGCGACGACGGTTCCGAGACTTGGCGCGGTGCCGAGCAAGATGAGAAGGCCGACACCGAGCGTCATAATGAACAGACCCGCTTGCAGTACTTCGAGGAAACGCCCGGTCTTCTCTATAATGTGGCCGGAAGCGAATGAAACAAGTGCCAAAGGTATCGCGACGGCAAGCATACATACGCCTGTGATCTCTGGTTGGAGTCCAAGCACGATCTGGAAGTACAGGGGTAGGAAGTAAGCCACCGAGGTGAAGACCAGAGTGTCGCATGCGCATACGGCCAGTGCGCTGAGGTTGCTGGTGTCTTTGAAGATGCGCAGCGGCATGATGGGACTGCCGCCATGTTGCGCCACCCAGTGTTGCGAGAAAGGGAAGGCGACGTAAGCGAGTGATCCGAACAGCAAGCACGTGATGACACCAGCGTTCGAGTAGGAGCTAACGCCACCTACTTGGAGGCCCACTAGCAGGAGTATAGTAGCCGTAATTATCGTGACCGTCCCCAGCCAGTCCATAGCCGCGAGTCCTGTCGCAAGAGGCGTTCGTGGATTGTGTAGGTGAAGCGTAAGATACAACACTAAAATCGCTAGTGAGACGATGGGTATGTTGATGTAAAAGCACCACGTCCAATGGAGACGTTGTGCGAAGACGCCGCCGAGGACCGGGCCCAAAGCAGATGCGACGGCCCAGACAGCACCAACCGTGCCCATGTAGAAGGACCGATCCCGGATGGTGAAGAGGTCGCTGACGCATACGTGAACCAGTACCACCACTCCACCGCCGCCGAGACCCTGAACAACACGACCGAAGATGAGCATAACAGCATTCACACTAACGGCGCATAGGATGCTGCCACCAAGGAAGATGGCGTTGGCTGCCAGGATTACTGGCTTTCGTCCGAAAATGTCCGAGAGCTTTCCCCAGAACGGAACTGATGAAGCGTTGGCGAGAAGGTATGACGACCCTATCCAGGCGTAAAGGGAATCTGGAATGCGGAAGGATTGGGAGATCGTGGGCAAAGCGGTTGGGATGAGCACAGTGTCGAGTGCTACTAGAAAGATCGATAGACTGAGGGCGATGAAAGCCGCCAGTACGTGGGTCGGAGCACTGGTCTTTCCCTTCGAGGCCATCTTAGCTTCTGTGAAGGACTTGAATAGTTAATTTGAAAGGTTTTTGTCGCGGTGGTAGTTGCTCACCTTCATCGATTCTGATGACGCGGTGATGTCAGTGCCAGCCGACATGTTTGGAAAGCACTCCTCGTTGAGGGTCGTCATCCTGCCAGATTCGCCGGACCCCACCGTCATAAAGATATATGCAGGCAAGAACTATGAAGAGTCTATGACGACAGACGATAGAAAGCTGCATTCGCACACTTGTCGAATGGAAATAATGCCGAGGTGATATGTGAGCTTTGGCGTGGCTTTTGACCCTTTATATCGCGACGCTGACGCATATAATAAAGAAACTATCATCGACAAGTCTATCGTCACTCTCTAGGCCCCTCTTAGCCGATGGGTATACGGGTTACATCCATGCGTTTGCATGCGTCGGGGGCATTAGCCCGTAGTGTATACTTTTGTAGTACATGCAGGCTGCGATTGGAGATCCCTAGCTGAGCTGGATCTTAGTAGAAGAGGTGGCTTGCTGTCGGTATACTTGTCCAGCACCTAATAAAGATCCCGGAACATCGGTTAGTGAACAGCATCGCCACCTGGTCCATGCGGAACGCGTAGTATTAAGTCTGCACGGTCCTGGTTGGGCTGGATCTGCGACTACATGTGGGGACCCCGCGTATAATTTCAGGGAAGTAGCTATGCATACGCGCGAGCTAATCGGGCTGAGGCAATTGGAGGCAGCGGCAAGCAGCCGATCCTGCATGCTACTGATGCGGTACTGATCTGCAGCTTTCACGTGGTGGGGTTTCCACATCTAGAAACCAAAAAAACCATCGTGGAAATTGAGTATCGTCCTGCTGGTACCCTTGATACCATTCTCGTCAAATTCAGAAGTGCTGATATGCCGAGACTGGTAATACACTCTCTTGTAGGACAGCTGCCACTCTGAAGACCGCCTGAGTGGATAGTGGAGACAAGTCAAATAAGACGAGCGTAACGTGAGCCTTTGCGCTTTGGGCTGAAACTTAGCAAATGATCTGTCAACAACAAGTCAAACGTTTTGGGCTGCACTGAGTTGATAATTGCACCAGTTTGCCAATGCTTGTTCTCCTCGGATATGCCGTGTAAATCAGTCCTTTCCTCATGAAGCTGGCGTCGACGCAGCCGTGTCAATCGGGACTCACGGGCTGCACTTCTCCCGGCATCTGGCAACAGTCTTAGTGCGAGATCCACCGGCTCACGTATAATACGTGACACGTATGTCTTGATATTCACGTGTTTGCGTCTCCGGAACGAACCGTACGCGCGAAGACTGTTGTAGAACGTGTTGCAACTTAAGCATATAAACTTGACCCTCTGTTGTGCTTGACGTTGAAACAGCGGAACGATACTCTCCGGGAACGATGGTGCAGGTACATTGATGCTCAGACTGAGCAGGTTCGATAGTTCGTCCACGTCGACTTCTGATGCTCTCATCTACAATAGATCAGTATCGATTGGGCGGATGGACACCACCAACCGTAGTCTCGGTGGCCAACTGTAACCGGGGTCACGCTAGTGAAGATAACGTGCCATGCTAGCAGGCCAACAACATGATCCGTTTTTGACTACCCGCATCGTGGCTGTGGGAGATTGTTGGTGTGAAAGACCGGGGTAGGCGTGGACGGAGCAGAGACGTATTCTAGCGTCGTTTGGAGTCGGGCTGTCGCATAAGAGATAGTAGCTGCCGATCTGCAGAAGATCAAATTCCGAGACATATGATTTGTTCGTCCTCTGGCTGCTTCGTTTGCGAGTATGATAACAGTGCCGACGCGCTTCGGCGATGGATGTCGTGCAGGGTGGGCACCGTTCGGAATTGGACACGGGGTCTAGCCGCTCGTGCAGCGTGGCGGGCCGAGGACATGGTACTGGTAACACAAAGAACCTTTGAAGATGCTTTGGACGACAATCCTTCGAGAGTCAGCACAAGCACACCCTGACTGTGCGCTCCCATGTGAGCGTCGCCTATTCCGTCCATGTTGGTCTCTTCCGGAATCCTGCATCGGCAAGGAACAAATTCACTTACGTCAGCCTCAAATATACTCAAGAAGCAACTGGTGCATTCCGGTACATACAGCAACGCGCTCTGGTCGCACGTGGAATGGCATTCATCAACCTTGGAAGCGTAGCGAGCTGGTAGAGATGTGATCGCGCTGGATGGGCGCCTGCCGTAGGTTTGCCTGCATTGGGCAGACTCGCGCGCGTCTACCTGAGGTATTCCTGGGAGAGGACTGGACAGAGAATTAGCCCAATCCTCCGTACAGCTATAGGACCGCCATGGACGACGTGAGGAGGTGAAGACATTCGATCTTTCGTATATAAGGGGTGAGAACGCGTCGGATGATGGTCCAGGGCGCGAATCGAACGAAAGCGAGTACCCGGATGGTTGTCAGCGATGGTAACGCGCTTGTCTCGCGTTCCTTTGTAAGGTCATGGCGATGTCGCGTTGCGATGTCGGTTCTCGAGGTTGCAACATGTGGGGCAGCTCCCTCGGCTTCGAAGGCCGCCAAGCCCCAAAGGGCGGAAGTGCAGGTGCGGCGAGGAAAAAAATTGTTTATCATGCTGCCCCTTCCCCACTAGAGCGCTCTTACTTTCCAATAATCATGAGCCCAAACGCCATCACCAGCTGGGACAACAATCCCGCCACGCCGCTACGAAGACGCCGCCGCCGCCCACACTGAGAACTCGAGTTGAGAGTAGATGGACTGCTGCTGCATCTAGCGCCCAACGGCCATAACATTATTCTTCCACCAGGATACCCCATTTTTGGAGAGACGTGCCGAAACCTTCAGGAACACCACCAGGCTACGTATGTCGTCACTTGCTCTCTTACCTGCTGCCTATTCAATGTCCCGATGATGATTTTGTCATATTATAAAGATGTTAGACTTGCGATACCCCTTGAGCGCACAACGACTTCCTGAGAGACTACCCCACTTACATATCCCGCGTCTTCCGAACTGTTACCGCAACTGACGCGTCTTAGTAGCATATAAACCCGAGTTTTTACTCCAAGCCTCCCCACACCCCGCCATCACGTCAAAATGTGCGGTATCATTGCTGTGATCCACGGCGACCCCAAGTCGCAATCGGCTTCGGTCGAGGTGCACGATGCTCTCTACCTCCTCCAACATCGCGGCCAAGATGCTGCCGGAATAGTCAGTTGCAGTGCCGGTGGTCGCTTCCACCAGTGCAAGGGCAACGGTATGGCGTCGCGCGTCT
>JGI20283J13201_100126_pt1 | contig 32890 bp, 23 predicted proteins | sample Plalitdecfosmids_FD_13201 | JGI IMG/M metagenome (IMG submission 13201)
GTGCATCCGAAGATCAGCAGTTCAACCTGTTGATAGTACGTACTAAGCTCTCATGTTTCACGTACTAAGCTCTCATGTTTAACGTACTAAGCTCTCATGTTTAACGAACTAAACCCTCATGGCTAACGTACTAAGCTCTCATGGCTAACGTACTAAGCTCTCATGTTTCACGTACTAAGCTCTCATGTTTGAACAATAAAATTAATATAAATCAGCAACTTAAATAGCCTCTAAGGTTTTAAGTTTTATAAGAAAAAAAAGAATATATAAGGCTTTTAAAGCTTTTAAGGTTTCACTTCTCTCGCGCTTTCCATGCTGCTGGCGGGGAGGTGCGAGATGGGGGTTGTGGTGATGTAGATTTGTGATCGCGTGGGGACCGGCGCAGAGAGGAAGGTGAAGCAGAAGTTGATGGAGGAGATACTGGGGCAGGTGCTGTCGTTGCTGGGGCGTGCTCGACTACGGGGGATGACTTTTCAGTAAGATCAAGTGTCTCGACATTTGGGGATGCGGATCGTGCTCTCATTGCGATGGGTTCTGGCGATGTGAGGTCAAGAGTATCAGCCGTTGGTGATTCTGATCTTGGTTTTGCTGCAACAAGCTGTGGTGATGTGAGATCGAGGCAGTCGGCTTCAGGAGGCGCGGACATGGTTTTGCTGAGACGAGGTGAAGTACGGCGAGGTCGCGATGGGCCAAATACGTCTCTTATGCTCTTCTTCTTGTTAGACGTGGAAGCTAGTGATGATGCCGAGTTTGTGGATGCATGCGACGCATTCGACGATATTGATCTTAATGGTGGACGCGTCGTTGACACGTTCGAAGTTGGTAGTGCGCTGGTACTGGCACTTTGTTGATGTCGGGTTTCTCGTACCGGCGACGAAAGCGTCAAGTCTAGGGAGTCGACTTCTTCTGACAGGGAGCGAAGTTGGGGTGGTGGCGCTGCATTGACTGCTGGTGTCACGCCCCGTCGCTTGGTGGGCGTCGCTGATGCTCGCCATGCATCCAACGTCGACTGCTTCGATTTGCTAGGGGACAAGACTACAGAAGTATCTCGGGACGCTGTTGTAGCCGGCGCATCCTTAGTCCTTCGTGTCCTCGCCTTCTTCGCGGGCAATTGTGAGGGTGAGGGATGGGCAGGCGAATCTACCAAGTCCAATGTTTCTATCGTTTTCAGAAGAGGAGGCGTCGATGGTCGTTCAGGAACCGCATTGATATCGGCGGGAAGTGTTTTGGAGCGTTGAATCGGGGCTCGTCTTCTCCGCTTGCTCACACTTGGAGGCAGATCTGCAACGGGGGGAGACACCGACTTCTCGCGTTCAGGTGGTGGCGGCTGTACAATATCCCGAATCCTCACTGGCGAAGAAGAGAGAAGGTCAATTACATCGTCTTGCTGTTGTGCAGACTGCGGGACAGGTACAGAGACCTCAGCAACCTTGTCCTGTGTCTTTGCGAGAGCTCGCGAGAGCTTTGAGCCCGGTTTCGTTACCTTGGCGAAGGTTTCGATGCGAGCCTGCGGTTGATCACCGGCTGTCTTCGTCCGCCTGGGAGCAGCCTTGGCCTTTGGTGCAGCTTTGCCAGGCTCTTGCACAGTTGCTGCTCGCTTAGGCTTCAGTTTCGTCTGTCGCCCGGCTTCCCAATCTTCAACTGTGAGCGGCACACCAACCTTGACGAAAGTCTCCATCACCCAGATTCTCGCAGCCTTCTCTGGGTCGAACTTGGTAGGTCCACGCTTCTTAGGGCCTTCATCTTCCAGATCTTCATCATCGAGTTCCGCATCACCTCCGGCTTGCTGAGAGCTAGGTGGTACTTCCACATCATCATCCGGATCCTCCTTGCTAAGGTCGATCTTGACAAGCTCAATGGGCGTGAAGCTTACTCGCAGTTCTGTGCAGTTGTCCGTGACCGAATGTTGTCGTTTTCCATGCAGGCCTTTGATGAGAAGAGCTTCGTCCTCTTGTACCGCCTGGATGTTGTTCGTAGGCAGTCTATCAAGGTTTCCAGCGCGTATACGTAGCTGGCGCACAACCATCGAAGGCGCTAAACTGCGGACGAAGTGCTTTGCACCTTCAAGCTTGACCCAATCGAACGCATCGTGCGTAAACTCGCGTAAGCCCGAGAAGTCCAGCTCTTGATCCCACTTGATCGATCGGCGCAGTTTATCCAATCCAGCTTGATTCGAAATGGCCGGGTGTGTGTAATATCCAAGGATGTCCAAACGCGGAAAGTCGTCTGGGATCTTCAGTGCACCGTGCTTCCGCTTGAAGTGCTTGCTCTCGTTCGTCTTCAGCTCATGCTGCAGTCGCTCTCGCCACTGGGACATGGCTCTGGCGTCGTTCTTTGGGATCTTGCACAAATCGGCGCCGAATCCTGCCTTCGCAGCCTCGCATGCTGTTTTCGGGCCGCATCCAGGTATACCCTCAGGGACATAATCTCCTCCACTCATCAGCGCGACCAGTATCATGCCCTCGCGATCCAATCCTGACGGCCCGTTCTTTGTTTCAACCGCATCGTATACGTTGACGTGTGTTGGCGTCTTTCCCGTCTTCTCCGGCGACCAGTTGCGTATCGTGATGCCGCTGCCAAACATGAGTGTGTCGACATCTTCACTCAGAACCGCATCCACTATTCCCTCTCGCTGAAGTAGCGCGCATTCTGCCTCAGCTTCACCCGGCGCAAGATGTATCGGATATCCAAATTGCTTCAATAGCTGCTTTGCAAGGAATTCGGGGATGGATGCGACGTTTGGTCCGGTGCGTTTATTGCGCTTGAAGGGCGGCTTGTTTGGTCCATCGAAGACGAAGACGGGATGGATGGCGAGCGAGATGAGGCGAAGGAGGCGGTAATAGAAGGTGCGCAACGCCGGGTTGGTGCCGCCTATTCACAGTCAGCACAGCGCAAGCATGGACGTGATGCCAAAGCTCTACCTTTGCTAGCTTGTATCTGGAACAGCCATATTGATGTGTCGATAGCAATGCGCAGCGGGCGTCCGGTCTCTTCGAACTTTTCGACGGCGAGCTTTGACAGGGCTACGCGCTTTCCAGGGCCGATCTCCTTGTAGATACTGTGCAAGTCAGCAAGGAACGGGTTTTGAGCAGACTGCGCAACTTACCCATGAATACCCATCGCGCCTCCATAGTCTGCACTCGATCGTCTCGCCGGCTGCCCTGTTGGTGGTGTCGCGCGTAGCAGCGCGTGATAAGATAGTTGCTAGGGCGACAGCGCGTGGCCCGTCCCGCATTCTGACGGATGCCGCACGTTTGTTCCCCACCCACATGCATTCCTCTCGCACTAACAACCAAGACACCCCTCCGACCCTTCTAAGACATGGCGCCCCGCGGCCGAAGCGCAACGGCAGGCGACGATGCCCACAGCGATCGCAGCTACGACTCGAGCCCGGATCCGCTGGCCCTCTCCTTCGACAACACCATCACATCCGCCCGCAAGCCCAGGCCGCGTGACTCCATGGCGGGCAGCTCGCCCACCAAGCAGAGCCGCAGGTTGGAGGCCTCGGAGATGATGTTCTCGTCGCCCACCAAGTCCATGATCATGAGCACACCACGCGGCGGCGGCGCGAGCCCCTGGCGCATCAAGGTCACCGTCCAGGCTGAACCCGGAAGCGACGACGTCAACGCATCCCCATCCGTGAAGCGAGTAACCACGAGAACGAAGACGACGACGGTGCCATTGAAGGATCACGATACCTCCTCGCCTGTCAAACGCCCCCGCGGACGCCCCCGAAAGTCTGACGTGGGAGCCACTCCTAAACCAAAGCGGAAGGGAACACCAGTCAAGAGACGCGCACGATCCGGATCACGCGAGTTGAATACGAAGGGTGGAGAGTCAAGCGCAGCCGATGTGGACACCGATGTGCCACCAAAGAAGCGGAGAGGCCGGCCCAGGAAGGTCGTGGCTGTGGCCGAGGATTCAGGGACACGGGAGGGGTCGGTGCAAGATACTACGCCTGGCCTTCCTTCGAGTTCAAAGTCCGGAATCTCCAAAAAGAGCGCGCATTTCGCAGATCTCCCCGGCCCCACTACCGAGACCATGAGCGATGCGCTGATGGAGGCTGAGGAATTACCCAACTTGAGCTCACCGATAGAAAGGAGCACGAGGCACGATTTACGAACGCGCAAGGGCACTCCACACGCGAACAAAGTGGTACTCATGGAGTCTGACGAGCACGAAGAGGAGGGAAGCGATGTTCTTACGCCGACCAGTGGAGACGACGCAGAGCCCATACAGCCCGAGGATCTCGATTTCTCGGAAGATGGCCATGCCAGCCTCCCCACACCCAGCGAGAGCTCCGCCCATGCGAGCGATGCGGAAGATGATCAAGCCCAAGCCTTCGAAGACGACGAACCCGCAGAAGCCGCTTTTGACCATGGGACGATGAGAATGCGGGACGACACAGTTGGCAACGAGAGCTTCACTATGATTTCACTTGATACTTTGCTTAGTAACGGACCACGCAGTACGCGAAAGCCTGCAGATACGCAGAACACCACAGCGCCAGCCGTCGGATCATCACTGAGAAACGAATATTCCGAGCCAAATACAGCTACAACGCACAATGCTGGATCATTGACTAGCGAAGAGCCATCACCTCCACCCCAAACCTTCACAGCACCCTCGGGCCCTACACGGCCAAAGCTATCGCGTTTCGTGACACCTGTTATAGATGCCGACGTCCCATCAGCGCCGCCCGTTATAGAGCCTAGTCCACCCAAAGCTCAAACACCGACGCTCGGCCGTGTAGTTACCGCTGGCGTAGCTTTACAAGGCTTGCTGGATCCCACTCGTCTTTCGTCTACGCCCGAACCTCCTCAACAGGCACTCGACGAGAAGCGCGACGAGCTTGATGATCTGTTCCGGGGATTCAGCGAGGGCACACGTAAAGAGCTCCAAGCGGGCTTACGTCTTGGTGAGCAGCTTGCGGGCCAGCCATATGAAGAGAGTGCACCCGCTCCTTCAAGTCCCATCAAAAGCAATCCTACGATAGCTCTCAAACAAGGTGTGTTCCGAACGCATCGAAAACGTCAGTCACGTCTTCTTACTCCCGAAGACCAGGATCATGCCGTCTCACCAGTGGAGCCAACCGCTACAGCGGACGAGGTGCAATACCCGGTTCTTGATGTTGAAGAGGAGAGCGCACCGGTGAGCCCTGCAAGGAGCGAGGGTCAGATGAGTTGGCGGGCTGACACACCCCCTGCGAAACGAACTGGCTTGGCACAACGAGATTATGAGATGGAAGAACCCCGACAGGATCATGCTGCAGAACAGGCAGACAAACCTGCCCAATGGGATGACTTCGCTGACATCTGGCAAGAAGAGGCCAGTCGTTCGGTGGTCTCAGTTGAGGAAGAGGAAGCCCCTGTGGAGGAAGAGAAGTCGCTCCGCGATGTTTTCACAGAGGACATTCCCACCAAATCGGCTGCAAGGACCTGGCGTCGTAGAAAGGCGAATGAAGCTCTTTACAACAAGAAAGTTGAGTTACAGCGAGAACCGAGCCCTGCCCAGGCGGAACCTGCAGCCACAGAACAACCTGAAGATGACGAAGACGAAGACGAAGACGAAGAAGAACAGGATGAGCAGGATGAGGATGTCGTAACCCCACTGGAAGAAGACAAGCCGATTCAGATTGACGATGAGTCGAGTCCGGCGAGCGAAGCCAGTGACGACACCGGCATGTTCTTCCAGTCGAATATACCCAACGTCTTCAATCAAAAGCGACCATCCCGTTTCGAACAACGGCGGCAACGAAGACAAGAGAAGGAGAAAGTCAGCCTGTCTGAACTTCTAGATCAAGGTGAAAGCTTCGTTCCCGAGTCTTCGCCGCCACCAATGGCAACAAAGAAGCCATCCCCGGCAACAAAGACGAATCCTTTCATTGACACACCACCTCGCTTCCCTGCACTCATGAGCTCCCCAAAGAAGAGCAGTCCTTTGAGGCGAGAACTTCAAAGCGCCGACATCTCAACAAGCTCGGTGCAGTTTGAAGAGTCTACATTGCCACTTGCTCAAAGCTCTCCGTTCCATACTATTGTTGATGGCGATAGCAAAATCTCTGCAGCATCCGACCAACGACAATTCCGTGTAGAGATGGAGGGTAACACAGCTTCTACGATAGTCCGCGTGCGCGAGGAAGCGAATGAGTATCTGGATGCCTACGAGCCACAAGAGCGGACTTTGAACGACCTTACTGAGGTCACTGAGGAGCCCAGTAGGATTGGCCGCAGTCGACTTCCTTCAAGTCCGCCCAAGATGCAGCAACGATTCCAGCAGAACTTGTTATCAGCCCGCAAACCTTCGCCACTCTCCCAGGCCTCGCAGCAATCCGAAGAGGTCCCCGCATCATCACCACAACAATCACCGGGCCGTTACAAAGGTCCCCAAATCGTCGACGAGTCAATTGAAAGTTCCATCAGCGAGAAGTCGCAAGCCGGCCCAGAAGCAAGCAGCCAGCCTGCCACATCTCCACCCCAGCAACCACACCTCCTCGACCGCGTCAAATCCACCCTCACACGCCCCCCACCTCCATCCCCGCACCCAATCCTCTCCCACCTCCACCCCCTCCCAAAAATCGAACCCTGGACACGCACCCACTACAAAGCCCTCGACAAACTCTACACAACCCACCTCAAACACCCCGCCCTCTTCTGCCCCTCCACCATCCCCCCAACCCGGCTCTCAGCCACAAACCACTCCCTCCTCCGCCGATTCATCTCCCAAAACGGAAACCTGCCATACGTCGGCGCCATATTCCACGCCTGGGGCTACCAAATGGAGATGACGGAGGAGTTGGTTGTTATGTGCAGTGTGTTTATGCAGTTGCTCACGCTGGAGAATGAAGAAGAGTATTTCGAGGTTACGCAAAGGAGGTTGCAGGTGGGCGATTGTGCGCCGGGCAGGATTGGGGAGAGGATTACGGGACAGGAGGTGCTTAGGAGGTGCGCGACTGTTGTTATGGGGGAGAGTGTGAGGAGGGATGAGAGGGAGGGGAGGAGTATTGATCGGAGCTTGGGGTTGGAGGTTGAGTGGCCGGTGGGGAGGCGGTGATGTTTTTTTTTTGGTTGGTTGGGGCTGGCGTTTTGAGGTTGGATTGGATGCGCATATGAATGTTATGATACCTGGTTCTTACTCTTTGGATAGGTGGGGTTGGAGTTTGGGGGATGTTGAGATACCTCTACTTTGTATTTTTGAATGCTATTGAACTTTCTTCAAGATCGTGCTGCTGAAAGGTGGAAGAGTCAGTGATCTATGTTCTTGATCAGCAGTGTTCATGCGACACAGCATATGTATTACTTTGAGTTAAGATGCTTGTTATCAAGTAAGAGTGCGGAGCTAAGGAACAAGTCCCGATTAGATAGACACCTTCTATCTAATTTACGTTCATGCGGATATTTTTCTGCAACATCCTGTATCTGCTGCGTCGAACCATACAAGGAGAACAAGATTCGTCACAAGAACATCTTGCACAACGACTTATACTTCACAGTTTCTTTTTATCGGGACAAGAACTGTACAGATCTAAAGGGTGAGGTTTACAGACTGAGCGTGACAGAAAAAAGGCTGCGTAAGTCACAACACGCAATGAGACAGACATAAAGGCTAAAGTAAGTAGCTCGCTGGCACTACATGTATCTCCTCTTATCTATGCCCCGTTCAAGCAAGCAAAAAGAAGGGTAAAAAAAAGAACATCTGTAAAGGGCTCAACCGGGATTTGACTAACACATGTTAGTGGTTGATACTTCCGTAATTCGAACACAGTGGCAAACATACACCCGGGACCTCCTGCAGTTTGAAATGCTTTTCCCAAAGCAGGAATCATGCGACTAGCTGGTAGAGATATTAGTCGGGGTGTTTGACTTGAATGGGTGAAGCTGGGGACTTACACCATTGAGCCGTTGGATGGGTGGTTTTGATGACTAATCGAGGATTTGCAAACCTTGTGTTTGTGGAATTTGGTAGGTGAGGACTAGGAATATCGGGGACATTCTATTGTACGGCTTGGATTACGGTGTGGGTGTTGGTTCAAAATTAGATGTGGGTGGAGACGGTGGAGAGGGGCGGTCAGGATGAGGCTCGTTTACATGCAGCAGTGGCTCAACAAGGTGGATAGCCGCAGACTAATCATGGTCGTGCACTCGATAGCATATAACAGACTTGCTTGGGGGTCAGAGTTCCCCTTGAAATGTAAAGACATCAAGTTATGCTGTTGATTTGAAGTTTATTGAAGTCTATGTTCGCTTTTCCGCTTATACAGAGAGCCTGACCCGTGAGCTGCGACGGCGGCTATACGCGATTGCATTCGAGACACGTAGAAGCTAATTTGCTTGCTACTCGCTTTTGATGATGGTACAAAGGAAACAATGCTTGAGAGAGCGAACATCAACATCTAATAACGTCCCGTTTACTTCATCTTCGCCTTCTGCCTCTTCTCCTGCAAATACCGCACTGTCTTGGAAAAGCCCGCAGTAAAAGGGCCCTTCAGAGTCTGCACAGTGGAAGGCCACTTGACTGTTTGGTTGATTGCCTTGGTGACCATCTGCGGGACGTCCTTCTCGCCCGCTATCCGCTTGTCAAAGTCGCCAGCAACCTGCTTCTTCAGGATACCACCGGAAGACTCGTCTTTGTTTGCATCCAGCATCTCCTGGTATTCGCGACCCGAGATGCCAAACTTGCCGCGGTATTGGAAGTATACCTTCTCACGGAACTTCTTGGGCAACCGCCTTATCATAGTAGCGCGCCTTTCGGGATCCATATCTTGCGACATCTTCTGATCGAGCGTCTGGTCCTCGATCCAGCCCCTTGTGTGCACCACGGAATCGTCGGCGTAGAGTATGTTTGGTAGTGACAGTATGAGGTCGTGGTAGAGGTATCTGAAGTTCCGTATTTGGTGCGTGACGATGTTGTCGATCTTCTTGGGGTTCTCGCTGCCATATTGCATCCGCGGATCGCCCTGATAGCTCAAGCCAGTGATTGTAGAGTATAGTTCCTTCTCAGTAAACGTCTGAGGTAGTAGGAGAAGCGCGCATCGTACGGCTGAGAGGAGGTTACGTTGGTTCGCGACGCGGAGGTTGGGCTCTTCGTGGAGTATCTTGACGGGCTTGTGTAAGCGTCCGGCGAAGTACAAGGTGTCCCAATCGGTGAGGTCGCGGAGGAGCGTTTCGTAGTTGACAACAGCGTACTTGATCATCGTTCCGTTCACTACAACATATGGATTAAAGTAGGCGCCTGCACCATACTTTTCCTGCACATGGCTGACGACGCCTGAGCCGAGCGACCCCAGGAAAGAATAGTGATCTCGGTGCTCGCGCAAGTTGAGCGAGTGGAAGTGCTGCGAGAACCGAGGTGTCAAGATAAAGTCTATCATCTTTCCACCGCCCTTCTGCCATTTTAGAATTGCCTCGGGCGCGTTCGGATGCGGTGATTCCGACGGGCGTGAAGCTGTCGCAGCTGACTGAGGGAAGACGCCGGAGCCATAGGCAAACGCATAGGTAACCGGTGGAAATTGCCGGAGTATGCCCCTTAACGATCGCTTGAACTCCTCATTCGTTTGTATCAGCTGGTTCTTCCCGAAGTCGCGTGGCAGCTGCGTGAAGTCGTCCAGCGAGGGAGGCTCATCTTCCCAGTCTGGGGGCAGCGACTGGAATGCATGTGGCTTGTCGGCGGGCACAGTCTTTTCGGATGAGATGAAGCGGCGATTGACATTAACCAGAGGCCTCCTGCACCACGCTATCCGGAATGCTGGTTGGCGTCGATACATCTTGTACAGAAGTCGATGCCTGAGGTTTCGCAAAGTGAGAGGGTAGATGACGTAAGCGGTTGCTTCCGTAACCAGCTTGGTGGATCAGATGTTTGGCTGGTCCCGCCTGCCGCGTCGTAAAGACGCGACTTCCTCTCATCCCGCCCATCCCACCACACTCCACACCAACAATTCTCAATACTGCGTGTAACTCAAGCGCTACTCTTGTCAATTGAACAGAAATCACATAAGAACGCCCAAAAAGAAATTCGGCTACCCCCACAACAGCCAACACCATGGACGCCGCGCTGGCTTCATTCCAGGCGCGTCTCGCGACCTTTGGCGGAGCAGCGACGACCACAAAGACGCGACGCACGAGCAGCAGATCGAAAAAGGCAGGCACAAAGTCCAAAGCCGGCTGGCCATTGGCTTCACCAGCGGCACAAGATCTCGCGTACGCGGGTTTCGTATGGAGGCCCACTACCGCCAGCCCTGACAACGTCCAATGCTTCTCCTGCGAGTGCCAGCTCGACGGCTGGGAGGAATCAGACGTCCCCGCATATGAACACGCGACACATTCGCCGAGCTGCGGCTTCGCAGTCATCGCGTGCATTCGCCTGCGTTCTGGCGACCCGGGCAGAACTGAAGAGGACCCGACCTCCGACGCGATGGTCGCGGCGCGTCGCGACACGTTCGGCGACATGTGGCCTCTCGACCCCAACGCTGGCTACCCCTCAGTCGACCAGATGGTCGCTGCGGGATGGTTCTACGACCCCACAGACGAAACTCCCGATGGTGTCACCTGTGCATATTGTGCTCGCGCACTCGACGCCTGGGACATTGGCGACGACCCAATGCAAGAGCATCGTAAACGCTCTCCCGACTGTCTCTTCTTCACCTTGTCCGATATCTACAACCCGCCCATCCCCGCGCCAAAGAAGGGAAAGCGTGCTTCAAAAGCCAAGGGTCGTTCAGCACGCTCGTCTACCGCATCTACTGCAAGCAAGAAGGCCACGCGTGGCAAGAAGCATATAGACGACACCACGATGGAGGACAGTGAACTCTCTGAGGTGGCACGGCCGGCACCGAAACGCGGCAAGAAGCACATAGACGACACGATGGATACCATTGAAGTTTCAGAGGTCGTTCAACCGGCACCGAAGCGCGGCAAGAAGCGCACAAGCGACACTATGGACATTACCGAAGTCTCAGAGGCTGTACCCGCACCCAAGCGCGGCAAGAAGCGCATGAGCGATGCCATGGAAATCACTGAGATGTCTGAGGTCGCACAACCAGCACCGAAGCGTGTTCGATCATCAAGCATTGAAAGCTTCCCCAGCGACTTGCTGGGCGGAACACCTAAGAAGACTCCGACTCATACCCAAGACCACGTCGCATCAGACTTTGACATGTCCAGCCTGCCAGGCGACCTGATGGTGGGAACACCTAAGAGGACCCCACCTCCTATGAGCGAGGCAGATGACAACAACGGTTGGGAGCCTGCCAACGTGGACATGCTGTTCGCGTCCCAGGGAGAGGCTCAGGGCCTGATGCAAGACATTCTCATCGACGCCGGTCTTGACAACATCGAGGCCGCTGGTTCAACACCCGAACAAATCTTCGACGCTGTCATGGCAAACCTGACAGACCACGAAAAGTCCATGACCATCGAGCAATGGGTCCTTTACAACGCCAAGCGGGGCGAGGAGAAGTTGCGCATGGCCTGCGAAAGGCAAATCATGGCATTCGAGGCTGAGGGCCAACGCGCCATGACGGTCTTGGAAGCCATTCCCACTATTTGATTTCCCCACGCGTTTGGTGAGGGTTGGAGTACTTCGGAGTTCGGTCGCTTATGATACCCCGGCATATGGACAGGCGTTTGGTTTTGTTAGCTTTCGAGATTGTTTCTGTTGTTGCTTTCTTGGTTTTCTGGTTTTCTTGTGGCCGCATCCGCCCCCTCCCCTTTCCCTTGGGCATAAGGTGAACCTCACAGTTGTAGCCGCCCGCAAGGGCTGGCTCCTGTGGGGGGGATCTGGTTAGCCTATGGATGGGGCTGGGATAGGCGAGGCATTTTTGTTGTGGAGGACATTAGCATGAGCTTTCGGGTTGTTTGATTTTGTGTTTCCTGTCTTTTACTGTACGAGATGACGACAAAGACAATGGACTTTGACATGACTGATCTACATTCCATGCCCGTGTAGTGAGTTCGATGTGCTGATTGAGTAGTGTTACACATACTGACCATTACAAAGCGGGTTGGCAGGTGAACATCGCATCGATGGAAAATGTCCAAGGGTAGATTCAAGTCCGATTTGTCGTGCAAGGTAGATATAAGACGAATCACCTTGTCAGTATAAATACACCTCTTAATGCACCGCCATGACACAGCCACGAAGCACAACGAGCATGAACGCTAAACTATCTCGCATTGTTACGAAAGCAAACAACTATCATAAACACTCGTACAAACGTCCTCCACAACAATCCAATCCAATCCCTGTGTTGGCAGTTCAGGTTCATGACTTCGTTGAATCGACCGGTGGTATCCGAAATAACAAAGAGACCCCAAGCACGATAATCGCACATACCGTCCATCGAGTCTCCAGGATGTCCAACTTCATACCCCTCGCTCCTGGTACTTGTATCGTCCATGAAGCTGTCGTCGTTCTGTTCGGCGGCGTTTTCCTGGGTATTTTCGTTCTCCTCGGCACAGGCGTGGAAGTATATGATGGCGGGGGTCGTGACGATCACAGGAAGGAAGGAGATTGGAGATTGGCGTTGTCAAGGGGATGGCAGGGAGAAGGACCGGAAGGATGAGGTAAAGATGGCTGTAGGGATAGTCGAAAAGATAGTCGAAAGAATGCGAGTTAATAATAATAGGAACCTTTTGTATCGTATATCAGCCAACTGCATACAGGGGCTCGATCATATCAAGTTGGCAACTCACTGTGTTGCGATGATCCGCTTGCGATGAATACTTGGGTACGGACAAGGTAAGATGGAGAGGCCGTGGAGAGGTGTGACGACAACGAAGGTGATGACAATGTGAGAAGTAAGATCATGGTGTATGGAGGCATGTAATGATCAAATGACGATGTCTGAAGACTAGCGGGAGAAGCTTGATGGATTTGTTTGTTATGTGGATGTGAACGGACAGAAGGTTATGGCTGGAGTATGTAAACAAACTTTGCTCTAGCGTTACGTTCTTGCTAGTGTAGTAGGGGTCTTCGTCGAGAGTAAGTAGGAGGCATGCAGGACCTAGTAGTCGCGACGGGTGGTTTGAGTAAGGAGAAGAGCGGTAGTGACGAATAGATGAGGAAAAAAAGTGCAGTGTACAGCCGAATCGAGAGAAGATGCCACAACGTAATCAGAAAGATCATAGATGTGTTGCGAGCTCGCCTGACTGCTATGATCAACACTATCTCTCATCTCTCTGACAAGCAAGCGCGCGGTGCAGGCACAACGCTATCTTACGACATTGTGACATCTAGCAACCGCGTATATACGTCTCCTTCCCCCTCAGTGAAATCGACCAGAGCCATGGGTCTCATTCGTCCCGGTGGGTCGGATAGCCCAGACATTGTCGACCGGATAATCGAAAGGTTGATAGAGAGGCTATTCGAGAAAGTGATTGAAAAGACAGTTGAGTGGGTTGTCAAAAGGATCATTGAAAGGTTGGTTGAGAGGATAGCCGAAACGGTGACTGACAAGATTGCTGAAAGGGTGATTCAAAGAACGGAGGAGAGGGTACAGAAGGAGGATTGAATAGGGGTGCTGATAGTGCTACGAGAAAACGTTTGCAAATCATACGCGTTCGAATCAATAACATTCTGCACTCGATTCGAAGAATGTCATCCGGCGCGACTTGACGCGTATTCACGTGACGCCAACTTTCAACAGATGATATACGATAGACGAGTGTATGTTGTTCATTCCACAAACCTCCTCTGCAGGTTCTCCAGAAACCCGCCTCTTTGCTGTTGTGGCTGCTGCTGCGGCTTCGGCACACTCCCACTACGAGCGTGCTTCTGCTGGCCACGATCCTTGTTCCTCTCCTTCTCCCTATCGAGCTCTCTTTGCTTATCTTCTGCCAGCTTGACTAGACCCTCCACGAACTTTGTCCTTGCCTTCTCCTCTGCTGTGCCTTTCCATACCTGCGCTAGGTCCCTCAAAGCTTGTATGCGCACCTCTGCTTTCTCCATGCCACCCTCTGGATCACCGGTTACGAGGTCGGCGATCTCGGTCCGTAGCGAGGCGGCGAATTCTTTGCCCTTCTGTTCGCGTGAGGCGCTGTCTGTGCCGGGCTCGGGCGCCGATACGCTGATAAGAGAGGCTCCTAAGGAAACCTCAGATGGTGGTACCGACCAGTGCATGGCTTCGCCAAAGACTTTTATGACGGTCTCGAGGCGTGAGCGGACTGTGGTGAGGGTGCGCAGGTCGGAGATGTACTCTGGGGTGGTTTCATCGGGCACCTCCAGTGCTGGCTGTGACGGTTGCTTATCTGGCGCATCTGCCTGTGTCGCAGCAGCGCTCTTAGCATCGTCATCGGACGACTCCGTCTTTATCGCTATGCCGCCTGGTAGGAACTTCTGAACATCGCCCTTCAACCCATCTGTTAAGGTCTCGGTGAGCCCAATGGCCTCTCCCCGCAGCACCTCCACCTCGTACGCCAAGCGCCCGCCGCTTCGTAGTATGTCATCAGTCAACTGTGTCAGTATCGCCGATAACCGCGTCGTATGCGCATTGAGCTGTGAGAGGAGGTCTTGGGTCTGAGAGGAGAGGTCGGCTAGCGAGGCGGCATTGTTCGATTTCGGCCTGGCAGCTAGCGAGAGCGAGGGGAGCGTGGCGTTGAGGTATTCGGCGGCATCGAAGCGCGAGCCCAGAAACGGGGCAAGCGCAGGGTCGGAGACGTGGGCAGACTTGGGCGTCGTCTTTTGTTCCGACACAGCCATGGCGAGGGCGAGAGCAGGGCTGAGGAAGACTGGAGCGGCGGCGGCCGTTCCTGAATCAGTTAAGCCGAACGCTCGGGACCTTTAGATGCGGGAGAGGGAAACTAGGTAATTGTGGGGGAGGGGCCGGCATCTTCCACGTCTTGGGTATTCCGCGTACGTCTTCGTTTGTACTATTCACTTTCTCTTTGTTTGAGATCAGATGTATGATATCAGTGGTAACTGCTGAAATGGATTGCATAGCTATCATCCCTGCGGTTGCCCGCCTGCAAGATGCGGGCTGGAGCTTGGACTGAGCCACACTACTCCGTCCCTACCCACTCTTCCCAGGCAACAGGGCCCGTCCTCCACCACCACCATGGACTGACGGCGTTTCACGGATTCTAGTCTGCCAAGAGCCTGTAAGGTAGGGTCGCCAGTCGCTGTTCTTCCTCTTGCTCTTCTGTTTCGTCTCTTTCTCCACCTCGTCCGTCGTTAGCTGTTCGTGGGCGCGATTACCTAGTTTCCAAGGTTGAGCCGTCCAGCGTTTGCTACCTCACGCCGAATACGGCAGTTCGACGTCACCCGTGGACCCTTATCTACCTAGGTAGGCAGTTTCCGCCTAATTCACGATCTCCAGCCCTGGAGTGTTCAAAAGATTAAAGTCGGCCTCTCCACCGGATTTGCACTACGCCGCAGCCCACTCGCTCAACCACCGATCTCAATCCGCGCCAGCTTTACACGTGCAAATAGCAACCTCCACTACAGTACGCAAACACTTCGCGACACTAGCAACACTTGTCAAACACGCGCGCCAAAATGCCGCGGCGGCAATTCCAAGCCGATCTGCAAAAGGCAGCAGAAGGACTTTCGATTGCGGGCATCTCAAATGTGCGCCCTGGTGGTGACGATGGCGAGTTCACCTTCATGTGTCTCGCAGACGGCCAGCAGCTAGAGATCTCCGCGCTTGTTCCAGGTAAGCTACTTCCGGTATACGCGTAGCTCGCGACACTAGGGATGGCTACAATTCGTGTCGCATGTTACAAGATTATTTTGAGTTACAACACGCGTTGGCTTAGGACGTGTCTGCTTATCAAGGTTTACTATCGTGTATGCAGACACAGGCGCCACGAATACTAGTCGCCCTGATGGCGAGACCCCTACCGCCTGGAACTCCCAGCCTGTCTGCATTACCTTGACGGAACATAGCTAACAGACTGTACAGAAGTATCCGATTACCCTACTGGCCATACCTGTATGATTTTCGGCGCCGATAACCTTTCTGCTGGCGTCGCTACTGCCCTCGACAGCATCGCTGACTCTACCTACGCAAAGACCGTTTCCCAGATTCTAGAGCTCGTCTCTACCCGACTGGAGTCCACCGACCGGGATGGGGACCAGCAGATGCTCGACTCTCAGGAGTTTGAAGACTTCGACGATGAAGAGGAAGAAGAGGAGTACTTTCCCGGTGACGACGACATGATGCCGAAGCCGCGACTTGCCACCGACGGTGGTGCTATGTCGGGTGGAGGTTACACAGAAGCTACATCTGCTTTCCGACAGCGTGTCCGAAATGACCTCTTGATTGCCAAGAGCGAAGGGTTCAAGGTTGGACATCTCGGAGGTTTGATGGATGGTCTAGGATGCTATGTTTCCCTGTCCATTCGCATTTCGAAACTCGGTATCTCAGAAGAGGCTATGCAAGCCTGGCAGGTCGAGCCATCAGAATACCTTGTCGCGGTCTTTCATTACCCGTCAGGCTACAAGAGCATGGACGACCTGAGGTCCTACGACGCCCACCAAGCTCGACGGAACTTTGGGATCCGCATCGGTGTCTGTACGACGTACAAGCCAACCATGCAAGAGGCTATATCTGCCTTCACAGTCTTGAGCAAAGAGGAGGAGAAGCGACGGGAAGCATCACAACAAGGCGATTCTCAAAACGTCTCTTCAGAGTTACCCAAGGGATTCCGAAATTCGTTCATCTCAAGGCCTTTGAACGAGCTATTGGAACAGCGCTTTCACATGCTCCTAAAGTACCGCTACGGGGGTATGCCATGGCATGGTGCTGAATCATTCTACAACGATCAAGTGCTTCATGCATCACACTCGGATCACGATGCCTCGCACGACAGGTACTACGACGACGAGCGCGCCGGCAATACATGGCCGAAGATTGTGACCGATGATCACATCACATCTTCACATGGTCAAGAGCACTCTCTACCTCTTGTGGGGATGCAATTCGTGCTACGGCATTTCGTCCGATGTACCGAGTTCTGCCTGATCTGTTTCAGTAGAATGCCCGATGACCTACAAGCTATCAAGCCCTATGTCTGTGACAATCCGCTGTGTTTGTACCAGTACATGTCGCTAGGCTTCGGTCCGAGTATCGAGCATGAGATCGTCTCACAACCCAAAGTCGTCGACCTCCTAATCAGCTTCTGCTACGCTAGTGCGCGCGCCAGTAGACTGAGGGACTTTCCGACCGGTCTCAGTTTGGCAGTTCCACCTCCGATAACGAATGAGAAGGATTACATACCTATCAGTACCCACTATCGTTATGTCGTCCAAGACCCCGCACAACAGCCTCCGCAAGCCGACAGTACACCTCCAGTAGCTGCTTTGAGTGTGCGGTACAATGCGTCCAATCTTGAGATGCTGTTTGAGAACGCGAGGGAAGCTTGCCCTGTGTCAAAGGGCCAATGGATCGTTATGCGGACAGATGATGAGCCGACTAAAGCTCTGCATTGCCGCGTGGTCGATGCATCTCTGTATCCATCAGTCAAGGTTTCAAATCCTGTCATCCCGTCCATCGAGGGATCGACGGATGCATACGGCATGGCACAGCCAGCTCCATCAAAACCGAAGGTGTCAGCCCCGCGGCCAGTCCCAGAGAACGAGTTCAAGTCCGCAAGCTTCTACATCTACAACACCAACTTCGACGATTTGGCCGACGTCGAGAAGCCGCGAGTCATTGCATCACTTCTCGATCTCCTACCGCCTGTGCAAGAAATGAGGAAGTACCTTTTGCGGAAATCGCAGTCTTCTTTGAGCGCTTGGGTTGACCGTCTATCCCCTGCCGTCCTTGGCATACTGCGCTGGGTCATCGCTTCGAATCGAGCTTGCATCCTGCAGGTTGATAACGAAGAGGATGCTTCGAACGGTCGCAAATCGGAGGAGCGTCTGTATGGCATGGCGGGCTGGGCGCAGTTCCGATTCGCAATGGGTGCTCCTGATAAGGAGCGAATGTTCATCCAGGCAGTACGAGACACTACTAACCGCCTCAGCCTCAAATACCCAACTTTGTTCGCGTGGCATGGCAGCCCTATTCACAACTGGCACACCATCATCCGAGAGGGTCTTCACTTCAAGGAGACCGCTCACGGACGCGCTTTCGGAAATGGCGTTTACCACGCTCCTGATGTCAATACTAGCTTGGGCTATTCTTCGATGTCCTACGGCGCGGCTTGGTCAATGAGCGAGCTGAAGGTTCAACAGACCTTGGCTCTAAACGAGATTGTCAACGCTCCGCAGGAATATGTGAGCCAGACTCCGCATCTCGTCGTCGCTCAGCTTGATTGGATCCAGACCCGCTATCTCTTTATAAAGACACGCGCGGATAACGTAACAGCCATAGATCCGGGTAGCAAGCCACTTCTTTGCGTTGATCAGGATCCGAGCCGCACGCCTCGTGGTGTGACAGGCGACCTCGTTATCCCGATCCACGCTATTGCTGCTTCTCGGCGTCCCAAGGCGAAGTCTACTGGAGTGAGTTGTGCCCCACATGCTACTGCGCACTTGCTGACAGACACGCAGGGTCACAAGCGGCAGAAGGCTTCTGGGAAGACACAGTACGATCCCATCGAGATTGACGATGATGACGACGCCGCCAGTGTCGCAACCCTTGAAGAAGATCGCATCATCTTTGACGGTGAAGATGAGCACAAGTCTTTCCAAGAGACTGACCCTCTTCCCACGCCAAACTCAATCAGCGACAAGGGCAAGTCAAAAGTGGCGGCCTCGATAGCGTCGTTTTCGTCCAAGATCTTCGGCAAGTCATCATCCAGTGAACCTCTGACCGACTACGAGCCTGGGAAGCTTGACTACGACAAACTTCCTAAACTTCAGGAACCTGCATGGGCGACAACTGTTGCCACTAGGCGCCTGATGAAGGACTTCAAGGACCTCGTCAAGATCCAGAACAAGGAACCGATGCATGAGCTAGGTTGGCACATTGATGAGGAGAAGACTGAGAACATCTACCAGTGGATCGTAGAATTGCACTCGTTTGACCCCACTCTGCCACTTGCAAAAGACATGAAGTCGAAGAAAGTCAAGAGCGTCGTACTGGAGCTACGATTTGGCAAGGACTATCCCATGAGCCCACCATTCGTCCGTGTCATCCGACCTCGCTTCCTACCCTTCCATATGGGTGGAGGAGGTCACGTCACCGGTGGTGGTGCCATGTGCATGGAGCTTCTCACCAACGATGGCTGGAGCGCTGTTTCTTCCATCGAATCTATTCTTCTCCAAGTACGCATGGCCATCTCCAGTCTGGATCCCAAGCCTGCTCGTCTACAACCAGGCCCTCCTGGAGACTACGGTGTCATGGAGGCGGTCGACGCATACATACGTGCTTGCGCTGTCCATGGATGGACTGTTCCCGCTGGCTTCAAGGAGACGGCTTATGGTGGGGCGGAGAACGCGTCTGCCATGTACTAGGAGATGGGGCTAAGCGCATCTCTCCGTTGACCACCTCATGCTAGGGAGAAAAGAACACCGACTCACAGCGGGTAACGGATAAAACAACCCAGAAGTCTGCATTGCGTCAAGGACCTGCCAAAGTTCGTTTTTGTTGCCAATACACACTGCAGGGTTTTGGGCTTATTCCTTTCAGCGGGGTTCGATCGTCGGGCGATACATGTGGATTTGACGCGACATGGAGCGATACACGACGCTATGAGATCGCAATGAAGTGAGATTTGTTTCAGATTCTTTAGAGGAGTTTCGGTGCATAGCATGGATTACGGAGAACGGCATACGATACCTTAGGGGGTTTCCTTTTCGCGGGTTTTACGCATAGTGGAAAAGTAGCAATCGAGCGCTTCATCACGGTTTCTTACAGGATGTGATGCGATGCGATGCGATGTCATGACATGATCGGAAGGATATATCTTCCAGGCTTGTTTTTGCCACGCATTTTGGAATTATCCACGGAAGCTCATGTCAACATAAACATGAGCCCAAATCTGACAGTCCAATTCAGAATGAATTATGAAGCTCAGTAGTATAGTTCAGAACACGAAGCATTTGTGATGTTAGGTATCATTAACGTCAGAAAAAAATATAGAAGACCAGGAGTCTCTACTACCCTACATAGACTCGATCCAACTCCCCACAAGCCAAACACTCGCACATCCCACCAAAGCCGCAGCCCCATACGCCTGTTTCGTCCATCCTTGCTCTTCATCCACCTTCCAAGCTCCCTCTGTACGCGCTCGGTGCGGTACCTCTTCCGCACTCACATTCCCCACACTCTGATCATGACTCTTCGCCAGCTTAACCTTGCTCCCCGCCTCCCTAACCCAGCCCGTCTCATTCCGCCCCTCAACCTCCACATTCTGCACATTCCCAAAGAAATCCATCACCCTCCTCTCCCTCGCCGCCCTTTCCCCTCCCTCAAAAAGATCATACCGTATACCAGGATGACTATGTATCTTCTCCTCGTCATAGCTATCAAACAAATCGCCCATGGTAAGTTTGGACGTGGGGTCCTTGACCTGGTTTTCCAAAAACTCGAGGTTGTAGTATGTGTAGCGGTCGATGACGGCGACGCCGACGTCGTTGTCGGCGTGGTGGGAGTAGGAGGATTGGTCGATTTCCGAGGAGCCGGTTGCGAGGATGTTGGGGGTGTAGAATTTGGAGTACATGGTGTTGGCTTGGCAGGTGTCTATCATGAAGAGGATTTCGTGGTAGCTGATATGATCATGTTAGTAGATGGTCTCGGGTCGAAGGTATGGAGGGATGGAGGGATGAACGTACCGTTTCTTCTCCCACATCTGGCCGAACGCATCTGCAAGGTCGAAAGCGCTGATTTCCTCCGCGTCTTGGAACTTGAGGAACTCGTTTCCGCCATGCCCGGTCATGTATACGAGGATGTTACTCCGTTCGTCCGTCATTAACCTCTTGCTTCGTGGCATGTCCTCGCCCACTCTGTCTGTCATCAATCGGATGAAGTTCTCGACTGTGACTTCGTAGCCCCGGTAGTCCACCTCGATGTTGTCGCCGTATAAGTCTAAGGCTCGGTCTGCGTTGTTGTAGACGGTTCCGGGGAAGGCGTTGCGCGGGTTGCACGCCATGTCGTCGGGCAGCATGAGGATGATTTGCGAATCGGGAATCCCGAGACGCTTGACGGTGCGGTATAGCGAGAGGACATTGGCGAGGTGGCGGTAGTTGAACCAGAAGCGTGATGTTGAGACGAGGACCGCCCAGTTGGATGTGTGTTCGCTGGCGACGAAGGGTGTTGCCAGTAAAGGCAGGAGGGCGGCGGAGAACTTCATCGCGAAGCCAATGTCTTATTTAGATCGGCGGGCAGTTCAGAGGGTTCTTGACGTTGTATTGCGGACCCGCGACGCGCCCCTGTCTAGCAGTTCGCGATGGCCGTTAGAGTGTTGGCGCAATCTGACAAATCGGAGATAAGCAATTCACTCCGCCAATAGCAGCCGGCTGTCACGTGTGGATCCGCCAACGCTAGCAGATCGCCTTGCATCATCGCGTGCACATGCCCAAGCACGCCATACCCTGTCAAGACTCCGTTATCTTCCCATCAGCGACCTTCTAACCTCTTTCCTTTTCTTTCTCGAATGCGCCTTCCTCGTTCTCACGCTGGCTGAGTCGATTCAGCTCCAGGATATCTCGAGGATGGCTCCAGACCGGGGATCGGCATCGCTGGAAAACGAAAGAGCAGGGCATGGTGAAGAGGTGGATGGTCATGCGCTCGGCCGCAGTACGACGGGTGCTCGCAGGTATCTGGCTGAGCAGGCGGATCAGCCGCAGAATTTCACGCTGAGGGGTGTTTTGGTGGGCTTGGCGATTGGTGTTGTGATATGTTTTTCCAACATGTACTTTGGGCTGCAGACGGGTTGGGTTTCTGGCATGGCGATGCCTTCTGCTCTGATCGGGTTCGCGTACTTCAAGGTCGTTGCCAGGACGCTCAAGTTGCCGTTCACGCCGGTGGAGAATGTTTTGGTTCAATCGGTCGCTGGATCGGTCGGCACCATGCCTCTCGGATGCGGATTTGTTGGTGTAATCCCTGCGCTGAACTATCTGTTGACACCAGAAGAGAACGGACCACTGGATATTAGCCTGTGGAAACTGATTGTGTGGTCTGTTGGCATCTGCTTCTTTGGAGTAGTGTTTGCAGTGCCCTTGCGGAAAGAGATGATCATCAGAGAGAAGCTGAAGTTCCCTAGTGGTACTGCGACTGCTCTTCTAATCAGAGTGCTACACGGGGATGAGAAATCGAAGACGATGATGGCTCGTGAAGGGAACCAGGATACCGACGATCGGTCCGGCGATGGAGAGACGCAGGGCCTGTTGCAAGGTTCAAGCGCACAGCGAGAAGAGCATGACCTCAGGCCATCCATGGACGACAACATGAAGGATCCAGATCAAGAGCTCGGAGAAGACGGAGACTGGAGATCGAAGATTAGGCTATTGCTGATCTCGTTCGGAGGGTCCGCGCTATACACGGTCGTCTCGTACTTCCTCCCGCAGCTTCATGACATACCCGTATTCGGTCTTTCTTTGGCGCAGAACTGGCTCTGGACCTTGAATCCATCACCTGCATACGTCGGCCAGGGTATCATTATGGGTCCGGCTACGACACTACACATGCTTCTCGGTGCCATTATAGGATGGGGCATTCTGTCGCCTCTCGCAAAGCACAAAGAGTGGGCACCAGGACCAGTTTCGGACTGGACGAACGGCTCCAAAGGCTGGATTGTCTGGATTTCTCTCGCCATCATGTTAGCAGACTCTCTCGTCAGTTTGGGATGGCTTCTCCTACGCCCGGTCGTCACTGTCGTCCGAGCTTACTATCCCACCGCGAAGGAGAACTTCCAGTCGCATACCTGGAAGGAGATCTTTACTCTCAACATCACGTCTAAGCCGCAGTATACGCAGCTCAGCGACGGCACATCTGTCAATCCATTAGAGGCAATCAAGCAGCACCTAGCTGAAGGCAACGAGCCCGACGCGCCGCCGGAGCACCTTGTCTCAAACCGCACCACCATCATCGGCCTTATCGCATCCCTAGTCCTTTGCGTCATCGCAGTCCACGTCTCATTCCCCAACCTCATTCCCCTCCGCCTTACCCTACTCTCCCTCGTCCTCGCGCTCGTCCTATCCATCATGGGCGTCCGCGCCCTCGGCGAAACCGATCTCAACCCCGTCTCCGGCATCTCAAAGCTCACCCAACTCGTCTTCGCACTCGTCACCCCAACCACCGGCCCCGGTGCCAAAAACGCAGTCATCATCAACCTTGTCGCGGGCGCAATCTCCGAGTCCGCGGCGCTACAAGCAGGCGATCTGTTGCAGGACCTCAAATGCGGACATCTCCTCGGCGCGGCGCCGAATGCGCAGTTTTGGGGTCAGATGATCGGGTCTGCGGTTGGTGCGGTGTTATCTGCTGTCGTGTATAAGCTCTACACGAATGTATATACGATCCCTGGTGGCCTGTTTGAGGTGCCGACGGGGTACGTGTGGGTCTTTACTGCGCGGTTGGTGACAGGGAAGGGTCTACCGCCCATGGTCAAGGAATGGGCTAGTGGGGCCGCTATCATCTTCGCCGTTGGCACGATGGTCAGAGTGTGGGGTAACAACAGAAAGCAGAGGGGTCTTAGTGGCTGGTGGATTGACTTTGTGCCTGGTGGTATTGCTGTTGCTGTTGGTATGTTCCTCGCTCCTTTACTGGTCATGTTCTGGGAACTAACTCGTCGCTTAGGCATGTACAATACGCCTTCTTTCACGTTGGCGCGCACGATTGGCGGTCTGCTTAGTCTGTGGTGGCGCCGCTGGAAGGGTCGGAGTGAGACGCCTATTATTGTGCTTGCGAGTGGGTTGATTCTAGGCGAGGGACTGTTCAGTATCGTGAACTTGTTGCTGGCGAGTCTCAAGGTGCCTCATTTGTAAGGCGCGTCTCATGGATCGAATCTCCACGTCGGCAATACATAAGAACGTTGTAGTCACATCAGACGGAGAAATCGATTCGGCAAATGATTGAGATAGCAGGAGATACTATATGCTTGTCGATGTATTGCCTCAAGATCGCACGACGTTCCATCACACCGCGACTTCTTTGGACATTGTGTACGCGTACCTAGTTGACCCACTCGCCTGGCTTCCCACAGAACTTTGTATTCGTTCTCTCTGACTTGCAGTAACCGTCATATCGCAAATTGTTCGGGAGCTTGAACGTACTAGGAGCGTAAGCTTTCGTTTGCTCAACGGATTCTGATATGTCGCAGTAGTTATTACTCCCAGGACAATCGCCCTGTGGGTCGCGCTTAGTAGCCTTGCATGAGGGCAGACAGGCTGGGACATCTTTCAGTCCGCCGGGGCAAGCCAGCCTCATATAATCACAATGGCAACCTTTACTACAGGGCGCGTAAGGCTCACCAGCTTTCCTTTTGTTCTCGCCATGGCCGTCGAGAATGGCAAACGTTATGTTATTAGCGATGGGCGGCGGTGAGAAGTCGTAGACTGCAAGTGCGGCTGGTCTGGCTGGTGGGGGCGATTTGGCCGATGTCTTATTGCGGGCCGTTGGGTACCCTGTGGAATCCTGAACACAAAGAGTCTGGTCATCCCATATTGCACGGGCGGTGTAGTCCCAAAGTTGAGTCATGTTGTAGATCGTCTCCAGCGTGTAGTATATGCGACAATCGGCAGCTTGGTATTGGAATTGCAGGGGGGTGAGTTCTGTGCCACGCACTTGATTCCTGATTGTGAAACCGGCGTAGTTGATCCATATTCCTGTATCCGTTCGGTCGGGCAGTCGCGAAACGACTTCAGGCTTTTCGACAGGCGAATCTTCTAGTCCTTCGTCAAAATCGAAGTCGAGGGCGTCAGCAGAGTATGCGGCAGCACCACGAGTGCCGCCGACTGCTTGCATCGGGCCGGGCTTAGGCTGACCGCCAACGACAATGGTTTTGACTCCGGCTTCGTGGGTCATGAACTCGACAAAGACAGCGCATGCAGAGGCACAGAGACCGTCAGTCAGGATGACAATTTGCTCAGGAGCCCAAGGTGGTGATGTGTTGGTTATCGGGTCGCTTGGATCGTATCCGTATGGTAAGTCGCCAAAGGCGGAATAGTCGAAATTTTCATCAGACAAATTGTATTGTTGACTTCTCGAGAATCTGTCTCCATTGCTGACCTCTGGGCCGTAAAAGTCGTCCCAAGATGAGAAAGAGTTCCCAGTAGCGGCGTTGATACGATTGGTTACGATCCACTCGCTCGACGCCCAATTGTAGGAATCCGTCTGGTCGCGGCCTGACCGGTCCCACCACTCGGTGTAGGCTTCACCGAGAGAATCGCTCAATTCATGGCTTCGTTGGCGGCTTGCACCGTTGGGCTCAAGATTCGGAAAGAACTGCTTGAATGTATCGTAGGCGAGAAACACAAGACCTCCAGAGTTTTGTTGCAGATCGATAATGACACGGGAAGCCTGGCTTTGTGATGCGTTGCCGATAAAGTCGCGAATCGCTTGGCGAAAGTTGGACGTATCAATACCATTTTGATAGAACGAAGGTATGCTCAGGATGGCGGTGGACGCTCTATCTAACATATAGCTAGATACAATACCTCCTCCTATGACAGAAAGATCGGCTTGGACGGTCATGGGATTATTCGGGTATGCGGCAAAGCTGTCCATGCACCAGTTTTGGCTCGATAGGGCTCCTGTCATACAATACTTTTCCAGTTCCGCTGTGAAGTTGAAAGTACTGACGCTGTCGTCCGTTGAAGAGAGAAACTTGTCTTCGAGGGTTGGCCACCACTCTTCGCCTTCACGATAGCTTTCTGGCAGGAATCCGAGAACAAAGTAGTTGTAAAAATCGCCACCAGTGGTAAGAGGTCCTGTTTCTTTACAGTCGACGCAAACGGCCCACCAAATGGTCTCGACCACAGTGGTATTTTGGAGGGTGAAGTTGAGCGCATCGGAAAAGAGTCCATTCCCGGGGTAAAGCGTTGCCGATTGGAATGTACTCGGAAGACCCTGGATATTGAGCGCAGGGCTGTTCATTATCGCGTTCCAGTCGGCATGTGGTTCCAAGAAGCCTTGAGAGTTCTGTTCGGCAAAGAGTTCCAGATATTCGATCACGTCGACCCCGTTGATATGGGTCACAGGCGACGCTTCGTATTCGTTAATCGCCCAAGCCTCGTACAAGTCCTGATCAAGGTAGATTTCCGGGGCTTGCTTGCCGTCAATCGACGCACTAACAAGACCAAATGAGCCGACGAAAGAGAATGCTGACAGAGCTCCGGCATTGAGAACGACGTGCGTGTCACGAAGCTGGTTTATTAAGAGCTGAATCTGTGCTTCAAACTCGTATTGGTTGTTGTAGACAGCCGCAGTCACGTTCTGCTTTATCTCCTCTAAAGCTTTGTCGACGTCGAATGGTGCTTGTTGGTAGCCCGCGGGTGGCTCTTTGAGATATCCCAGTGTAGACTGGAATTGTAAAGTCATGTTGTAGTAATCGAGAAAGCGTATCGCGACGGCTGAGTTGAAGGGGATACTCTGCAAGCACTCGTACACCCATGACGCCTGGAAGAGTGTATAATCTTTGCCATTGATTAGTCAAGGTGTTCTTCCCAATCGTATGACGTAGTACTGACTGTTGTTTACAGCGACAATGATGTCTCCACATGCAGTAGAGACAGCTTCCGAAGAAGCTATAGGAGGCTCAACTTGCCGAGGGGCGAAAGAGCCCTTCAGAGGGTTTGCCCATCCGTATGCCAATAGGCACGATATCGCCAGGAGCTTAACGAGAGACATGACGCGTGACTAGTAATCAGTAAACAAAGCGGGTTGTCGCGTCAGTAGCTAGAGTGGGTCTCCTCGACTTTTTAACTTGGGTGATCACATCTTGTGTAACTCTGTGAGGCCCGTTGGCAGGGATCTAAATCGTAGCGATGGTTTGCGCAGCCTCAACGGGGACTCCATAAAATTGGAATAGTACAGGAACGGTAAGCAGCCAGCGACTGCTATCGAATGGATGAGCACTTGCTCCTGCCAAGGCACGAAGCCACCAATTGCCACGGGCATAGTGAACGGGAAACTGCAGGGGGTTAACCAGATCATGAGATAATTTAAGCCTTTCCCGGGGTTGCGCTAGGGGCTTGTCAGTCTATTTGTCGGTTGATGCGTGAAGTACAAAGCAGTCATCTTGCATATCAGCCGCACTTGGCCCCCACACCACCTTTTGGCCCGTCCCACGCGGTAAAAGGAGTCGGTGGGCTGTAAAGAGATACTAATTCCTGATTCGATATATCCGAGGTCGATGGGAAGCTGGCTACGAGTTTGCATAGCCCTGTCGCTAGCTGAAGGCCCAAACGGTAGATGAAAGCTGGGTAATAGAAGCCCCTCGTCCGCGCTGGAGTTCGACAAGCAAACAAAGCCCAGATCGGCACCTATAAAACAATCGTGAGCGCAGCAGAGGCGCACGTCTAGTGCGACGAAAAATCGTCCAGTCGTGGCGGAACTGTCTAGGACGGGAGAGGGTTGAAGAAGGCAAAAGTGGGCAGTAGAGAAGATGCAGCGAGTTCGCGAACTAGGCAGATGTTTGCCTCGAACAAGAAAGTGCTGTACACAGTCGAGCAACGCAGCGTTACATTGTGCGACGTGCCGGCTGACACACAGGTTGTGTGGAGGTAGAGGACGATGTGTATTTGTGGATTACGCGCCAGGCTAATTGACCGATTGCATGACATAAGCCCAGTGCACGGACATAGATGGAGCGGGGGCCGACCCACTGGAACCCGTCGTTCATCCTGACTCCCAAAAGCAACAGCTGCAGCCTTCAAACAACAGTACCAATGGATAACAATTTCCTTGCGAATACATCTTCAACTTCGTGGCGCCTGCGACAATGTCGGACGCCGCAGCTGGAGACATTCCAGATCCTTTTGCGCCACAAACTCACGTACCGCACTCAGCCTTGAGCCGAAACACACTACATGGCAGCGGATATGATCCCACCTTATTCGACGAGTTCTTCGCGTCCTCAGCCTTCTGTGCATGGTCTTCAGGTAGTAGGTCATGGCAACTTCACTGCTTTGGAGAGCCTGGGTGTGGCAAAGTAAGCTCTCAGGAATCTGACAGAGGACTTTGCTTACCGTGACAGACGACTGTAGCTGCTTTCGCTGCCAATCGTCTGCCATCTGGCATAAACGGGACCAAAACTGCTGTCGCATCTGTATCCATTACTCAACATGTGTGGTCGACATCATTGGCGTTCATCGAGGATCTTTTTCAGTTCATATACTCAGAATTCGGCAATGAACTCAACGCGGAGTATGGAGCATATCAGCGCGCGTGTCGCTCCGGCGATCCTGGAACCAAGCGCATTGAGAAGCTGATCGGAGCTCTAAAGAGCTTTGCCTCCGGTGCTTGCAAGTTCCTCATCCTCGACGGATACGATCGCATCAACGAAGCATTACAGTCGATCGTCGATACACACTTATCCGCTCTGGAACCCAGCGGCTTCAAGGTGATGATCACGCGAAGGGTTCCAGCGTTCTCTATGTCCATCAATCCATATTGCGATGAATGCAAGGAGGACTACCTGGAGCTCTGGTGGGAATGTTCACATTGCAACGAGTTCGATCTGTGTTATGACTGTGAAAAGAAGAAACATCTGGAAGAAGCTCACATATGCCCAGTGAATGGTTTCAAAGAACCTTATCAGCACGTCAGCATTAAGTTGGGTCACTTCAACATGGAGCGCTTGCTCGAAGAAAGACTGAGCATGCACTATCGCGATATTCACTCCGAGAACACGATCCGCATTATTAAGTATATTTGTCCAAAAGCTGGTGGCAACATAACACTTGCGCTGTTATATCTGGAAGACATCTTTACCCGCGACCAGATCGCTACCTTCAGGACAGATCGAGTTGACGACAGGCTGCCTAGGGACGTCGTTGCTTATTTTGATACCGAGATGAACTTCATCGAACGCAAAATGGAACCCGAGCGCCTGCCTCCGATATATGCAATTGGTGCCGCTGCAGATCATTCGCATGGGATTTCTCTGGACGCACTAGAACAGTGTATACGTCTTGCCCAGATCACTTGTTCGAATTTAGATTATCCCAGGTCTGTTGAAGACGTCTTCACCGCAGCAAATGGATGGCTTACAGATCCACGCACTGGAGATCGAAAGGTGGATATATGCTGCAAACCCGCCTTCACTTTATACGTGAAAGAGAAGTACAATGATTCGCTAGAACGGGCGAGGCACCATGTCAAATCTACGGCAGAGAAAACGTCTGGTGCTACCCTGTTACATGAGTTCCGAGAGACATCCTCATCGGACGAGACACCTGATCTCTTAGGAAGCACATTCGACACGTTGGCAAGCGACAGGCCTCCCCCGACACCGCTCATGAGCCTCGAAGATGGCCTTCGTATCCGTGAGCTGGAAGGTACCTTTGGCCGGGCATCGTTCCTCGGCAAGGGCGAAGGACTAGTCCAATCGCCGCCTAGGATCAACAGCGCTGAATATGTATCGAAAGCGTTTCAGGGCATATCTCCGCGGCATAAGCCTGAAGGAAAAGTTACGCAACCAAAGCCAGCTCCAGCGCAGTCGACAGTGAGACTGTGCGACTTTTGCGTCAGCAATGTATTAGATTGCGATGCACCCTCCGGACAACATCGTCTCTCAATGGATGGTACAAAGAATGCTATGCACCAATGCACAATTTGCAGCTCGCTCTACGCCAACATGGAGGACTTCATATTGAACGCCGAAAACTGGCCATTATATCACTGGACCCTACGAGCACTACCACGCGGCAGAGAGTTGAAAGGATCAATGATGTTACTGTTTCGATCTTCTCATCCGAAACTCACAACCAAGGCTTTCCGATTGCTACCAGGAACCGATCTGTATGTGTCTAAAATGGAGGATTTACAAGAAACGACAGATCCAGAACTCAGTGGCGGGGTTCAAATAAAGACATGGATGGACACTTGTATGCGCGATCATCAAAACTGCAGCAAATCCTGGCACGACCAGCGATCCAAGCTCTCCTTCCTACCGACACGACTTCTGGATGTTGACACTGGAGATGACAACATCATCCGCTTAATTGATATCAAAACAACGAAAATCAAGGGCCCTTACTGCACGTTGAGCCACGCGTGGGGACCACGAGAGAAGTCATTCCTCACTACGACCGTGTGGAACATGGCGAAGCATCTGATCACAGGTATCTCCCTGGATGAGCTTCCAGACAACTTCCGAGAAGCGATACAGGTGACCCGCTTCTTGAAGGTGCGGTACATCTGGATCGATAGTCTTGCAATCGTTCAGGAACCTTTCGGCGACTTTGCAAAAGAGGCCGATCTCATGCATAGGGTGTATCGGTACTCACATTGTAACATCGTTGCAGCGGACGCAAAGGATGCATACGGCGGCCTTTTCAGGGAACGCATGCCTCGCGAAATCCTTCCGGTACAATACCAAGGTACAGATGCGCGTCACCGTTTGGGGGAGAAGGCCTGGACGATTGTTCCGGCGGATCTCTGGGAGAAAGAACTTCTGAGCTCCTCCATATATGGCCGTGCATGGGTCCTCCAAGGTAAGCAGAGCCCATGGTCAGGCCATCTAGACTCATCAGAAGCTAACCTTGAACGATTGATAGAACGTATTCTCTCTCCTCGCATCCTCCACTTCACAAAGCATCAAATATTTTGGGACTGTGGCACGCTCTCAGCCTGCGAAGTATTCCCGAACGGGCTTCCCTTTTCTCTCGACCACAAAGCGAGCACGGATCGACACTGGAGAGGACGGCTAGCTAGAAACACCGTCTCATCGAACGCCTTGGTCGGTGTTAACGACAACGAAAGCTCTTACACCTTCTGGATGTCAGCGGTGCAAAACTACACAGAGTGCGAACTGACGAATCAAGGTGACAAGACGATAGCAATATGGAGTATCGCGAAGTTGCTACGCGATTTCATAAACGAACAATACGCTGTGGGCATGTGGTCCGAGGCGCTGGAGGAGCAACTGGCTTGGGGAGTGCGGGATACCAAAGCATGCAAGAGGATGCCAGAGCTCGATGCCAATATCCCCAGCTGGTCATGGGCAAGTATTAAGGGTGCTGTTGTGCCTCAACACCGACTGGCAATACGATCATACAAGATTACAGATCACGATGGAGCTGTCGTCAAATTCACGGTCAAAGAGGAAACCAGGCAAGGCGATAAGGAGCCTATATTAGAGAGCAGAACATTGGCACTGAAGACGCACATCAACATCGGGCGACTGGTAAAAGTGCAAGAAGACCAATACCGACTCCAGTGCCTGAGCGAAACATCCAGTCACGCCGTTGAAGTAGATGCCTTCCTCGACACTCCACTAGCGACTACATGCATCGACCCAGAACACTGCGCATTCATCATCCTCGCCGCATCCACCACTCCAAACACCACCAACACCCCCCACTCACCCCAACCTTCTTCTCCCCAAGCGCGCCAAACATACTCCGGCGTGGGCCTCCTCCTCATCAAACACTCTGCCTGGTTCACCGCGCAGGAAAAGTTGTACCAAGAATACAAAAGCGCACCAGCAGGCGTAGAACCGTCTCGAGAACAAAGATGGCGCCTAGATGCCTTCGAAAAACTCATGTTGCAGCAGTCAGAGCGAGTCATGAAGATGGGAGGGAAGATTGAAAGCATGTATCGGCGGGTGGGAGCGCTGCAGTTTCGCGATATGAATGAGCGGGCTTTCAATGAGATGACGAATGATCAGCATCGGGAGGATATATGGTTGGAGTGAAGCTGAAATCTCGATATGAGTATGCACAAGTTTCCATTGCTTTCCACGAATTGCAAAAGAAGTGGGTATATAATACACGTATGCGCGCCTCTCCCAGCGCAGACAGTCCTCACTTTTGAGGGTGATGTAACCCAACCACGCTACCTGTACATGTCTAAGCCAAAGCCTAAATCCCATCTCTTCATCCCCGCATCCATCACAAGAGACAAGCCCTCCTCCACATAACCAGATAAATCATTCCACCAAATTATCCAACCAAAGTCCTCCAGGTGAACGCGTAAAAACAAAGAAAGAGCGAACGGACGTCCGAGGCCAGCCATGCGGGTGGGGGTATCTCGAAACCAAGCTGAAGGGCGAACGTAGAAATCAGAAAAATGGTCGTTAAACATTCCCCTCACTCACACACATTGAAGTGGAGGAGAGAACGTCGTGCGTATGAATGTAAGGATTGTAAGGAAAGAATGGGGTTTGGGCGGCCTCAGGCACAAAGATGATAGATGGAGAGTAGAAGTGAACGCCGTGAGATGCATGAATGTGGTGATTCCAAACGTTGTATGAGATAAAATGAAATGAGGGAGATCAGTAGTTGTAGCTGTTGTCGTAGCCACGAGGCGCAGTGGGGGTGTAACTGCGTTGTTGCTGTTGTTGTTGGGGTCCAGAGACGGGAGTGTAGCTACGTTGGGGGCCGGGACCCTGAGGTGTGTAGCTACGGGCAGGAGGGCCCTGAGCCCAACCTGGTTGTTGGATCGGTGCTGTTGCACTTCGTTGTTGTTGTTGAGGCGGCGCTGAGCCGTTCATGCCTCGGTTGGGGAAAGGTTGCGAGGCTTCGCGACGCTGGATTGCTGACTGCAGTGATGCTGGGACACCAGCTCGGGGTGGCGCGGTGCCAGATCGTGGAGGCGCGGTACCTGAACGTGGTTGCGATGGTAGACCCATGGGTTGTGATGGGGCGGGTGAGCCAGCTCTTAACAAGCTGGGCATTTGAGGTGGCTGGTAGTCGGGCTGTCCATTTGAGTCCGAGAAGTAGTGCTGCGAGATATCTTCTGTGGGGTTGACATCGACGGGTGACAGCTCATACTCCGGGCCCATCTGAGGACCCCGGCTGTCGTAGGGGCTGAACTCTTGGTACGGTCGGTTGGGGTGAGCTTGTT
>JGI20283J13201_100114_pt1 | contig 32868 bp, 31 predicted proteins | sample Plalitdecfosmids_FD_13201 | JGI IMG/M metagenome (IMG submission 13201)
TCATCGCGCCGAACGTGCAGTTCATCGTGGCCACGGTCGACCGGCAGGACGCCGGCTCGGCCAGCGCCGTCATCTCGGCCATCCAGCGCATCGGCTCGGCCGTCGGCATCGCGATCATCGGCAGCGTGCTCTTCGGGACGCTGACCATCTCGGGCCGGACGCCGGCCGACGTCGCCACCGGCTTCACGGACGCGGCGGCGCACGCGATGCTCGTCAGCGCGATCTTCGCCCTGGCGTCGTTCGTGCTGGTGTTCGCCCTGCCGCGCCGCGTCCCGCAGCAGCGCGGCTAGCCCCCTCGGGGCGCTGCCCACGAACGGGTGGGGCCGGGATGCGAACCCGGCCTCCTCGTTCGGGCGGCACCAAGAAACGTGAGGCACACTGCAACGATGCCCTCAGCCCTGCCGACCACAGAGCCGACCGTCCGCCCCGTCTCGACCACCCGTCGAGACCGGGTGCTGCCGCTCGACGGCCTGCGCACGCTGGCCATCGCCCTCGTCGTGCTCTACCACCTGCACGTGCCGGGCTTCGGCAGCGGGTTCGTGGGCGTCAACGTCTTCTTCGTGCTGTCGGGCTACCTGATCACCACGTTGCTGCTGCGCGAGCACGCGTCGACGGGACGCATCCGGCTCGGCAGGTTCTGGGTCCGCCGCCTGCTGCGGCTCTACCCGACGCTGCTCGCCGTCGTCGTGGTCGGCGTCTCGCTGTGGTGGCTCGTCGGCGACTACCAGGGGTCGACGCTCGGCCCCGTCGGGGCCGCCGTGATCGCCTTGACCTACTCGGGCAACATCGCCCGGGCCTTCTTCGACACCTCGCAGGGCGTCTTCGCCCCGATGTGGAGCCTGTCGATGGAGGAGCAGTTCTACCTCGTCTGGCCGCCGGTGCTCGTGCTGCTGCTCGCCGTCGCGGTCAAGCGCAAGGCCCTCGTCGCCGGCCTGTCGGTCGTCGTCGTCGCCTCGGCCGTCGCGACCTGGTTCCTCTACGACCGCCCGTCCGGCAGCGCGACCCCCGACATCTACTTCAGCCCCGTCCTCAACGTCGCCCCCCTCTTGATGGGCTGCGCGCTGGCGATCGTCCTGCGATCGGACCGCGTGCGGGCCGCCCTGGCCGGCCGCTGGGGCGCGCTGGCCACCTGGCTCGGGCTCGGCGGGGTCGTCGGTTCGTTGTTCGTCATCGGATCGGGCTGGCAGCAGAGCGTCCTGACCTTCGCGGTCGCCTTGCCCGCGGTGGGCCTCGCGTCGATGCTCTTGATCGGCGGGCTCGTCACGGCGTCGTCGCCCGTCGCCTGGGTGCTGTCCCTCGCCCCGGTCGCCTGGTTCGGACGAGCCATCTCATACCCGCTCTACCTCTGGCACGTCGTCTTCATCGCGCTCGTCGAGCCGTACGTGCAGGGTGCTCTCGGCGTCGTCCTCGTGCTCGCCGCGGCGATCGGCACGTCGGTGCTCTCGCACCACTTCGTGGAGAAGCCCGCCCTGAAGCTCAAGGGTCGCTTCGAGCCCCGGGAGCCGCGCCGCGCCTCCTCGTCCGTCGCGCGTGATCGCGAGCTCACGAACGCCTGACGCCGGACGGCCGGGGAGGACCGGGCGGACCGGGCGGACCGGGCGTCAGAGCCAGCCGCGCTCGCGCGCGACGCGGGCCGCGGTGTGCCGAGACGAACTGCCGGTCTTCTGCATGGCCGACGAGAGGTAGTTGCGCACCGTTCCGGAGGCGAGGTGCAGCCGGGCGCTGATCTCTCGGACCGAGAACCCGTCGGTCGTGAGGCGCAGCGTGTCGAGCTCGCGCTCGGTCAGCGGGCAGTCGTCCATCATCGCCGAGGCCGAGATGTCGGCGTCGATGTAGCGGCGGCCGTCGTGCACCTGCACGATCACCCGTTCGAGCTCGTCGGGGTCGACCGACTTCGGCAGGAAGCCCCGTACTCCGGCGCGGAGGGCACGACGGAGCACGCCGGGGCGGCCGTGACGGGTCAGCAGCACGACCGCCTGCTCGGGTCGTCGACCCAGGATCGCGATCGCCGCCTCGATGCCGTCCATGCCGGGCATCTCGAGGTCGAGCAGCACGACGTCGGGCTCGTGGAGCGCGGCGAGGGCCACGGCCTCGGTGCCGTCGGCGGCCTGGGCGACGACCTCGACGGTGTCGCTCAGGTCGAGCAGGGCGGCGATCGATCGACGCAGCAAGGTCTCGTCGTCGGCGAGCAGCACCCGGATCATGCGGACCTCGTGCCGGTCGACGCCCCGCTCGACGCCGCGGGGGCCGCCCCGGCCCGTGTCGCCGTCGGCCGGGATGCTCCCCCGGCTCCTGTCGCGGCTGCCCTCGCCTCGACCCGGAACCGGCCGTTTTCGTGCCGGGTGGTCACCGTGCCTCCGACCGCGGCGAACCGTTCGCCGAGGCGGGCGAGGCCGCTGAGGCCGCGCAGGGGCTCGGAGGCGCCGTCGTTGACGACCTCGACCGACTCGGGGTCGAGCACGATGGTGACCCGCTCCGCCTGGGCGTGACGGAGCACGTTCGTCGTGGCCTCGCGCACGACGTGGCCGAAGAGGTCGTCGGCCGGGTGACCGACGGGAGCGACGCCCGTGACCGCGAGCTCGATGCCCGCCGCCCGGATCAGTTCGGCCGAGTTGGCCAGCTCGCCGGCCAGCGTGAGGGTGCGTTCGCCGTAGGCCAACCGACGGGTCTCGGCGATCGTCTGCACGATCAGCTGCTCGGCCTCGCGGAGGTGCCGTCGCGCGGCGGCCGGGTCGCGGTCCAGGGTCTTGTCGGCCAGCTGCAGCTGCAGGCGACCGACGTGCAGGGCCTGCCCCTGGATGTCGTGCAGGTCGACCGAGAACCGGTACCGCTCGCGCATCACGGCGAGCTCGGACTGGGTCTCGCGGGCCGCGTCGATCTCGAGGTACAGGTCGAACCCGTACCGGTTCAGCCGACAGATCCCGTAGAGCGACAGCAGGCCGATCACGACCGCCGTCGACAGCCCCACGAGCGGTGCGGCCGCGTCGACCTCGACGACCACCACGGGCACGAGCGCGGCGACCACGGCGGCGGCGACCCATCGCCAGGAGGCGAGCGGGGGCGTCGTCGCCAGGTACCCGACGGTGAGGCCGAAGGGGAAGAGCAGCAGAGGGTTCTGCCCGCCGAGCGGGACCGCCAGCCAGACGAGGTACGAGACCACGAGGCCGGCGACCGCCAACGGGACGGGTGGGCGGCGCTCCCAGAAGAACGAGTGGGCCGTGACGAGCGCCCCTGCGACGCCGGAGGCCGCCACCAGCCACCAGGAGGTGCCCTCGGCCAGCAGCGTCACGACCAGGACGAGGGTGGTGAAGACCGCGAGCGCCACGAACGACCACGTGACGTACCGCCGCATGCGCGCGAGCGGGGGCAGGTGACCGCCCGGTCGAGGACGCACGGCCAGCGGGAGGTGGGGCATGAGACCACGCTAACGGAGGCCGCCGACGCACGGAGGTGCCCGATGTCATGACCGAGCATGACCGATGTCACGCGGCACGGATGGCACGCCGGCACTACCCGTCGTCCGCTCGGCGCGAGATCGTCGAGGTCATGACGAACTCCATCGACACCACGCCCCGACCGGCCGTCGCACCCGGCTCCGCCGAGCGCGGCGACGCCGTCATCTCGACGCACGGCCTCCGCTGTTCGTACGGCTCGTTCACCGCCGTCGACGGCCTCGACCTGACCGTCCACCGCGGCGAGCTGTACGCGCTCCTCGGCACGAACGGTGCCGGCAAGACCACCACGCTCGAGGTGCTCGAAGGGCACCGCACGGCCGACGCGGGCCGGGTCGAGGTGCTCGGCGGCGATCCGACCGACCGGGGGCGCATCCGCCCGCGGATCGGCACGATGCTGCAGGACTCCGGCCTCGCCCCCGAGCTCACCGTGCGCGAGAGCGTCCTGCTGTCGGGCGCCGTCTCGGGTCGCGACGACGACGTCGACCGCGTGCTCGGCCTGGTCGGTGTCGACCACAAGGCCCGGGCCCGGGTCGCCCAGCTGTCGGGCGGCGAGCGCCGCCGCGTCGACTTCGCGGCTGCGGTCTGGGGCACCCCCGAGCTCGTCTTCCTCGACGAACCCACCACGGGGCTCGACCCTGCGGCACGTGACGCGCTCTGGGCGGTCGTCACCGAACTACGGGAGGCGGGGGTCACCTTCGTCCTGACCACCCACTACCTCGAGGAAGCCGCCGAGAACGCCGACCGCATCGGTCTGATGCACCGGGGGCGCATCCGCCGCGAAGGGACCGTCGCCGACCTCACCGCCGGCAGCACGACCTCCATCCGCTTCGTCGCCCCCGGCCCGCTCGACGGCCTCCCGCTGGAGGTCGCCCGGACCGAGAACGACCTCGTCGTGATCGAGACCGACGACGCCCAGCGCGACCTCGGGGCGTTGCTCGGCTGGGCGGCCGACGCCGATCGCCCGTTGGCCCGTCTCACGGTGCACGAGTCGGGACTCGACGACGTGTTCCGCGACCTCAGCCGCGCCTCCTGAGCGTCGGCCGTCACCGGACTCCGCTCCCCTCCCCCGTCCCCCTCCGAAAGGACACCCCATGACCACCGTGACCCGTCCCTCCCCCACCCGGTCGGCAGGCTCGCGACGTCGTTCCGGCCCGCTCGCCATCGCCCTCGCCGAACTGCGCATGCTCGTGCGCAACCGCACCGTCGCCCTCTGCGCCCTGCTGCTGCCCCTCGGCTTCGGGGCCCTCACCTACGCCTTCGACTCGTACGGCACCGCCGGCATGCTCGCCGGCGTGCAGATCATCGGCATGGTGGGTCTCGGCGTCTACGTCACCGCGACGACCACCCTCGCGGCCCGTCGTCAGTCCCTGTACCTGAAGCGGTTGCGCAGCGGGTCCGTCGGCGACGCGGGGATCATCGCCGGGCTCGTGCTGCCCGTCGTGGCGGTCAGCGTCGCGCAACTCGTCATCGTGCTCGGCGTGCTCGCGCTCCGCGAGCCCCCGGTGCACGCCGGGCTGCTGATCGCGGCCGTCCTGATCGCCGAGGCCATGTTCGCCGGCTTCGCCCTGGCCACGGCCGGGTTCAGCACTTCGCCCGAGCACGCCCAGTACACGACCATGCCGCTCTACCTGATCACGCTCGGGGTGGCGATCTGGTGGACGATCACGGGTGCCGACGACCTGCTCTGGCTCAAACGCATCCTGCCCGGCGGCGGGCTCATGGAACTGATCACCTTGGCCTGGAACGGCGGTGACCTGTCGCTCGTGTCCGTGCTGTTGGCGCCGACACTGGTCTGGGCGGCCCTCGGCGCCCTCGCGGCCACGAAGGCCTTCCGCTGGGAGCCCCGCCGCTGATCCACCCGCCCCGACCCCGGCCCGGGGCCGACGTGGCTTCGTCAGGGCCGACGCGGCCTCGTCAGGGCCGACGCGGCCGGGCGACGGCGGGCACGCCCACCGCGACCGACCCGGCCGGGACGTCCTTGGTCACGACCGCGTTGGCCCCGACGACGCTGCCGCTGCCCACGGTGACGCCGCCGAGCACGGCGGCCCCGGCACCGATCATCACGCCGTCACCGACGGTGGGGTGCCGGCGGCCGAGCGCGCCTCCGCGTCCCTTGCCCCCGAGGGTCACGCCGTGGAAGATCGTGCAGTCGTCACCGACCACCGCCGTCTCGCCGATCACGACGCCCATGCCGTGGTCGATGAACAGGCGGGCTCCGAGGCGGGCCCCGGGGTGGATCTCGACGCCGGTCAGCGATCGGACCGCCTGCGACAGCAGGCGCGCGGCGAACCGTGACCCGAGGAGGCGCGGTGCCGGCCCCGCACGCCACAGTCGCGAGGTCACGCGGTGCGCCCACACCGCGTGCAGGCCCGAGTAGACCAGCGCGGTCTCGACGCGTCCTCGGGCAGCCGGGTCGCGCCTCCGGACGGTGTCGAGGTCTTCGCGGAGGCGGGCGACCAACCGCACCCTAGGCGTCCGCGAGGTCCTGGAACAGCACGGTCGACAGGTAGCGCTCTCCGGTGTCGCAGACGATCGCGACGATGCGCTTGCCGGCGTTCTCGGGCCGTTTCGCGATCTCGAGCGCGGCGTGGATGATCGCGCCGGACGAGATGCCCGAGAGGATGCCCTCCTTCGTGGCGAGGTCGCGCGCGACGCGCAGGGCGTCGTCGAGCTGGACGGGGAAGACCTCGTCGATCTGCGACCGGTCGAGCACCTCGGGCACGAAGTTCGCGCCGATGCCCTGGATCTTGTGCGGCCCGGCCTTGCCCTCGCTCAGCAGGGGCGAGTCGGCGGGCTCGACGGCGACGACCTTCACGCCGGGGACCTTCTCGTGCAGCACCTGACCCACGCCCGTGATCGTGCCGCCGGTGCCGACGCCCGCGACGAAGAAGTCGATCTTCCCGTCGGTGTCGCGCAGGATCTCGGGTGCGGTCGTGCGGCGGTGGATCTCGGCGTTGGCCTGCGTCTCGAACTGCTGCGCCCAGATCGCGTTCTCGGTCTCGGCCGCGATCTGCCTCGCTCGCTCGACGGCGCCCTTCATGCCCTCGGGGCCGGGGGTCAGGACGATCTTCGCGCCGTAGGCCTTCATGACGGTGCGTCGTTCGACGCTCATCGTCTCGGGCATCGTGACGATCACCCGGTAGCCGCGGGCGGCACCGACGAGGGCCAACGAGATGCCGGTGTTGCCGCTCGACCCCTCGACGATCGTCCCGCCGGGCTTCAGGTCGCCGGACGCCTCGGCCGCGTCGACGATGGCGACGCCGAGGCGGTCCTTGACGCTGGCACCCGGGTTGTAGAACTCGAGCTTGGCCAGCACCTCGGCCCCGCCCTCGGCGGGCAGCGAGTTGAGCTTGACGAGCGGGGTGTTGCCGAAGGCCGAGGTGATGTCGGCGTGGATTCCGGGCATGCGCGGGTCTCTTCCGTGAACGGGGTCTGTGCGGACGAATCGATGCTCATCTTAGGCAGCCGCCCTGCGCCGTCTCCCTGTGTGTCCCCGGGCGACGTGCGTCCCCCGCCGCCACCCCGCCACCCCGCCACCCCGCCACCCCGCCACGAACTAAACATCCCGCCACACAATTCGATGGCGTTGTGTTTACTTCGTGGCGGCGTGCTTCGTTCCGGCCCGGCCCTGCCCGGCCCGGCCCGGCCCGGCCCTGCCCCGTCCGGCCCAGCCCGGCCCGGCCCAGCCCGGCACCGCGCATCGCCCGTCACGACCGACGCCGCAACGGCACACCGATGTCTCGCATGATCTGCGCGAGCGGTGCGCGCTCCCGGACGTCGTCGGCGTCGCACCGGCCGATGCGCGTCACCTGGCCCGTACGCATCAGCCGCCTCTCTCGTGCCTTCTCGGCCTTCACCACCGCCGACGGCGCCAGCCCGCCCCGGACCGCTTCGTGGTCGTACTTGACCTTGCCGTCGAACTCGAGCACCGAGCTGCCGAACACGAAGTCGCATCTGCCGGCCAGGCCCTGCGCATCGTGGAACTCGATCTGCAGCGACGGAGCCGGGGCTCCGATCTCGAGCAGCGTGACACGGCACAACGACTCACCACCGTTCTCGGACCAGGGCGACGCGAAGGCCGTCACTCGCCGACCGGCCTCGAGCCCACGCACCCCGGTCGCCGAGTCCAGGCGCGACGAGAGCTCGTCACGGACGGCGGCCGCCGCGAGTTCTACCCGGGCCCGGTGTTCCTCGTACGCGTCCCGGGTGCTCACCCCTTGCAAGCCGAAGCACCCGGCCCGCTCCGCCGCTCGTCGAAGGACGGCATCGGCGCACAGCACCCCGTCGGCGAACGGACGACCGCGGGCGATGTCGATCGCCGTGCGCGTCTCGGACGTGGTCAGCACCCCGTCGACCTCGACGACGTCCCGGGCATCCGTCGAGCCCGGATGTCGGACCACGCGCTCACCCGTTCGCACCCGATCCCGACGGGCGTCCAGGACGTGGACCCGTGTTCCCGCGCCCTGGACGGACGGCAGTCCGTGGACGGCGACTGCCGACTCGTGCGACACGACGGTACCCGGAGGCATCCCCGCCAGCACGGCACGGACCCTGACCAGATGTCGGTCCCGCGCAGAGAGGTGCGACCAGTCCTCGCAGGTCACGTACGCGCCGGGATGCACCCGGACGGCCAGACCCCGCCGGGCGTCCCGCCTGAGCGCTTCGGCCTCGCGACTGTGGGTGCCATGAGTCGACACGAACGTGATGGCAGGCAGTGGCTCCGTCGACATGCCCCGAGCGTCGCGCATCGACCGCCAGCCCACTCGTGTTCGCGCATCGCCTGTGGATGCATCACGCCGTCCGACGTCTGTGCACGAGGTGTCGCCGACACCGCCGCCTGTGCACGAGGTGTTGCCGACATCGCCGCCTGCACCACCCCGCCACGAAGTGAACAACCCGCCACACGTTTGCGTGGCGGGTTGTTCCCTTCGTGGCGGGGTGGGCGGCCGCGCGGCGGCAGCGGCAGCCGCAGCGCGGGAGGCGCGGCGCCGGACTACGCGCCCGTCACCTTCCCGGGGTTGAACACGCGTCCCGGGTCGGCCGAGTCGAACAGCCCCTGCATGACGGCCACGCCCTCGGGCGAGACGTCCTGCGCGAGCCACGGCTGGTGCTCGAGCCCCACGCCGTGGTGGTGCGAGACGGTCGCCCCGGTGTCGATGAACGCCTGCTGGATGGCGTGCTTGACCACGTCGTACTCGGCCTCGGCGTCGTCACCGTGCTCGAAGGCGAAGGTGAAGTACAGGCACGCGCCCGAGTGGTACGAGTGCGACAGGTGGCCCATGATCCAGCCCTGCTTGCCGATGCTGTCGAACGCCTGGTTCGCCGCGGCGTAGACGCGCGACGACACGAGGCGCAGCTTCGACCAGGGGGCGGCGGTCTCGGAGACGTCCGCCGCGCCTCCGTGGTCCATGAAGAAGTCGCGCAGGTAGGGCGTGTCGAACTTCTTCTGGTCGTAGAGCTTGCCCGGCCCCTTGCCGACGCTCATGCCCTTGTTCGCCTTGACGATCTTGGCGACGGCCTTCTGGGTGTGGGCGACGTGCTCGGGACTGCCCTCGTAGCCGATGAACGACAGGCACATGGCGTCGACGTCCCAGCCCTTGGCCTTCAGGATGGTCGGCAACAGGTCGGTGACCTTCTGCGAGATGCCCTTGCCCGGCTTCGACGTGGCGAACGAGAAGGCGGTCTCGTGGGCGTCGCTGACGCGGGTGACCGACGGGCTCACGTCGCTCTCGGCGATGGCCTGCATGGCGGCGAGGCCGTCGTGCCACGACGGGAACAGGTAGGCGAGGATCTCGCGCTTCTCGGGTAGCCGGTGCACCTGGGCGGTGACCTCGGTGATGACGCCGAGACGTCCCTCGCTGCCGATGATCATCTCGCGCAGCGACGGACCCGTCGACGCGCTCGGCACGGCGCGGATCGAGAGCACGCCACCGGGGCGCACGACCCGCAGGCCCTTGGTGATGTCGGCGATGTCGCCGTACTTGTCGCTCTGCATGCCCGACGAGCGGGTGGCGACCCAGCCGCCCATGGTCGAGTGGGTGAAGCTGTCCGGGAAGTGACCGAGGGTCCAACCGCGGGCGTTCAGCTGCTCCTCGAGGTCGGGGCCCTGACCGCCGGCCTGGATGCGCGCCAGCCCACCGTCCTCGTCGATGTCGAGCACCTTGTCGAGGCGGCCCATGTCGAGCGAGACGACCGTGCGCTCTTCGGCGGGCAGGGGCTCGAGGCTGCCGACGATGTTGCTGCCGCCGCCGAACGGGATGAGCACGACGTCGCTGGCGACGGCCAGGTCGACGATCTGCTGGATCTCGTCCTCGTCGGCCGGGTACACGACGACGTCGGGCACGCGGTCCAGACGTCCGGCGCGGATGCGGATCAGGTCGCGGATGCTCTTGCCGTAGGTGTGGACGACCCGGTCGTGGTCGTCGGTGACGACCTGGCCGTCGCCCACGATCTGGACGAGCGAGTCAAGCACCTCGGCACCGGCCCGCGAGGCGGGGACGTCGAGGTCGTCGAACGAGAGGCCGGTGTCGTGACCCTGCGACAGCTCGACGCCCACGATCTTCTTGACGAAGGGGGCGAAGGCGGGCTTGTCGTCGTGGTGGAAGGCGACGCCCTCGACGCCCCAGCCCCACCACTTCATGTGCTTGACGCCGTCGACGGCGGCACTCTTCTTCTGCTGGACGTCGGTCACGGGCGTTCTCCTTCGTGCGGGTCTGACGGGCCCAGGATGCGGGCGGTGTTGGCGTCCTTCAGACGCAGGATCTCGGTGCGCACGCGCGTCGAGAAGTCGGTGACGGACTCGCCGTCGTGGGGCCGCATCGGGTCGCCGAACGCGACGCCGACGGGAAGTCGACCGGGCCGGGGCCAGCTGCGCCCCCGGGGCTGGGCGATGTTCGCGCCGATCAGGGCGAGGGGCACGACCGGCACGCCGCAGGCGGACGCGAGGGCGGCGGCGCCGGGCTTGAAGGCGGCGACGGTGCCGTCCTTCGAGCGGGTGCCCTCGGGGAACACCAGCACGGGGTAGCCGCGCTGCAGCAGCGATCGAGCACTGACGGTGGGCTGCCCCTGGCGCCCGCGGGCGGCCGCCTTCGCCGCGGCACGCCGGCGGGCCGAGCTCTGCGGCGTCGACCCCGCCGACGCACCGGACGAGGAGGCGCGGGTCGCGTCGACCGCGGAGGCCGGCGTCCCCGAGCCCCGCTGCACCGGGAACGCGTTGAAGAACAGTTCGGTCAGCTGACGCCGCCAGGGCACGTCGAAGAAGTAGTCGGCCGCGGCGCCCGTGGCCAGGTAGCGCGCGAGCTTGCGGGGCAGGGCACCGAGGATGAGCGGGGCGTCCAGGTGGCTCGAGTGGTTCGCCACGACGATGAAGCCCCCGGTGAGGCCCTCGACCCGGTCGCGGTCGATGACCGTCACGTCGGTGATCGACCAGATCGTGGGCTTGAGCACCATGCGCTGCGCGACGTAGCGGGCCATCGCGTGTCGCCGCGAGCTGAAGCGGTCGCGGACGTCGCTCGCGACGTCACCCGCACGCTGGGCGACGTCTCCCGCACGCTGGGCGACGTCGCCGGCTCGCTGGGCGACGTCGGCCCTGACGTCGTCGACCCGCTGGGCCACGGCGTCGAGGCGCGCGTGGTCGCGGCGGCGTTCTCCGTCGTCCTTCACGCTCACTGCCCCACCGGCTTGCGGCGGCTCGACGAGATCGCGCCGGACGCGGCCCGGACGGCGCCCTTGGGAGCGTGCCGGACCAATCCCATCAGCACCTTGTACCGAAGCGTGGGCATGGAGATCACCTTGCCTTTGTCGACGTCGCGCAGACAGGCGACGACGAGTTGTTCGGTGCTGAGCCACAGGGCGTTGGGTATGGACGACGACTTTATGCCGGCCCGCTGATGGAACTCCGTCCGCACCCAGCCCGGCAGCAGGGCCGTGACGCCCACCCCGGTGCCCTTGAGCTCGACCGAGAGACCTTCGCTGTACGAGGTCACCCACGCCTTGATCGCCGAGTAGCTGCCCATGGCCATCAGCCCCGCGGTGCTCGACACGTTGACGATGCGACCCCGGCCGCGCTCGCGCATGGACCTCGCCGCCGCACCCGAGAGGACGAGCACGGCCCGGCACATGACCTCGAACGCGAGGTCGTGTGCAGCGACGTCGGTGGAGGTCAACGGGGTGTGCATGCCGAAACCGGCATTGTTCACCAGCAGGTCGACGGGGCGGGTCGGATCGGCCAGCCGCTCGGCCACCCGGTCGACGTCACCACGGTCGCCGAGGTCGGCCGCGAGCACCTCGACGTCACGGCCCAGCGCGCGCAGAGCGGTCGCCGTCTCGTCGAGTCGGGTGAGGTCACGCGCGACCAGGACGATGTCCCAGCCGCGCATGGAGAGTTGGCGGGCGAATTCGGCTCCGATGCCGGACGTGCCCCCGGTGACGAGCGCTACAGCCATGCCGCTTACGATACGGTGCTGAGAGCAGACTGCGCGCATCGAGACACGTTCGAGGCCCTTCTCGCCTCGTCCACTTCTGCCCCGGAGGACCCCCTGTCATGACGACCAGAGATGCCCCGCGCGCCGACCCCGACTTCGACATCCGCGAGTTCACCAAGACGGCCCAGGGCAACTGGCGTCCCGACCTCGACCTGTCCGGTTTCGCCGACGCACCCCTCGGCCCCGACGCACTGCGCCTCGTCCGTCACCTCGGCCGTCTCGAGAGCGCCACGATGGAGAACCTGCGCAACCTGCTGGTCACGGCCACCCACAAGGACACGAGGGTCACCGCGTTCCTCGTGACGTGGGCGTTCGAGAAGTTCTGGCTGGCCGACGCCCTCGACGCCGTCCTCGAGGCCCACGGCGAGCCCCGCAACCGCGACGTGCCCGAGGGTCCGAAGCGGCACGCCGCCTCCGAGGCCGTCGAGCGCCGTGGCCCGATCACCAGGGCCCTCCAGGCCATCACCGTCGGGTCCCCCATCGTCGCCGTGCACACGACGACGGGGGCCGTCGACGAGTGGGTGCTCCGAGAGGCATACGACCGCCTCGACGAGCTCGCGGGACACCCCACGCTGACCACCGTGATCGACCGTGCGAGGGTCGTGAAGGGCCGTCACGAGCAGTTCTTCTCGAGCGAGGCCGACTGGCGACTGCGCGACTCGCGCCGCTCGGTGAAGATGACCCGTGCCTCCTTGCTGACGGCCGTCTGGCCGATCGGCGCCGTCGAGCGCGCCGACTCCGAGCGCACGTTCTTCGACGCCACCGTGTTCGGCGGGGCCGAGGGCCACCTGCGTGCCGACCGCGTGGGCGCGCAGGTCGCCGACCTGCCGGGCCTGGACGCCTCCGTCGGGGCGACCGTGACCAGAAAGCTGACCGCATGAGCTCCGTCCCCGGCCTCGCGCTGCCCGACCAGACCCCAGGCGCCACCCGCGCCGACCTCGGCGGATCGCACGTCCTGTTGACCGGCGGCACCGGCTTCGTCGGTCAGGCGATCCTCGAGCGTCTGCTCTCGTCGCACCCCGGCACGACGGTCACGCTCCTCATCCGTCCGAAGGCCGGCACGTCGGCCGAGGGGCGTCTGCGGCACCTGCTGAAGAAGCCGGTCTTCGCCTCGTGGCGCGAGGCCGTAGGGGCCGAGGGCGTCGAGAAGGCCCTCACCGAGCGGCTCCGGGTGATCGAGAGCGGTCTCGGCGACCTGCCCGACCTGCCCGACGACCTCGACGTCGTCATCCACAGCGCGTCCACGGTGTCGTTCGACCCGCCGATCGACCAGGCCTTCGAGACCAACGTCGGCGGAGCGGTCGGGCTGTACGAGGCCCTGCAGAAGACGGGCACCGACCCGCACGTCGTGCACGTGTCGACGGCCTACGTCGGCGGCATCCGCAAGGGCGTGTTCCCCGAGGCGTCGCTCGGCCACACCGTCGACTGGCGCGTCGAGCGCGCCGCCGCGGCCGACGCCCGCGCCCGCGTCGAGGCCGCCTCGCGGCAGCCCGAGACGCTGCGCACCTTCCTCGCCCAGGGCCGTGCGGCACACGGCAAGACCGGTCCGCAGGCGGTCGCCGCGGCCGCCGAGGAGGCGCGGGTCGCGTGGGTCAAGGCCCGTCTCGTCGACTACGGGCGCACCCGGGCCGAGACGCTCGGCTGGACCGACGTCTACACCCTGACCAAGGCCTTCGCGGAACGCGCCGCCGAAGAACTCTGGGCCGAGGCCGGGCACCGCCTGTCGGTGGTCCGACCGGCGATCGTCGAGAGCGCCCACCGGCACCCCTACCCCGGCTGGATCGACGGCTTCAAGGTCGCCGACCCGCTGATCATGTCGTACGCCCGCGGACTGCTGCCCGAGTTCCCCGGGGTGCCCGACAGCGTGCTCGACGTGATCCCGGTCGACTACGTCGTGAACGTCATCCTGGCGGTCGCCGCGAACCCGGTCGAGGCCGGCAGCCCCCAGTACTTCCACGCCAGTTCGGGCGGCAGCAACCCGTTCTCGATCCTGCGCATGTTCGAGAACCTCAAGGCGTTCTTCACGGCGAACCCGCTCCCCCGCGACGAGCACTCGTCGATCGAGGCGCCCCACTGGAACTTCCCGGGCGTGCGCAAGGTCGAGGGCGCCATCCGCACCGCGAACCGCGTCAACGACGTCCGCGAGGCCGTGCTCACCCGGCTGCCGAGCACGCTGCGCACCCGCACGGCGCTGGCCGGGGTGCAGACCCGTCGGGCCGACCTCGAGTCGCTCCAGAGCCTGACCGACCTCTACCGCCACTACGTGCAGTCCGAGATCATCTTCGACGACCGCCGCACGCGGGCCCTGCACGCCGGTCTCCCGGCGGGCTCCCCCGCCGACATCGGCTTCGACGTCACCGACGTCGACTGGGAGGCCTACTTCCAAGAGGTGCACTTCCCGTCGATCACCTCGATGACCCGGGCGTTCTCGGTGCGACCCGCCGCGTCGGCCGCCGTCGCCGACACGCGCGCCCTGCCGCGACGCGGCGACGTCGTCGCCGTGTTCGACCTCGAGGGCACGGTGCTCGACAGCAACATCGTGGAGCAGTACCTCTGGGTGCGCTCGGCCGGGTTCCGCAAGGCCGCCTGGCCCGGAGAGGTCGCCAGCCTGCTCACCTCGCTGCCGCGGTACCTGCGGGCCGAGGGTCGCGACCGTGGCGAGTTCATCCGCACCTTCTCGCGGCGGTACGAGGGCATGCCCGTCGCGCGGCTCTCGGGCGTCGTGCGGTCGCGCGGCTACGCCGACACGGTCCTGCGCCACACCCTCCCCGACGCGCTCGCCCGCCTCGCCGAGCACCGCGCCGCCGGGCACCGCACCGTGCTGGTCACGGGCTCGATCGACACCCTGACGACTCCCCTGGCGCACCTCTTCGACGACGTCGTCGCCAGCACGATGCACCAACGCAGCGGCGTCTACACCGGCTACCTCGCACAGCCCCCGCTGGTCGACGAGGCCCGCGCCGCCTGGCTTCGCCAGTACGCCCAGGCGAACGACATCGATCTCTCGGGGTCGTACGGTTATGGTGACTCGTTCGCCGACCTCGCCTGGCTCGAGATGGTCGGGCACCCGAACGCGGTCAACCCCGACAGCAATCTGGCACGTGAGGCGCTCCGAAGAAGATGGAGCATCCGCGATTGGACTCGCAGCGGCCCCCACGGCAGAAGCGGCACCAGCACCACGAGCGGCACCAGCAGCACCACAGCGAAAGGAGACGGAGGCAGGGTCTGAACCCGCGCCTCCCGACATCACATGGCCTTCGACATCGACAAGTTCGCCGCGACCTCCGAACGACTGAGCTGGGACGACCTCGACCTCGACCACTTCCGCAAGAACCCGCTGTCGGCGGACTCGCTGCGGACGCTGCGCTACATGGCCGACGTCGAGTACCACACGGTCTGCTACACCCGTGACCTGCTCACGACTCCTTCTCACAAAGAGAACGAGATGACCACGTTCATGACGATGTGGAACCGCGAGGAGTTCTGGCACGGCGAGGCCCTCGCCGCCATCCTCGAGGTGCACGGCATCACGGTCGACTACGACCAGCTGCGGGCCAACCGCCTCAAGCTCGGCTGGCGCGAGCGCCTCGACCCGGTCAAGCAGGGCCTGCTCGGCAAGATCGTCGGCTCCGACTTCGTCGCCGTCCACATGTCGTGGGGCGCCGCCAACGAGTACTCGGCCGTGTCGGCGTACAAGCGCATGGCCGAGCTCGAGCAGGACCCGGTGCTCGCCGAGCTGCTGAAGCGCATCGCCAAGCAAGAGGCCCGCCACGTCGCGTTCTACGTCTCGCAGGCCCGTGAGCGTCTGCTCGCGAGCAAGAAGGCGCAGAAGCTGACGCGCTTCCTGTTGTCGAAGGTCTGGGCCCCCGTCGGCTCGTCGATCATGGAGGTCGACGACGTCAAGTTCGTCTTCGGCCAGCTGATGAGCGGCGAAGACGGCCGCAAGGCCGCCGTCAAGCTCGACCAGAACATCTCGAACCTGCCGGGCATGAGCGGCCTCACGATCTTCCAGAAGGCCCTCGACGGCCTCGGCATCCGCGCGGACTCGGTCGGCGGCTCCTCCGCCGGTTCGGTCGCCACGGCGTGAAGACCAGCCACCTGAGGCACTTCCTCGTCGCGGCCGACGTGCTGCACTTCCCGGTCGCGGCCGACAAGCTCGGCATCTCGCGACAGAAGCTCGGACATCGGCGACATCTTCGGCGGCGCCACGCAGGCGGGGGCCGGCGGCATCGGCGACGTGCTCGGGGGCCTGTTCGGCGGCGTCCGCCGGCCCGGCGGCCCCCGGCGCGGCGCCGACGTCGAGTCCGAGGTGACGCTCAGCTTCATCGAGAGCGTCGACGGCATGACCGTCCCGCTGCGCAAGAGCAGCGAGAAGCCCTGCCCCGACTGCAACGGCACCGGGGGACGCGGCGGCAGCATGCCGCGGACGTGCCCCGACTGCCAGGGGACCGGCCGCACCAGCGTCGGCGGGGGATCGGGGTTCGCGTTCGCCGAGCCCTGCCGCAACTGCAAGGGCCGCGGCCTGGTGGTCGACGACCCGTGCCCCACGTGCAGCGGCAGCGGGCGGGCGGTCGGCACCGAGGTGCTGAACGTGCGCATCCCGGCGGGCGTGCGCGACGGCCAGCGCATCCGGCTCAAGGGCAAGGGCGCTCCGGGCGAGCGTGGTGGCCCGAACGGCGACCTCTACGTCACGGTGCACGTCGCTGCCCACCCCGTGTTCGGGCGGGCCGGTGACGACCTGACCATCACCGTGCCGGTGACCTTCGCGGAGGCCGCCCTCGGCGGGGAGCTGCGGATCCCCACGCTCGGCGGCCCGGCCATCACCATGCGGCTCCCGGCGGGTACGGCCACCGGCCGCACGCTCCGCGCGCGCGGCAAGGGCGCCACCCGCAAGGACGGCGCCCGGGGCGACCTGCTCGTCACGGTCGAGGTGGCGGTCCCGGCCAAGCTCTCGGCAAAGGCGCGCACCGCCCTGGAGGCCTACGCCGAGGCGACGGCGGGGGACGACCCGCGCGAAGCGCTGCACCAAGCGGCCCGCGGCTGAGAGGCGGAGGAGCCATGAGCCAGCCGTTCGACGAGACCACGCCGGTCTACGTCATCTCCGTCGCGGCCCAGCTGTCCGGCCTGCACCCGCAGACGCTGCGGCAGTACGACCGGCTCGGCATCGTCTCACCGGGCCGGTCGGCCGGGCGGGGCCGGCGCTACTCCACGCGCGACATCGTGGCGCTGCAGCAGGTGCAGAGCCTGACGAACGACGGCGTCAACCTCGCCGGGGTCAAGCGCATCCTCGAGCTCGAGCTCCAGGTCGACGCGCTGCAGGCCCGGGTCCGGGAGCTGCACCAGCAGCTGACCGCGGCGTCGGCCTTCGTGAAGACCTCAGCCCTGCACGCCGCGGCCGACGCGGCCCGCGCCCACCGCCGTGACCTCGTCCCCTTCAACCGGGACGCCGCCGCGATCGTGGTCTGGCGGCCGGACGGCTCCTGAGGACGGCGCCGCGGCAGGCGGGCTTCCGTCAGACCGGCAGGGCGATCTGCCGCTTGGCCGCCATGAGCGCAACCAGTTCGCTCACCCGCCGGAACGTGCTCAGCTCCAGCGGGTGGAAGACCGGCTCGGAGCGGGCGACCAGGACGGTCACCCCGCCCGGGAACGGCGCGCCCAGCATCGGGACCTCGTCGCTGCCGAAGCCGCGCGGCTGCACCCGGCCGGCACGGGCCGGGGTGTCGCCCACCCCCGACAGGTCGACCTCGGGCGCGCCCGGGCTGCAGTAGACGACGTGGGCGTCGGCGCCGGTGCCCGACAGTGCGCAGGCCCAGTCCGCCGCGAAGACCGCCGGCGCCATGTCGGTGAACGTCTCGACAGCGCGCTCGGGGTGGCGCAGCGCGTGCTCGAGCAGGTCGAGGTCGAGGTGGCTGCCCGGGCTCGAGGTGGAGGAGCGCAGCGACAGCAGGACGACCCCGGCCTCCCGCTCCAGGCGGTCCCGCAGCCGCTGCTCGCCCCCGGTCGCCAGGGTGATGCGGAAGTCGTCGATGGCCCGGCCGCCCTCGCGCCCGAGCACCTGCACGCCGACGATGTCGCCGCCGCAGGCGTTGACCAGGTCGGCCACCCGCGCGAGCGAGCCCGGCCGGTCCGGGAGCACGACACGTACGTCGACGAGCATGAGGTCCCCTGTCCCGCGGGCTGGATAGCCGGCTGTGGTCACCATTCTGCGGTCCCACGGTTACGCAGTGGGGTCGACGCCGTTGCCGGAGGGTGACGTGGCGCCGGGAGCCACCCGGTGCGCCCGGCGTGCTGCGTGGAGCGGGCCGGTCAGATCTCGTCGAGCAGGTCCGACAGCCGGTTGATCTCGCCCTGCTGGGACACGGACACCTCGCTGGCGATCTCGTTCATGCGGATCTCGCCGGGCGTGACCGCCCAGTCGTCGACCATCGAGAGCGCGCCCTGGTGGTGACGGATCATGAGCTCGAGGAACAGCTTGTCGAACGCCGCCCCCTTGGCCGCCGTCAGCGCGGCCATCTCGTCGTCGGTGGCCATGCCGGGCATGGACAGGTGGCCGGACCCGCCGTGGTCGTGACCGGCGGCGTCCGCCGCGGGGACGACCTGGCCCCGCTCCTCCAGCCAGTTCTGGAACAACGTGATCTCGGGCTCCTGCTCGGCCTCGATGCGGGCGGCCATGGCCTTGACCTTGGTGCTGGCGGCGCGGTCCGGCGCCAGCGCGCTCATCTCGAGAGCCTGCGCGTGGTGCGGGATCATCATCGTGGCGAACTCGACGTCGGCGGTGCTCCAGACGTCGGGCGCGATCGTCGGGGAGCCCGTGGTGTTGGGCTCGCCGGGGCGGCCGGGCTGGATCGCGGGCACCGACGGCTCGAGGGCCGCCGCCGACGACGTGGCGGCCGCGGCGGGGCCGTCGGCGTCCGTGGAGGCGTCCGAGGTGCAGGCGCTGAGCAGCCCCGCGGCCAGCAGTGGCGCGCAGAGCAGGACGGCGCGCCCGGCGCGTGGGCGGCGGGTGAGGGGTCCTTGAGGCATGGACACATCCTCACCCACGCCCACGGGACGAGTGCTCGCCAGTTCCCCCCGTTACATACTTGTAACGCAGCGAAACATGCATTTTCGCTGGGAGGGGTGTCGCAGGCCTCACTCGTTCGCCAAGATGCCCTTGCGCCCATCCCGACGACGGGCTGTAAGCGCATGTATCCCTACGAAGGAGACTGCATGGAGCCCAGAACGGCCCCGCGAACCACCACGCGACGCATCGCTGCGATTTTCGGGGGAACGGTGCTGGCCGCTGGCCTGGTCACGGCCCCGCTCTCGGCTGCGTACGCCGTCGACCCGCCCGTCGGCCCGACCGGCATCAACGAGATCGCCAAGACGGATAACATCGAGTTCCTCGCGAACCGCCCGATGCCCCCCGGCACCAACACGAACAGCGACATCGCCTTCAAGGGTGACTACGCCTTCGCCGGCAACTACAACGGCTTCGTGGTCTGGGACATCAGCAAGCCCGCCGAGCCCGAGATGGTCACCAACGTGATCTGTCCCGGCTCGCAGAACGACATCTCGATCTACGGCGACCTGCTCTTCCTCTCCACGGACTCGCCGCGGACGAACGATTCCTGCACCACCGGCGCTGCCGGCAGCGTGGCCAACGCCGCGCACTGGGAGGGCATGAAGATCTTCGACGTGTCCGACGTCGAGAACCCGAAGTACATCAAGTCGGTCCGCACCGACTGCGGCTCGCACACGAACACGATGGCGCCGGCGAAGGACCTCAAGTCGGTCTACATCTACGTCTCGTCGTACTCGCCCAGCGCGACCGCGGCCTACTGCAAGCCGCCGCACGACAAGATCTCGATCATCAAGGTCCCGCTCGACGCGCCGACGACGGCTGCCGTCGTCGCCACGCCGGTCCTGTTCGCCGACGGCGGCAACCCCGGCAAGGCCCGCGTCGTCACGGACCCGACGAGCAACTCGGTCAGCGCCACCAGCGGCTGCCACGACCTGACGACGTTCGCGTCCCGCGACCGCATGGCCGGCGCCTGCATGGGTGACGGCGTGCTGTTCGACATCTCGGACCGCGAGGCCCCGAAGACGCTGGACATCGTCCGCGACGACACGAACTTCAGCTTCTGGCACTCGGCGTCGTTCAACAACGCCGGCACCAAGGTCGTCTTCACCGACGAGCTCGGCGGCGGCTCGGGCGCCACGTGCGACTACCTGCCCAACCACGGCCTCATCAAGGGCGCCGACGCGATCTTCGACGTCGTCGGTGGCAGCGACATGCAGTTCCGCAGCTACTTCAAGATGCCCCGCGTGCAGGCCGTCAGTGAGAACTGCGTCGCGCACAACGGCTCGCTCATCCCGGTCAAGGGCAAGGACATCATGGTCCAGGCCTGGTACCAGGGCGGCCTGTCGGTGTGGGACTTCACCGACTCGGCCAACCCGAAGGAAATCGCCTGGTTCGACCGTGGCCCCATCAGCGCCGGCACCCGGATCACGCTGAGCGGCAACTGGTCGAGCTACTTCTACAACGGCCACATCTTCTCGAACGAGATCGCCCGCGGCTGGGACTCGTTCAAGCTGACGGACGCGCTGTTCGCTGACGCCAACAAGGTCAAGTCGACCGAGATCAACCCGCAGATGCAGCAGCTCTACACCGAGGCCGTCTCCTTCCAGAGCCTCTACACGATGGTCGACAGCTACGTCGCCTCGGGCAACGTCACCGCCGCGGCGGCGACCAGCCTGAAGGAGCGTCTCGGCAAGGTCGACGCCGCGGCTGCCAAGGGCAGCGAGGCGCAGGCCGTCAGCTACCTCGAGCAGTTCAACGCTCGGGCGAAGAACCAGATCAAGGGCGACGCCACGGACATCGCGGCCCGCGACGCTCTGGTCGCCGCTGCCGGGACCTTCATCACGGACCTGGCCGCTGCTGACTACTACGAGCGCTGAGCACGGTCGTCAGCTCGCTGACTGATCGGCACTAGCTCTCTGCTCCACCGACGAAGGCCCGGCCTCCCGCCCAGGGAGGCCGGGCCTTCGTCGGTTCCCGGCCGTGTTTCCGGCGCCCCTGATCCGGCTAGAGTTGAGCGGAAGAGACTCAACTCTGTGGCTGTTGCCCGTGGGGAACGACGAGACACACGAGCGAGGAGCGACGAAGCGCCCGATGGACACGAACAAGCTGACCACCCGCACGCAGGAGGCCCTGGCCGACGCCGTACGCCGTGCGTCCGGCGCCGGGCATGCGCAGGTCGAGCCGGTGCACCTGCTGCTCGGCCTGCTGGCCCAGCAGGACAGCGCGGTCGGGCCGCTGCTCGAGGCCGTGGGGACGCGGCGCGAGACCGTGCGCGCGGCCGCCGAGGAGCTGGCTGGCCGGCTGCCGAGCGCCAGCGGCGAGACGGTCAGCGCGCCGCAGCTGGCGCGCCCGGCGTACGCCGCCCTCACCGCGGCGGGCAACCGCGCCCGCGAGCTGCAGGACGAGTACGTGTCCACCGAGCACCTGCTCGTCGGGCTGGCCGAGTCCGGAGGGCCCATCGCGCACCTGCTGCGCGAGCACGGCGCCACGCCGGAGGCGCTGCTCAGCTCGTTCCAGCAGGCGCGCGGGACCCTGAGGGTCACCACGCCCGACCCGGAGAACACCTACCAGGCGTTGGAGAAGTTCGGCGTCGACCTGACCGCGCGGGCGCGCGCCGGCGAGCTCGACCCGGTGATCGGGCGGGACGCGGAGATCCGTCGTGTCGTGCAGGTGCTGTCCCGGCGGACCAAGAACAACCCCGTCCTCATCGGCGAGCCCGGGGTCGGCAAGACCGCCGTGGTCGAGGGCCTCGCCCAGCGCATCGTCGCCGGTGACGTGCCGGAGTCGCTGCGCGGCAAGACCCTGATCTCGCTGGACCTGGCCTCCATGGTCGCCGGGGCGAAGTACCGCGGCGAGTTCGAGGAGCGCCTGAAGTCTGTGCTCAACGAGATCAAGGAGTCCGAGGGGCAGGTCGTCACGTTCATCGACGAGCTGCACACCGTCGTCGGCGCGGGCGCCAGCGGCGAGGGCGCGATGGACGCCGGCAACATGCTCAAGCCCATGCTCGCCCGCGGCGAGCTGCGCATGGTCGGCGCGACGACGCTGGACGAGTTCCGCGAGCACATCGAGAAGGACCCCGCCCTGGAGCGCCGCTTCCAGCAGGTCTTCGTGGGCGAGCCGAGCGTGGAGGACACGATCGGGATCCTGCGCGGGCTGCGCGGGCGCTACGAGGCCCACCACAAGGTCGTCATCAGCGACGCGGCCCTGGTGGCCGCGGCGACGCTCTCGGACCGCTACATCACCTCGCGCTTCCTGCCCGACAAGGCCATCGACCTCGTCGACGAGGCCGGGTCGCGGCTGCGCATGGAGATCGACAGCAAGCCGGTCGAGATCGACGAGCTGCAGCGCACGGTCGACCGCATGCGCATGGAGGAGATGGCGCTCGAGCGCGAGGACGACCCCGCCTCGCGCGAGCGGCTGGAGGCGCTCCGCCGCCGCATGGCCGACGAGAACGAGCGGCTGACGTCGCTGAACGTCCGCTGGGAGCAGGAGAAGTCCGGGCTGAACCGGGTGGGCGCCCTCAAGGAGCGCCTCGACGACCTGCAGGGGCAGGCCGAGCGCGCCCAGCGCGACGGCGACTTCCTCACCGCTTCCAGGCTGATGTACGCCGAGATCCCCGCGCTGGAGAAGGAGATGGCCGCGGCGGCCGAGTCCGCCGAGTCGCACGAGGCCATGGTCAAGGAGGAGGTCGGCCCGGACGACGTCGCCGACGTGGTGGCCGCGTGGACCGGTATCCCCGCGGGCCGGCTGCTCGAGGGCGAGACGGCCAAGCTGCTGCGCATGGAGGACGAGCTCGGGCGCCGCCTCATCGGGCAGAAGGCCGCCGTACGGACGGTCTCCGATGCCGTACGCCGTGCCCGCGCGGGCATCTCCGACCCGGACCGGCCGACCGGCTCGTTCCTCTTCCTCGGCCCGACCGGCGTCGGCAAGACCGAGCTGGCCAAGTCGCTCGCTGACTTCCTCTTCGACGACCAGCGCGCCATGGTGCGCATCGACATGAGCGAGTACGGCGAGAAGCACTCGGTCGCGCGCCTGGTCGGGGCGCCCCCCGGCTACGTCGGCTACGAGGAGGGCGGCCAGCTCACCGAAGCGGTGCGGCGGCGGCCGTACTCCGTCGTGCTGCTCGACGAGGTCGAGAAGGCGCACCCGGAGGTGTTCGACGTCCTGCTGCAGGTGCTCGACGACGGCCGGCTCACCGACGGCCAGGGCCGCACCGTGGACTTCCGCAACGCGATCCTGGTGCTGACGTCCAACCTCGGCTCGGCCTACCTGGTCGACTCGACGCTGGACGACGCGGCCAAGCGCGCCGCGGTGATGGCGGTCGTGCGCTCGACCTTCAAGCCGGAGTTCCTCAACCGGCTGGACGACGTCGTCGTCTTCGACCCGCTGGGCACCGAGGAGCTCACCCGCATCGTGGACCTGCAGGTCGCCGCGCTGGCGAAGCGGCTGGAGTCGCGCCGGCTCGAGCTCGACGTCACGGCGGCCGCCAAGGAGTGGCTGGCGCTGTCGGGCTTCGACCCGCTCTACGGCGCGCGCCCCCTGCGCCGGCTGGTCCAGTCGGCGATCGGCGACACGCTCGCCCGTGCCCTGCTCGGCGGGGACGTGCGGGAGGGCGACCGGGTGGTGGTCGACCTCGACGCCGACAACGACGGGCTCACGGTGGTGCGGGGCTGAGCCGCGGCGAGCGAGAGGGCCTGGGCGGCGTCGCGAGCGATCCGCCCGGGCCGTGGCCGCTCACGTCGACCGACCCCTTGAGCCGTCAGGCGCCCTGTTGCTGGGCCGCCGCCGCGTCCGCGCTCATCTGCATCCCGAACATGTCGTAGTCGTCGTCGACGAACCCCTGCCGCTGCCGGGCGGCCCGGCGCAGCTGCAGCAGGCGGGCGACGACCGTCGGGTCGGCCGACCCCGCGCGCAGGCCGGCGAGCGCCCCCGCCGTCAGCCAGCGGATGGCCTGCTCGTCGTCCCCGGTCGCGATGAACGCGGTGCCCACGAGGCCGAAGCCGGGCAGGTCGCGGGGGCGCAGGCGCCAGAGGGCCGCGAGCTCGACGTCGGCCTCCTCACGCAGCCCGCCCTCGAGCAGTGCCCGGGCGAGCTGGAACCGCGCGAAGGGCGGGCAGTCCGGCTCGGCGAGCGCGCGGCGCAGCCACCCGGCGGCCTCGACCGGCTTCTCGGTGAGCAGCAGGTAGTCGGCGATCGTGAGGCAGAGCGCGCTCCGGGAGATCTCGGGCGGGAGCTCCCCGCTCTCGATCAGCGCCATCGCGTGCTCGAACGCTTCCTTGAGGTTCGGGTCGGTGGCGAAGCGCTCGAGGCGCTGCTCGAGCTCGTCCGGTGAGGTCACCGGGTCAACCTATGCCGCTCGGCCTCCCCGACGACGCTCAGGCCAGCAGGCGGGCGGCCTGCTTCGCCGCCTTGCGCACGCCCCCGCGCTCGTCCAGCCACCCGCCGAGCAGGCCCACCACCGGCAGCTTGCCGAGGGCGCGGAACGGCAGCGCACCACGCGGCCGCCGGTCGAACATCCCCTGGACCGCGAGGAACGTCCGCGCCAGCCGCCACAGCGTCCTCGCGGCGCGCTTCACGGGGTGCGGCCTGTCCGAGGGCTCGTCCGCGAGCTCCGCGTCCAGCCCCGGCAGGTCGGCCGGGACGTCGAGGCCGTCGGCGTCCGCGAGCTGCAGCAGGGGCTCGTCGGCGTCGAGGTCGATGTCGGCCACGGCCGGGTCCGCGTCGTCGGCTCCCGCGCCCCGCCGGCGGCTCCACCGGCGGACGGCATCGGCACAGTGCCCCCGCGAGATCGTGCGGCCGAACAGCACCGTGGCCAGGAGCGGGACCCAGTCGTCGGGGTCCTCGCGGCCGTGCTCGCGGGCCACCGCGCACACCGCGAGCCCCTGCGCCGAGGCCCCGAAGGCCGCCTGCACCGGCAGGCGGTCGGCCGCCGCCCCGAACAAGCGCGGGGTCGCGGCCACGAACCCTGCGACGAGGGCGATCCGGTCCACCCACCACTCCGCGCGCTCCTGCACCGGCAGGTCCGGCCAGCGCCGGGACCCGGGCGGGGTGCCGCCGAGGACGCGACGGGCCGCGGCGTCGCCCACCCTCCCCGGCAGCGACGTGTGGGGCTCGTCCGCCCCCCAGCCGAGCCACCGCTCGGGGTCGTCGAGCACGCGCGCGACGAGCCCCGCGTAGGTCGACAGGGTCTCGCACAGCTTCTCGTCGCTCAGGTCCGGCACGCGACCGATTCTGCGGCCTCGACCGCCCGATCGCCACGTCCGAAACCCGCCAGTCGTCGCGGCGGCGGCGTGTCAGGCTGGCGGCATGCTGGACGACGTGGACCGTTGCTACCGCGCGGTGCAGGCGAAGGACGACCGCTTCGACGGCCAGTTCTTCGTCGCCGTGACGTCCACCGGCATCTACTGCCGGCCCTCCTGCCCTGCGATGACGCCGAAGCGAGCGAACGTGCGCTTCCTGCGTACCGCCGCGTCCGCCCAGCGCTCGGGCTTCCGCGCGTGCAAGCGCTGCCGGCCCGACGTCACCCCAGGCTCGCCGGAGTGGGACGTGCGGGCGGACGTGGTCGGGCGGGCCATGCGGCTGATCGACGACGGCGTCGTGGAGCGTGAGGGCGTGCCCGGGCTGGCCGCCCGCCTCGGCTACAGCGAGCGCCACCTCAACCGGTCGTTGGTGGCCGAGCTCGGGGCCGGCCCGCTCGCCCTGGCCCGAGCCCGCAGGGCACAGGCGGCGCGCACGCTGATCGAGACCACTGACCTGGGGTTCGCCGAAGTCGCTTTCGCCGCCGGGTTCACCAGCGTGCGGCAGTTCAACGACACCGTGCGCGAGGTCTTCGACCTGACGCCGTCGGGGCTGCGCAAGCGGCTGCCCGTACGCCCCTCCGCCCCCGGGCGGCTGACGGTGCGGCTCGCCGTCCGCAGCCCGTTCGACGGCCCGGGGCTGCTCGCCTTCCTGGCCCGACGGGCGGTCGCCGGCGTGGAGGAGGTCGTGGGGGGCTTCTACCGCCGCTCCCTACGGCTGCCGCACGGGCCGGGCGTCGTCACGCTCACCCCGCTCGGGGACGCCGTGTCGGCCGAGCTGCGGCTGCACGACGTACGCGACCTCATGACCGCCGTCTCGCGGTGCCGCCACGCCTTCGACCTGGACGCGGACCCGGTCGCCGTGGCCGACGTGCTCGGCGCCGACCCGCTCCTCGCGCCGCTGGTGGAGCGCCGTCCCGGCCTGCGCGTCCCCGGGACCGTCGACCCCGCGGAGCTCGCCGTGCGCGCCGTGCTCGGGCAGCAGGTCTCCGTGGCCGCCGCGCGCACCGCGGCCGGGGCGCTCGCTGCGGCGTACGGCGAGAAGCTGGCCGAGCCGGTGGGAGGCGTCACGCACCTGTTCCCGACCCCCGCCGCCCTGGCCGCCGCCAACCCCGAGGGGCTCGCGATGCCGCGGGTGCGGGCCCGGGCCGTCGTGGGGCTCGCCGCCGCCCTCGACACCGGGCAGGTCGTGCTCGGCCCGGGCGCGGACCGCGGCGCCGCGGAGGCAGCGCTGCTCGCCCTGCCGGGCATCGGCCCGTGGACGGCGTCCTACGTCGCGCTCCGCGCGCTCGACGACCCGGACGTCTTCCTCGCCGGGGACCTCGGGGTCCGCCGGGCGCTCGAGCACCTCGGCGTACGCGGTGACCCGGCCGCTGCGGCGCAGCGCGCCCGCGACTGGAGCCCGTGGCGCTCGTACGCGGTCATGCATCTGTGGAAGAGCGAAGAGGAGTACGCCGTATGAAGGTTCCCGAGTCCGTCGTCGCCTGGTCCGTGCTCGACAGCCCGATCGACGAGCTGCTGCTGACGACGGACGGCAAGGGCCTGAGCCGCATGTGGTTCTCGCCCTTCGACGAGATCGTCCTTCCGGTCGACGCCCGCGACGACGGGCACCCGGTGCTCGCGCTCGCCGGCGCACAGCTCACGGAGTACTTCGCCGGTGAGCGCCGCACGTTCGACGTCCCGCTCTCCCCCGGCGGCACGCCGTTCCAGAACCAGGTGTGGACGGCGCTCACCCAGATCCCCTACGGCGAGACCGTGAGCTACGTCGAGATCGCCCGCGCCATCGGCCGGCCCACGGCCTCGCGGGCCGTCGGTGCGGCGAACGGCCGCAACCCCATCGCGGTCATCGTGCCGTGCCACCGCGTCATCGGCAGCAACGGCCTGCTCGTCGGGTACGCCGGGGGCGCGGCCCGCAAGCGCCGGCTGCTCGACCTGGAGATCGGCGCGCTGCAGCTCGGGTGATCAGCCGGCGGCGGCCTCGTCGACGGTGCGCCCGAGCACGCAGAACTCGTTGCCCTCGACGTCGGCGAGAACGGTCCACGAGGCGTCAGGGGCCTGCCCGACGTCGGCCCGCGTCGCGCCGAGGCCCAGCAGCCGCTCGATCTCGGCCTCCACGGGCAGCCCGTCGGCGCGCAGGTCCAGGTGGAGCCGGTTCTTCGAGGTCTTGGCCTCGGGCACGGGGATCACGTCGATGCCGAAGCCGGGGCCGTCGGCCGGACCGATGCTGATGATGCCCTCGTCCTCCTCGACGACCTTCCAGTCGAGGGCGGCGAGCCAGAAGTCGGCGACGCGCCTCACGTCCGAGGCGTCGATGGCAAGGACGGCGATGCGGCTGGTCATGCAACGCTCATACCCACGGATCCCGCCAGCTCTCCGAAGACCTCCGCCAGAGCGGCCGGCGTGTAGTGCGCGTTCAGCCCGCTCGGGTTGGGCAGCACCCAGACGTCGGTACGCCCGAGGCGGCCCGGCTGCCGGCCCAGGGCGGCGCGAGGCGCCCCGAAGGCCGTCCGGTACGCCGTGACCCCGAGCACGGCCAGGGTCTGCGGGGCCAGCCGCTCGACCTTCTGCGCGAGCGCCGCACCGCCCGCCACGAGCTCCTCGCGGGACAGCTCGGCGGCGGTCGCGGTCGCCCGCGCCGCGACGTTCGTCACCCCGAGCCCGAGGCCGATCAGCTCGTCCTGCTCGGCGGGCGCGAGCTGCCGGGGGGTGAAGCCGGAGCGGTGCAGGGCCGGCCAGAACCGGTTGCCGGGGCGCGCGAAGTGGTGCCCGGTGAAGGCGGTGTAGAGGCCGGGGTTTATCCCGCAGAAGAGCACCCGCAGTCCGGGGGCGACGACGTCGGGGACCGTGCGGTCGCGGCAGGCCAGCAGCTGCTCCCGGGTCGGCCTGACCGGCGCGCCGCTCACCGGCGCGGCAGGGCGGTGAGCCGCTCGAGCGCCTGGTCGAGGACGGCGTCCTGCTTGCAGAAGGCCCAGCGGACCAGGTGGCGGCCGCGCGCGGGGTCGGCGTAGAACACCTGGCTGGGCACGGCCACCACGCCGCAGCTGTGGGGCATCTCCCGGCACAGCTCCAGCCCGTCGGCGTAGCCGAGCGGCCGGATGTCCGTCGTGACGAAGTACGTCCCAGCGGGGACGTGGACCGCGAAGCCGATGTCCCGGAGCCCGTCGCAGAGCCGGTCCCGCTTTGCCTGAAGTGAGCTTCGCAGAAGCTCGAGTGGTGCATCGCCGAGCCGTAGTCCGGCGGCGATGGCGGGCTGGAACGGTGCGCCGGACGTGTAGGTGAGGAACTGCTTCGCCGTGCGGACGGCGGCGACCAGCTCGGGAATCCCCGTGACCCAGCCGATCTTCCACCCCGTGAAGGAGAAGGTCTTCCCGGCCGAGGACACGGACAGGGTGCGCTCGCGCATCCCGGGGAACGTGGCCAGCGGCACGTGCTCGTGGCCGTCGTACGTCAGGTGCTCGTAGACCTCGTCGGTCAGCACGAGCAGGTCTTGCTCGACCGCCAGCTCGGCGATGCCGGCCAGCTCGGCCCGGGAGAGCACGGCGCCCGTGGGGTTGTGCGGGGAGTTCACCAGCAGCAGCCGGGTACGCGGCGTCACCGCGGCCCGCAGCGCGTCGAGGTCGAGCGCGCAATCGGGCAGCTCCAGCGTGACCGGGACGAGCCGGCCGCCGGCCATTGCGACGCCGGCGGCGTACGAGTCGTAGAACGGCTCCAGCGCGACGACCTCGTCGCCGGGCTCGACGAGCGCGAGCAGGGCGGCGGCGAGCGCCTCGGTGGCGCCCGTGGTCACGAGCACCTCGGTGCCGGGGTCCCAGCGCAGCCCGTAACGCCGCTCCTGGTGCTCGGCGACCGCCTCGCGCAGCGCCGGGACGCCGATGCCGGGCGGGTACTGGTTCGTCCCCGCTTCGATCGCGGCGACGGCCGCCGCCGCGACCTCGGCCGGGCCGTCGGTGTCGGGGAAGCCCTGGCCGAGGTTGACCGAGCCCGTCGCGACCGCGAGCCCGGACATCTCCGCGAAGATCGTCGTGCCCAGCCCGGCGAGGCGGCTGGCGAGGAAGGGTCGGCGCACGGCTCGCAGCTTCGCAGACGGACCCGGGCGCGCGGCCGGGCGCTCGCTAGGCTGCCGCCTCGTGAGCGATCGTGAGGACCTCCTCCAGCAGATCCGGGCCAAGGCCGTCGTGCACGGCAAGGTCGTGCTCAGCAGCGGGCGGGAGGCCGACTACTACGTCGACCTGCGCCGCGTGACGCTCGACGGCGAGGCGGCGCCGCTGGTCGGGAGCGTGATGCTCGAGCTCACGGCGGGGCTGTCCTACGACGCCGTCGGCGGGCTGACCCTCGGCGCGGACCCCGTCGCGACGGCCATGGTGCACGCCGCGGCCGCGCAGGGCCGCCGCCTCGACGCCTTCGTCGTGCGCAAGAGCGAGAAGCAGCACGGCCTGCAGCGGCGTATCGAGGGCCCGGACGTCGCCGGCCGCCGGGTGCTGGCCGTCGAGGACACGTCCACGACCGGAGGCTCGGTGCTCACGGCCGTCGACGCGCTGGTCGAGGCCGGCGCCGAGGTGGTGGGCGTCGCGGTGATCGTCGAGCGCGGCGCTCGGGACACCGTCCTGGCGCGTGGTCTGGACTACCTTGCGGCTTTCGAGCTGTCCGACCTCGGCCTCGGCTGAGCCACAGCCGTTCGCGCACCCTCGCCCGGGGGTAGCGTCCTGCAGGCCGGTGCGGCACCTCCGCGCCGGGCACGGCACGTCGCACGACGAACTAGGAGAGACGTATGAGCCTGTGGGTCACGACGCAGAAGGGCAACCTCGTCAACCTCGACCAGTGCGTCAGCGTCTTCGTGGAGTACCTCGACGGCACCGAGCTGCCGTGGGCGGTCCGCGCCGACGTCGTCGCCGGGCCCTCCAACCCGCTGATGGGCATCGCCCGCTTCGGCGACGAGACGACCGCCCGGGCAGCCCTCGACGCCATCCGCGGCCGGGCCACGGGCACCACGTCGCGCGCCGTCGACTTCAGGGACGACCCCGCCTCCTGGTGACCGCTCAGCGGCCTGCGGCGACGTAGACCCGCAGCGTCCCCTCCGACCAGGCGAGCTCCCAGCCGTCCTGCGGCACGCGGGGGACCTGGCCGTACTCCTGCTCGACGCCGTCCGGGCCGGGCCGGGGCCGCTTGCCGGTCGGCCCGTAGCGCTCGTCCACCACCAGCACGTCGTCGGCCGGGTGCTCGCTCGCGACGACCCATGCGTGGTACGCCGGGGGCCGCGGCGTCGTCGTCTGGTCCCAGGGCGCGGGGAGCGGGTCGATGCGGCCCCGCCACGCGAGCCCTCCGCCGACCGGCTCGTAGCGGTAGTAGTCCAGCGTCCGCGCGAGCTGCTGGTCGATGAGGACGCCGCGCGCGTCGGTGGCGGCCAGGAAGCTGCGCAGCCGCCCCCAGGTCGCCTCCTCCGGCTCCGCGTCACGGGCCGCGGCGACGGTCGGGGCGGCGTACGCCACGAGGGCGGCGGCCGCGCCCGCGCCGACCAGGGCCGAGCGCACGCGGGCAGGGCGTACCCAGCGGAGCAGGGCCCCGAGGGCCAGCGTGGCGGTGGAGGCGGCCCCGACCGCGACCGCCGGCAGCAACGGCAGCCAGTAGCGCGCGAAGTAGAGCCGCAGTGACGGGGTGTCCGGCTGCAGGACGCCGCCCATCAGCGTCAGCCCGAGCCAGAAGCAGCCGCCCCACACGACGGGGATCGTCAGGTCACGACCGCGCCGCAGCAGCGGGCCGACCAGCAGCCCGGCGAGCGCGAGCCCGGCGGCCCAGACCACGAGGGCGCCGTACGTGGCGGCGGGCACCGTCGCGCCCGGCCCCGCCCAGCCGGTGAACGCGTGCCACAGCCCGGCCCACGCGTCCGCCCGCGTGGACGCCTCCGGCAGCTCCTGGCCGTGGGCCGACGCCTCGTGCAGCCGGGCGAGCGGGTCGCCGTAGACGTACGCACCGTTGGCCAGCTCCAGCCCCAGGCACGCCGCGGCAGGGACGGCGACGTCGAGCCAGCGCCGCCACGGCAGGCGCTGCAGGAGCCCGGCCGCGAGCACGGCGGGGAAGGCGAAGACGACGTACTCCTTGCTGAGGTACGCCCAGCCCAGCGCGAGCCCCGACAGGGCCAGCAGCCCGCTGCCGCGGCCGGGCCGCCACCTCGAGCGCTCCGGACGCCGGCGGGCACGGCGCGCGCCCGGCCACGAGCAGGGCGAAGGCCAGCGTCAGGAAGGCCGCCGACGGGACGTCGGGCAGCAGCAGCCAGGACGTGAGGTAGGAGTCGGTCTCGACGAGCACCGGGCAGGCAGCGACCGCGCCGCCGGCGAGCAGCCCGGCCGCCCGGCCGCCGAGCAGCCGGCCGAGCGCGTAGGTCGCGGCCACGAGGACGGCCCCGCTGACGACGGGCCACGCATAGAACGAGGCCTGTCCGGGGCCGAGCAGCTCGATGGCGGCCCGGGCCGGGATCAGCGATCCCAGCCGCATGGCGTGGTGGATCGGCTCGCCGACGTCGGGCCAGTCCCGGGCGAACTGGTAGACCTCGGTGGAGTCCCCCCAGTGGGGGGCGGGGCGGGTACGCCACTGCAGCCACACCTGCCCGGCCACGAGGGCTAGGCCGAGGGCGAGGTCGGCGCCGGCGGCGAGCAGCCGGGGGCCGAGCGGGCCGTGCCGGCCGGCCCGGCGCGCAGCGTGCCGCGCGACCCGAGGGCCGTCCGCGACGTCGGGCGCGGCGACTGCCGTCACTACTTGAGCTCCGCCGACACCTTCCGGCGGGCGCGCAGGGCCTCGACCACCATCGGGATCACCGAGATGAGGACGATCGCGACGATCGCCGCCTCGATGTTCTCGCGGATGAGGTCGATGTCGCCGAGGGCGTAGCCGAGGGCCGTGATGCCGGCCGCCCAGACGACGCCGCCGACGGTCGAGACCGCGACGTAGGACCGGGTGTCCATGCGCCCCACGCCGGCCATGACCGTGATGAAGGTGCGCACGATGGGCACGAAGCGGGCCAGGAAGATGGCCTTGACGCCGTACTTGTCGAAGAACTCGTGGGTGCGGGCCACGTGCTTGGGCTTGAAGATCTTCGACTCGGGCTTGTCGAAGATGGTCGGCCCGGCCCGCCAGCCGATGGCGTAGCCGACGAGGTTGCCCACCACCGCCGCGAGGGCGAGCACGAGGCAGGCGACCCAGATCGGGGTCTTGATGCTGCCGCTGGCGATGAAGACGCCGGTCATGAAGAGCAGCGAGTCTCCGGGCAGGAAGAACCCGATGAGCAGCCCGCACTCGGCGAAGATGACGAGCGCGACGGTCAGGAAGGCGTACGCACCGAACGTCTCGACCACCTGCGTGGGGTCGAGCCAGTCCGGTCCGAGGGCGACCGTGTCGACGGCAGCGGCGGTCAGCATGCTTCGAGGCTACCGGCCGGGGCCCTCGCGCCGGGCTGCCTTGATGGCGCTGCACGCATGCTGCGCGTCACGTCACCCCGGGCTGCTGACCGGCCTGCCTGCCGGCCCGACGGGCCTTGCGGGCCCGGCGCGCGCGCAGCACCGCGAGGGCGCCGACGACGA